>Ga0099851_1000539_pt1 | contig 15777 bp, 34 predicted proteins | sample CB_VirMetaG_6_FD_78176 | JGI IMG/M metagenome (GOLD analysis project Ga0099851, IMG submission 78176) | Freshwater to marine saline gradient viral communities from Chesapeake Bay - CB_1508_2 Viral MetaG | ecosystem: Environmental > Aquatic > Marine > Coastal | place: USA: Chesapeake Bay... | reverse complement strand
ATAATGAGTAATATAGTTTACTATAACATGACAGGCAGCATCTTCATTGAGGGTACACATGATGAGGCTTCCTATGATTTTGATATGGAATGGCCTGAACTAGAAGCATCACCTAATGATGCAGATGCCTTGCGTTATATGTTGGATACTGGTATTATTCAGATTCTGCACGAAGATACCGTGCTTGTTGAGGAGGCGTAATGCAATATCACTATGTAGTTCTATATGATACCAAGACAAAGAAGTGGTCTGTTGAATATGACACTACCGCTTATTTTCTTAATGGTAGTATCTGGGATGAGGAGAAGTCTAACTCTTCTGATTTTGCATACATGGGTTGGGGCATACCTGAAGACAATAGTCCAGAAGCAATACTTGACATGGAGTTACTCCGTACACTAGAATCCGTTGTAGATACATTTCCAATACATGATTAGGAGGTATAGTGCCAGACGAGTTGGGAGGATACACAGTAATGCGAGGGTATAATCTAGAACAACTAGAACTATTTGACTTTGACTATTCCGAGGACAAGTGGAGGTACTACAATGAGTCTGCCTGAACATATTAACGCGATTAGAACCTTTACCTATTCGACTGATAACTTCATTGACGATGTTGCTATGTCTAATGAAATTAGTAAAGATGAGGTAACTACCGATATGCTCACTGATTGGATCAAAGATTGGGTAGCAGAAGATATGTCATCACCTCTATCCCGCCACGACATTGTATTCCAAGATGAGAATGGGGGAGAATTGTGATTCATATCTATGAGTGTAATGATGGATCATCTGATAATTACTTTGAGGTCTATAAGACTGTAATTGGTGCAGGGTGGGGAGAAGAGTTCCAACTGGTACTAGAAGATCAAAATGAATTTGATTTATACCTTGACATTATCCGTACTAATGGTGTAGACTTTGTAATCCACACACTAAAGGAGTATGATGAATACCACCTCGCTCTATCCCAGCAAACGTCCTAGCGTAAAGTCTGTCAAGTATTGGGACAATATCTATTGGGACTCCATCGAACGTCATTGGAGGGGAGATGCTTTTAATGGTGAGATTCATGTCTACCGTGGCGAACCGTTCCCTGACTTTTACAAGGTAATCTACACACCTGCGGAAGGTAAGAAAGTATCTAAGTTGTTCTATGGTGAAATGGCATGGAATGACACAGAACGATTTGTCTATGACCTTGGCTTTACCAATGTATTGGGGAGGATCTAATGACTGCAAATATCTATATTGAGTTTGATGACGGCTCTGGGTTATCGTATTTTGATATTCCAGATCATGTTGTTGATTCAATTACCCTCAGTACCCTCAACGACTATCAGTTTTCACTAAAGGTTTAGGAGGATTTAATGACTAAGTATCTTATATCATGGACAGAGGAAGTATGGCAAAATGTTGTCATTGAGGCAGAGTCCAAGGAGCAGGTAAGAGAACTATTCTATTCTGGAGAGTTTGACATGGAAACTGTGAAGGTGACTGGTGGAGAAATTCAAGACGGAATTGACATAGAAGAGGTATAATAGAGTTCTATCCAAGGAGGGACACACGTTCCTTAGGATGGGAACCACCGCTAACAACTGGTGTAAAACGTTACTCCGTGGTGATGCGGGTCGGAAAGTGGGGGAGGGGATAGTGTCGCTACCGTCCTCTCCCCCTTGACAATTGTCAGTCCCCTATGATAAGGTGTACCCATGGATGTAAAACGAATAGAGCGATCTGCTGATAGAATCATTGACGCATTTGCTGACATGCGTATTGAGGACAGAGAAATGATGTATGTTGCTATGTATGTAGTAATGAAGGCTGGCAATAGACAACTGCTAGATCGTGTGGTAGAATTTGGGGAACAAGTCAAGTGGGAAATAAACAATCGCAGGGAGAATAAAGAATATGTCCAAGACAACCTTTTCTAACAAGTGTGAGATTCTGGGTGACCTTTACTTTTGGCACAAGGATACTGACAACGATACTTGGTCTGACTTTTTTGAGTGGGGTGACATTGGGCTTCCTTTAGCATACATGGTCAAGCAGGGATACGCTACTGCAAAAGATCAGGGCAAAGAAAATATCGAAGAGGTTTGGAAGATGTTTTGCGAGATCATTGACATTGACCCAGAGTTGCGATATGCCTCACTAGCAGATGCGTTTGATGCATCTGAAAATTCTACATTGTAATAATTAAATTTGCATTGCCACCCTTGACAAACAGGGGCAGGCGTGCCGGAAATGTTTTGTAAAACAGGAATTCATATAAAGTATTACGAAGAGGTATCCGAAAAAAAAATAAGGTCATGAAATTCCGGCAATGTGATGAGCGTCACACAAGGGTATTAAGAAAGCCTTTACGAAAAGGTATTAAGAAACAATAAAAAATCCACCAATATAAGACATTACGAAGGAGTATTTTTTTCACCATCATGAGGTATAATTGATTGGAGGATTTTATGACTGTTATAGCAGGAATAGCCAAAGATAATATTGTTTATATAGGTGCAGATAGAGGTGCATCAGATGAAGATTCAATAGTTAGTTTATTATCACCCAAGGTATATATAAGAGGTGATTGGATCTTTGGTTATAGTGGATCATTGGGTACAGGACAACTAATGCAATGTATTACTATGCCAGATCTATTAGAAGGTGAAGATCCTTTTATAGTATTACGAATGGATATAGTAGAAGCCCTTAAGGTTGCTATAGATAGTTATGGTAATGATTCTTCTGACCATGCCGCCGATTTTATTATAGGATGTAAAGGTAGATTATTTGAGTTCTCTACAGAAGACTGGGGGGTAGCAGAAGTAAAGGAAGTAGCCATTGGATCTGGCGGGGCATTTGCATTGGGAAGCATATACTCCACTTCCCATATAGATAACCCTATAGTAAGATTAAGAACTGCTATTGAATCCGCTATCACATATAGCCCTTCATGTCAAGGCCCAATAGATATACTACAAACATAGGTATATATATTTATATATATGTTATCCACAGGCTATCCCCATGTTGTGGAAAAGGTATTACGAAATTGTTATAAATTTGCCAATATATGATAGTTATCCACAAGTTTTCCACAGTTTATGCACATTTTTGTTATAAAAAATAGATTAAGAAGACTTTTTATTCGGCCCAATACCCATATTGTTGATATCTTGTTAATAACTTGTGTATGTAAAAACTACAGTAACATCTTTATCACTATCTCTATTATCTGAATAGGTCTTTATATCCTCTATAACGCTATCTGGGACACTATAATAACCTTCTGAATATAGTATTCCTTTAAGGAAGTCAGGGTCTATATCTTTGGCATAATATGAGTTTATATATAACCCATTATGCTTTATTTGTATATAAAGGGGTATGTTCTTACTATAGGTTATTGAGACTTCATCCATCTGTACCCCGCTCAAATTCACGATCTATATCTACTACAGCAATACCATTATCATATGTGATAACTAATCCCAATGAAGATAAGAACATAGGACAATCTAACATATGTTCATCATCGTTACAATTACAGTTCATATCACTCCCTACCCCGTTCTATCCATCTATCTTCATGATTAATAAGATGATGTTGTATCTCAAAGTCATCTCTAGGAATCTTGTCTCCACATATAGGACAATCTATCATTACTCTCCCATCCAACGAGGATTCTCTTCTTTACATGTTATACATAGCCAAGAGACTGTTCCTCCTATACCGCAAAGAGTACATAGGTTTGTATAATGCTTTTCTGCATCTGAATATCCTTCTAGATACCCCCTTGCAAATTCGGCTTCACGTTCACGATTATGAGCACCGCTAGGTGCAGGGGATTCGTGTTCCTCGCCGCAACATTTAATCATTAGGGCTTCTCCTTTTTCGCGCCGAACTAAAAGACATAGTTATAGTTCTTCCGAAATCTTATAATTCTTGTACCTTAATTCTCTCTCTGCTATATGCTTATCTGCACAAGGCTGACAGTATCCAAAGTACCAATACTTATGTAACCTAACTTCTACCTTATCGCTAGACTTATTTGCTCCACAGAGTTCACAGGTGCGAGAGGCTTCATATTCCGCTGCGCGAACAATGTCATCCATAATCTCATGAGCAATAGATCCATACTCTAATGAGGAGTCAAAGTAATACCTCAGACCACCAAACTTTTCTTTGATTTGGGCAATAGTGTAATCAGGATCTATGTACTTTAGTTTCTCATCGGTATTACGAATGATCTCTTTCCATCCGTCACCACACGAGTCAAATAAGTATTCATTTTCCACACTAAACTCCGTTCAGTTCCTGCAACTTTTCAATAGCAGCATTCTATCCATCTGAATAACCTTCTTCATAAGTTTTATCTTTACCGTGGCTCTTCTTGTCCTTGTAATGTTCTCTTACCTTTTCGATCAAATTGCAGTATGCACAATTCTTACGATCAACGAGGTGTGGATTTGGTGTAGGACACTGCCCATCATGACCTTTCATCTTGTACCTCTCTATCGCCTATCGTTACAAAATACATTACCTTAGATGACTCTAACATTGCCGTGGCGTTTCGCCCTACGAATGTATGAGGTATAGACCACCAACCCTCGTATCTCGCAGGATTGCTGCACACATCCTTAATTACAATAGGCTTGTTGCCCTCAAGATATATCCAAAGATCAGTGGTTTGATCTTCTTCTAAATAAAGATTAAGTTCTGTATAGTCAGTCACCATTCATCCTGTCCCAAAGAATGTCAATAAAGTCTTCTTCCTCTGGAGTCATACCCTCAGGATTTTCAAGGCATTTTGAAATGAGTTTCCAAATACCCTCATCCCTGCCAAAGTTTTTGACAACTCCATCTCCCTCGTCATGCCTATCGCTAGAATAAGCAAACCCATAGTTTCCAATATCACCAAGTGCCGTGCCATCATTGGCAATAATCATTTGAGCAATTTCTCTTGCCCCGTCTTCATTACCAAAGGGTACCAACTCAACCTTTACGCGAATCATTATTCCTCAATCCCATAGTTCTTGAAAGTGTTGTGATAGCCATTGTAGTGCTTCTTGCATGTCTTTGTCAAGTACCCCGCCAAAACTATCTTTCCATTCTTGATCCATTGCTGGGCCATGCTTGGAATACTCACGGAACAAGGCAATATATTTATTCCATTCCGCATCACGACGTTCTACCATTATGTTTACATCAGTATCGAATGGCTTATCCTCGTCTGCATATGAGTTAGCAACCCCATGACCCTCATTAACAATCTTTTCCATAATGCCAGCAATGACACCAGAAAGATACCAGTCACCATTCCACCAATCACGATCTGAGAAACCATAACGCGCTCTCTGATACCACCAGTAGGGTTTATCAAAAAATCTTTTAAACCTTTTCATTGTTGACTCCAATGTATTCATGGCTAAATGTCCATCTATCGGGATTTATTTCCCACCGTGTATTTCCTGCACCATCTTTACGCTTCATGTGATTCTTGCTAGTAGGCTTCCAAAGAGGGCTGCTATCCCTGTACCCCCCAAGCCTAGGATGTGCAGTCTTGGCAAAATAACGTTTCCCATTGTCAACATAGTGCTGTGCTACCGCCTCTGATATTTTGGGTCCAAAGCCAAATCCCTGATAGTCAGGATGCACGACAAGGCGATGACCACGATAAGCATTCTTATAATTACCGTTCGGTGCTGTGATTGCTGAATTGAATGCAACTAATTGTCCTTCCCAGATCCCAACATAACAATGTGCTGATCTGTTGATTTTTCCTGTGAGGTAGTGATATGGAGCGAAGTAGTCCCAAAGGGAGTAGTCGCACGAATGAATTGTGAGATCCAGTTGAGGTCGTTGAAGCCACCTCCCGTTAGTCCAAGTGCCCTTATCAGTATCTATGATCCAGTCTGGTTCAAGAAATGGAAGAATGTCACGATGAACAGTAGCCACCACAACATTATGTATATTGTTCTTGCGTACATAACGGGCCATTGCCGTCGAAGCAGCACAGGCAACATTCCTATCCACAACACTAGTAAACTCATCAATAACGGAGTTATCATTTAGGCTCCTTGCCAAATCTGCACGAAACTTCTGTCCCGTGGAAAGAACATTATAAGGCTTTATCCATTCTGGAACACTCATAAGCCCTGCTGCCGAAAGAAGTTCGCTGGCCTCTTCTGCACTATTAAAATGAGAGGCAATGGATGAAAAGTCTTTCCACACAGGCTGCTCTGGAGAGCCAAATTCATTTAAGAGGGTAGACTTACCAGTACCACTAGCACCAACAATAACTCCAATACCAAAATTAACGGGAAGATCAACGGGTATCTCGTAGGGATAGAACTTCTCTGTTCCATCAGACTCATAATCAAAAGGTCTAATTAGGTTGGAGGTAAGTTCATCCATAACCACATGGCTAACCTTTGGAATGGTTTTTCTTTTTAGTGGAATCCAGTCTGATAAAACGTCAATGCTCATTTATCTCTCCGTTTATCGTGATCTTAAACTTACGATGCAAGTATAACCTTATTAAGCCTCTGTGTCAATAGGGCTATACACTTTATCTCCATAAAATTCTGGTGCATTCTCCAATTTCTTTTCAGGCTCAAGACTCTTGAGAATTACTGTATGCCCCAAATCAGAATAGTAATCTATCCAATAGTCGTACATAAGAGTTCCTATGTATTGAATAAATTCTAGTTTACGATTCTCTACAGAGTAATTCCAGATCTGATATCCATGCTTGTTTCCTGAATCTGTTTTCTCTACCTCTTCAAATAAAATAAAGTCTTCCATATTAAACTCCGCCGAAATGCTTGTAAAGATTATAGGACGCTTGGGCCTCTTGCATTGTCATAGTAGGAATACGCTCCATGATGTACTTATTTAGTTCTACTAGGGAAATATCTCCAGTGCTTTTGTTCTGATCAATTGCATCTGCGAATCCCTTTTCATATGCAATCTCTTTAATTTGCTCAGAATCAAGTTCCCCGTCACCCTCTATCTGATCTCGCTCATCTCTACGAACCCTCTGAACCAGTTCACAGAGAACACACTGATCTACTGATGGGTCTGGGGTAATACAAAAGTCATCATGCTTCATCTTTTATCCATTCTAGGTTATATGTTCCGTCTTGTTCACCAATAATAGTAAACACTTCATCCAATGTCCTTGCGTAAAATATTTTATGATCAAATTCTAATTTATACATTTAGAGAGCAACCTCCGCACACCAACAAGCACCAAAGTATCCATCTTCATGTCCGTTTTGTTCACAGTACCACTGAATCATCTCTCTCTGAGTCCTATCATAAGCCTTTTCAGCCTCTAAGAAGCGTTTAAGCATGTCACTTGGTGGTTGATGTATCCCACGCTTGGTTGTAGGCTTACGGAGCGTAATAACAGGATATCTTTCGTCTATCTCAATAGAATATTTCATCATAATCCTTAATAGAATAGTAATTTATTTGGTGTGCCTTTGGTCTCAGCATACCTAGCAACACATTCCCAACAGCAAAATGAATAATTAATTCCTTTCCATTTTACGTTAATAAATGCTGCAATTCCGCTTCTTAAATCGTTTTCCTGCGAGGAACATTGAAGTTCATCACAACTTAGTGATGGGGGCATTAAATTGAAAACTCCTTTGATCCAAAGTATTTCATCTAACTATTATTTACCTCTAGAGTCTGTAGAATAAAAGCCTTTTCCCTTAAACTGAATGCCAGCGACTCCTATTTTTTTGACAAAATGTTTTGAGTTACATGATGGGCATCTAGTTAAAGCGCCTTCGTGAATACTTTGATGAATGTCCATAATTCCACAGGAATTGCATTGGTAGGAATATGTTGGCATTTACTCATCGTCCTCGTCAATATTCTCAATGCCATGAATTAAGTATAAATCTTTCATCTTCCCCATTATAGGTAACCGTCCTTCTTCCACTCCGAATACCCCAAAGAATCTTCTTCTGTTATGAGGGGCTGACCCTTTTCAAGAAAGTCTGGAGCAATTTCATCGTCAATAGATGGAACATGCTCTGATGAATAAGATGCAGTTGCCCAAGATCCAGAAATGTTTTTGGATAGATTTCCAGTGTTCATAATTGCTTGCTTTAACTTTTTATTAACATTACTCTCTCTCTTAATTGCCCACTCCATAACGGTTCCGATTGTTTCAGCAGTAGTTGTGAACGCAGCAACAATATCTCCTGGATGATTCTTGCTACCCTTTTTAAAATAATTTTGCTCATCAAGGGTGTCCACAATCATTGCAGCAAACTCTTCTGTGGTCATATATAGATTGCTCATTTTTTTTACCTCAATTCCATAACTAGTAAAATTTTCTTTAAACTATTATAATGCATTAGTTGTTTGATTGTCAAGTTTTTGTTGTTATTAGTCATCAATTAAGGCTAAAATCCTGTCAACAGTATGAGACACCAAGTGATTATTGACGACATGAAGATATCCATCATCTACTTTAGATGAATCTATCTCTCCCCTCAGTATTTCTATAAGTTGTTCTTGAGAAGAGTATGTGGTTCCAAAATCTGATAGAAGTCTAGCCCCAGCAATATTTTGCCCTATCCAAGGTACTTTATTTATCATTGCTTCTAGGATTACCATTCCAAATCCCTCAATTATTGAGTTCATAATGTAGCAGTCTGCATCAGCCATTGCATTTTTAACATCTGCTACATCTTCAAGATACATATTCATCACATTGTTTGAATTTTTAGGAATATTCTCAAACCTACAATATCCCGTTGTGACAAGAACGGAGTCTGGAACATTTGCAATTAAAAATGCACCAACCAGTTGCTTCATTCTCTTGTTCTCCCAGTATCCGCCACAAGATAAAAACATTTTTGTATTTTCGTCTATGCCTAACTTTTTCTTAAATAAACCTTTTGTGCCAATGTTAGTTTCTTTATTGATGCTGTGTGGAATATAGTGAACATTTTTGTTCAGTCCAATAGACTCTGCCCACTCCCAATCCTCAATAGTACTGCATCCAACCGCATAAACATTTTGAGCAGCCTCTAAGAGTTCACTACTACTAGATGGCTCAATCAGTAGAAGAAGCATCCTTGAATTTATTTTTTTGTAATTTGCAACTACATATCTTTGGGGTGATGGTCCAGATCCATGAACAACAACTAAATCATTGTCGTTTAGAAAACTTGGTTTGCATTCAACCTTTACACCGTTTATTTCATCAGTTTGACCTTCTGTTACAACAGTAACATCGATTCCCCTGCTGACGCACTCTTCCGCTAATTGCTGCACATAATATGTTCCACCACCAACATTTGGAAGATATTTATCTATGACAAAGCAAATCTTCATTTCTTTACCCAAGGTCTAGGGTCATCGCTATCCGCAACAAACGCAACTTCTTCTTTTATGGTTTGTGTTTTTTGTGTTTTGGAAAGTGTGTGACATGTGCATCCACATTTACCATGATTAAACTGATATCTACATCCTTCATGATCGGCATCTATACACCAACCAGAGGGATGCGTTAATTGTCTTTCTGGTGTAGGTAATGGTACAAAGGATTCATCTTTCTTCCTGCGTGCCATGACTTCTCCGTAACTCTAGTGCGCCAGTTTCCGTTTCATAAGTATAACGTAAACATTATGTCTTGTCAAGTTTTTTTGTTAAGTTTATGTTTATGGCTAATCTTTCATCACTGTTCATAGGTGAAGATGATGAATGATAAATTAGTCCATTAAAGATAATAACCCTACCTCGCTTGGGGGACACTCTATCCATTAAGGTAAATTTATCTGGATGAACTGGTATACCATCTGACAAAGTAAGGTATTCATTAAATATGTGGGTGTCTCCATCAGAATCATTAGCATAATACAAAACTGTGTAATGATCAAAGAAATAATCTACATGAGGAGTGTGTAGCCCAGAACCCTTAAGGAACATGCCAGCCCTAATCCTATCAAGTCTAACTGGATCTGGAACAATGCTTGCTGCCTTGGCAATTATGGGAAGGCATAAACCAAGAAGAACATCATTGTTCTTGGTTGTGTCTATTGAGAATATGTTTCCTGCAAATCCTGACTGAGACTCAGACATAACCAAATCATTATCAAGCGTAGGACTATATCCTGTACCGCTGATGTTTTTATTATACGTCCAACTTATTGAGGAAAGTTCCCTCTCAATGCAATCTTGGTGATACGAAGGAATAAAATCATCTATGACTTCATACTTAAACATTGATTCCTCTCTGTTGCTGATCTGGGAGGATTCGAACCTCCAACCTAGCGATTAACAGTCGCTCACTCTGCCGTTGAGTTACAGATCACTACTCGCATTATTATACTGTACCGATCTTTATTTTGTCAATAGGGTGGCGGTAATTATAATGTTTCTTTTATACCCTCCCCACTTTTCATGATATGGGCCTATACAACTAATAAGATTGACTCTTGACCTTCCCTTTGTTGAAAATATTCCATTGGCTACAGTGTAAAACTTCTTTTTATCAATTTCTAGTATTTTGCTAACTTTGTATGTACTAATGCTATAATTTGACTGGTCAATAATTATGGAGTCTCCAATTTTGACCTTATCCAAGTAATAAAAAGCCCCAGGCTCAGGACTGATGCCATCACGATGACCTACGATGACAGAAGATCCCCCCGTTGAGCCTGGGGCGGCTCCGTATTTATACCAACCAACCTTTGATATATCTTCAGGAATGTCTATTATTCTTTTATTTTGCAGCCCCACAGGAATCATGGGAGCGATTATTTTAAATTAGGAATTCTTACCATACCTCCCCCACCTGCTGGGATTGAAGTTGGTACAGGAACCTTTGTAGGCTTTTCTAACTCTTGTGGTTGAGGAGAAACTTCTGTAATTGGAACAGAGGGAACGTCCTCTATGATTTCTGGGATTATTGTATCATAATTTTCTTCAGGATTTTCAATGATTGCAGGCTCTTTTGGTGGATTGTGCGTAGGCTCCAACGGTGGAACGTATGGTGGTGGTGGTTCAGTCGGAGTTGGTGTTGGATCGACAGGAGTTGGTGTTGGAGTCGGCGTAGGTGTAGGTGTTGGCGTTGGTGTGGGGGTAGGAGTCGGTGTAGGAGTTGGCTCAGGGTCTGGAACATTGCAATCATTATTCCAAATACTTATTCCTACCTCATCCCAATTCCTACCTTCAAAAGAAGAGTCTCCGTAAGTGAATGGAGGAATGATATCTTTTTCATGATCGCCATGACCATTAAGATATTGATTCTTTTCATTATCGATGCTTGATGCATCTATGGTAATTGAAACATATGGATTCTTGTCAGAAGATGTTGCGTGGCATATGGTTACCTTTTCAGAACTACTGGCCTTTGCTGTATCAGTTATGAGTATTGCCATCAATGCAACAGTAGTAACTATTGCCCAAATGGATACCCAAACTATTAGGTCTTTTCTCAATAGAAAAACCCCCGTTTCTTTTTATTAAAGAATTGGGGGAAATTCTCTTAGCACAATAATATCATACTTTTTACATTAATGAATGATTTACAACTTAATTAAAGAATGGAGATTGTTGCCAAAACTTCTTTTCATCTTCTTCTTGTGCCTTTTTAATCGGAACACAATTTGGTACTGGACTTCCATCTTTCCCAGGCTTCATGCCTCTTTGAACATAGCCTTCCCAGCAAGGTGACTTCTTATCAATTTCTTTATCCATCTTATCCTTCATATCTACACCCTCTTTTGTAACAAGATCATCTGGAATTGCAGCGAGCCTACAGTATGCCTCTGGCTCTACCAAAAATGAAACTATCTTGCATCCCATACTTCCATCACTGTTAGAGTAATGAAATGAACAGTTGGAACACTTAACTCCAATTTCTGCTTTTTCATTTTCTTCTGCTGTCTCATATCCAACCCAAATACTTCCAGACCCTTTATCAAACGGACCATACTGAGCAGCGATATTAACTAGAGCATCATGATATGCTGCCTCTTCTGGCTTAAGCATTGAATAAAGATCCATGTATATATTATATCCTAATCTTATAATAGGCTAGAACCATCTTGTTTGGGCAATACCCTGAAGATACTCATAGTCTGCTGCAAAATGATTCCTGATTGTTTTTTCTGTTTTTGGAGACAACTCTTCGTTTAGCGAAGATCTACTCCTGTTCATCTTTCCAAGCGAAACATCATCTTTAATTCCTATAAAGTCTAACATTTCAGGCCATCTTCTATTAAGATCGTACAAATCTATAACCATATCTGCCTTCACATCTAATGGACCCAAAGATAGCCTATTAATTTGAGGAGAAATTACACTATGATCTTCTTTAAATAGTTCATGGACAAACCCATCAAAACCAAATCCTTTGAATTGTGAAAGGGCGAATGCCTGAACGTATGGCTCTGTATAAGGGAATTGATCAGATAAGGTAATCCAATTTTCTGGCCTTATTCTTCCTACATGTAACTGAATAACTAATTCAGAAAAGGTGTAAAGAGATTTAACTAAGTCTATTGGATTTCTAACTACCGCAATCTTCTTGTAATCATCTATGTCGTGACCAACATTATTGTAGATATTTTTAATTGAAGAGTGCTTCCAAAGCATATTTTCTTTTACATTGTCTATTCCATAAGTGTTAAAGTAAAATGCTTGAATCTTTTCACCAAATAGAGTGCTACCAAATATCATATCGTCCCATGAGAGATATGGGGACAGAGCATTCTCTACAGATGTGCCACCACATTTTTCTATGTGGACAAAAACGAATTTTCTAGATCTACTGATTATCATATTAGTTTAATTATACGCTCCCCGTCAAGGACTCGAACCCCAATTCCACGGACCAGAACCGCGTGTCTTGCCATTAGACGAACGGGGAATGACTATTTATTTTTTTAATCAATCCCTTTACATTCAGGACAGTTGCAGAATATTTTTCCCAAATCTATTTCTTCTAAAATATTTACAAAACCTATAAACATTTCTTTTATATTTTTTATAATATTCATTTTCTTTTCCTTTCTCAAGAGCCTCAGGAGGAATTCGAATCCCCGACTTCGATATTACAAGTATCGCACTCTGGCCAACTGAGTTACTGAGGCATAAACCTATTTACGAGTTTGCACTAGACTCGCGTTTTACTTCCAGTTTATGACGCTCATCTACAACCTCAAAGGCATAAGCACGCAGTTTCTCTTCGTACTTTGAGAAATGGTGGCCACAGAAAAGAAGGTCTCCATTTACTCCGTTTACCCAAACATAGGCTTGTGATTTGCAATAGTCACAACGATCACTGGCATTGAGTTGATCAATCTGATTTTCCTGAGTTTCTTCTACCATCGTATCCATGACAACTCCTTTGTTTGATTGTTAGGTATATTATACAGTTGCTTTGTGTTATTGTCAAATGTATTCTCAATCACAGTTATCTTAGTTAGTTTTTCTTTATCATCTTTCCAATATCTGGAAGATAAAGAACATCTATGTCAGAATTATAGAAAGTATCAAGAGCATTGTCAAGTGTTTCTACAATTGCATCTCCAGCAAGATTTAGTGAGGTATTAAGCAAAATCGGAACCCCTGTTAAATCATAGAAGGCTTGAATGAGTTCATAAAATTTTTTATTCTGAGACTCTTTCACTGTCTGTATCCTACAAGTCTCATTAACATGTGTAATGCACGGGATGTATTTCTGCTTATCTTTTAAAACATCAACGGCATACAGCATGTACGGAGACTCTTCAAGTTTGTCTAAGTCAAACCATTCACTTGCCTTTTCATGTAATACTGATCCAGCAAACGGTCGGAACCATTCCCTCTTCTTTACTACGTTAACCCTATCCTTACCATCTGGATCTCTTGGATCATATAGAATGCTCCTGTTTCCTAAAGCACGAGTTCCTGCTTCTGATCTGCCCTGAAAAATTGCAACAATATTTTTCTCACTAATTAATTTGGCAACATCCTTTGGAGTGGCCTCAATAGAATTGTCAATCTCTTTGTATTCTGGAATTCCTCCTAGGTACAGAGATCCTCTTTTATTGGAATACTCTTTATCTTTCATTCTGTGAACCCAGTCAATGGCACCAATTGAAGTTCCAGCGTCGTTGGATAATGGCTCAACATATAGTCGTGATCCAGTTGGAAGAGCCTTAAGAATTTTATAATTCATTACACAATTTTGAAACAACCCTCCGCTTAATGTAATGTCTGTTATTCCTGTTTCTTCTATCATCTTAAGTACATATGAGATTACATGATCTTCGGTTCCTGATTGAATTGCGTAGGCTAGATCTGCACCGCTTTGAAAATTATTTATACTTGATGATTTTATTTGTGGAATGATTTCATTAGTAACTCCTTCTTCATCAAAAAATGAATATCCACTATCCTTGCCATATGATGAAACCCCCATCACCTTGCCTGCATCCCATATTCCAAATCCAAGGGCTTTAGATACAATGATAAACGCATCTGCCTCGCTACTATATGGGCTTACTGTTGTGTGGCTATCGATTCTTTTTGTTTCTGAAAGTTTCTTATATGCTGACAACCTCTTGTCAACAATATATAAGTTTTCTTTATCAACAATCATGGTGGTGGCTACTTCTGCTGCTGGGCCAAACTCAGTCTGATTTATCGACCCACTTCCATCTTTAACAATGCATAGCGATGTGTCAAATCCAGATCCATAGTGTGCCGATATAGCGTGTGTTAAATGATGCTCTGAACTAAGGTCACTTGCAAAAAACTCATGATCGTTAAATGATTTACCTAAACTCTTTACGAAGGCGCTATAGGCATCCATTTGGCAGAGGTCATCCATTTTACTAACTACTGGATGAGTACCCGAAATAACCAAGTGATCTATATAGGAAACATGGTTCTTTATTTGTGCTATTGCAGGGAAAGCAAACCAGCCATACCTTATGTTGTTGATTCGTTCTGACTCAATGTGAAAGACTAACTCTCCATCAACAGATAAGGATACTGCCGCATTATGACTATGGTTTACTCCAAGGACAATCATAGTCCCAATGCATCCAGAAATTGGCTTTTTGCCATGGCTCCTTGAACTTTAACTACAGAGCCATCTTCATGCTCAAGAATAAAGAATGGGATGCTCATGATCTCATATTCTAGAGCAATAGAGACCTCTTTGTCAATATCAACGGAAACATACTCTATATCACTTCTTTCTGAAACAATGTCTTCAATAATTGGCTGCATCATCTTGCATGGATTGCACCATTCTGCTGTAAAATGTAGTAACTTCATGTATTCTCCTTAGAATCCGTATTTTTCTGGAACAAAAACCTTATAGGTTAATGTATTTGTTGCAATGTCGTATCCTGAATAATCAGTATATTTATTGCAAGCCTGTTTGTTTTGATGAACAAATCTACTGATATGTTCGTTAGCCAAGTGACAGATATCGTTCTTATCCTCAAACATATCGTCCATTGTTTGTCTATCCAAATCATCTTCCCGATACAAATGAGTTAATGGCAAAGGTATATTGGGAAAGACAAGAGAGAACCCATCATTCAGTAAGGTTATGGCAGGAGTTATCTCTTCTTCCCAAAAAACTTCTTCTCCAGACCAACCATGAAACTTTGCCCACTCTCTATTTCCAAAAATAAAGTTTCCTGCCACACGTTGAGATGGATAAAACATTCTAACTCTATCTTCTAGAATGAATTCTGGAAAGTCTGATATCTTAGTAACTGCAACGGATTTAAGATTAACCTT
>Ga0099851_1000538_pt1 | contig 15785 bp, 11 predicted proteins | sample CB_VirMetaG_6_FD_78176 | JGI IMG/M metagenome (GOLD analysis project Ga0099851, IMG submission 78176) | Freshwater to marine saline gradient viral communities from Chesapeake Bay - CB_1508_2 Viral MetaG | ecosystem: Environmental > Aquatic > Marine > Coastal | place: USA: Chesapeake Bay... | reverse complement strand
CCGCTTTGGCAACCGGAAGCGTGGCCGCTACGGTTTCCAGCGCCGCTAGGAATTCCAAGGCTTCCGCGGGAAGCGCATCGGCCGCCTTGGCCGATTGGAGTACGGGTAGGATTTTGCGCATGCTGCATCGGCAATCGTTCCACGCGCGGTCGAAAGCTTTCTTGGTAGTGGGGTCCATGAAATCAGCCCTTGGTTTCGATTTCCCCAAGCGTGGCGCGGAATTCCATCGTGATACCGTAGCCGGAAAGCGTGCCTTGCCGCTCAAGTCGGAACCTGGCTTCCCCGTTTCCGCGGCATCCCAGACTAAGCGCGGCCGTGATCGCATCCGCGTCCCGTTTGATCAGGAACAAGGCTTCCGCGGCATCCCCATGGAGCGCGGCATGCTGGACCGCTCCTGCGGGTCCCGGCTCGCGCGCGGCCGATGCGTCATGCATGGACCCCGCCATTTCGAGCGTTTCGCGCATGGCATCCCGGCCGGTTTCGGCAACGGTTCCAACCGTCCCGAAACGGTATCCGGCCATTGTGATTGTGAGAGAGAGGTTCATGGGGAGAGAGAGGTTCATGGTTTGAAGTGTGGTTTGAAGTGTGGTTTGGAATCAGGAAGACCAAGCGGCAAGCGCCGCGCGGCGCACATCTGCGCCCATGTTGGGAAGCGGTTTGTAGCCGTCCACAATGGGAAGCGCCATTTCGATACGCGCCGCGGATAGGTTCATGAGCTTAGCTTCAACGCTTCCCTTGGACCGGTCCGGCGCATGCTCTTCAATCCAAGCGCGGACTAGAACGGCCTTTGAAACGCGCGGGGTTCCGTTTTCCGTTGTGCCACGGCCAAGATGCCCCACGGTTTGAAGATCCAGCATGTGGCCGTAGAGCGCGCAGAGAGAGAGCGTTTCCGCATCGGTCCAAGCGGTCCGCGATTGAGCGGCGCGGCGCGTGGCATCCTGAGAGTAGGTGTGCATGAGAGAGAGAGTGTGAGAGAGAGTGTGAATTGATTCGTGGAATGATCACCCGTAAATGATGCCGCCGAACAAGGCGCATTGCAGGAGCGCGTCACCCGTGAACGAATCCGAGCGTTTCCTGTCCAGCAAGGCACCTAGGTGCCAAGGGTATTTTTCGCCAAGGATGCGAACACCCTCAAATAGCGCGACGCGGTCCAGCGTGTGAATCCTACCCGTTTCCATGTCTTCAATTTGCCATCGGGCACGGCCATCGGCAACGGAATCGCAATCGAGAAAGCCTTCCCCGTCGAGAGTAAATTCGCGCACGGCGGCCCAGTAGCGCGAGCCTCCCTCGACGGCGTTGCCAAGCGCGTCGGCCAACAAGCGGAGAGAGAGATTGAGTGTGACTGTAACGGTGGGGAGGTTCATGACAGAGAGTGTGAGAGAGAGTGTGAGGTGCCACGGTTTCCCGCGGCGCGTGCCCCTATTATACTCTCCGGTCCCCCGCATGCCAGCGAAATCCCGATCATTCTCTGCAAATGAAATGCAAATGCAAATCAGACAAACCCCCGCAAATATAGGGGCAAACCCCACGCCGCATTAGGCCTGGTGGAAACCCTTATGCACCTAGGGGTTCTCGGCCTCGAGACCGCTGGATTCCCCCTAGTGCCCGGTCCTGCGGAGTCTGCAGGGTCTCTGCAAGCCTAGCGCTTGCAAGGGTTTGCGGCCGCTAGGGTATTCTGCCCACCGTCAACCGTAACGGCCACGCAAATACTGCCCGTTCTGCCCAGCGAACAGGGCACGGGGGGTGACGACCGGGACGACTATACGATATTGGGCGCTCGAAAATTTGGCCCGAAACCACCGGCCAGGTCGCTGTATACAGAGGGGAGGGACAATCTCGTAAGCCCAAGGACCCACACAGGCCCTTGAAGGCGTCCCTCCCCCCAGAATCACGCTTGAGCAGCCACAGAAGCCGCTGCTTTGACGGCTTCGAGCTTCTCAATGGTGATGTCCCCCTTCGCATAGGCGGCCTGAGCGGCCATCAGAGCGTCTTTCAGGAGGTCATCAGGGGTGTCAGAGGTGTGCTTGGCCCCAACAGCCTTCAGAGTGCTGCTGAGAGCTTCTCCGAGGGCTCCTTTGGCCGTAGCGGCCAGAGCTTTCCCGGCATGCTTCCGGGCTCTGGTGGACATAGCAAGCACCAACAGGCTCGAGGCGAAGGGCAGGAGGGGCTGGACGGGTGCTGGGATGAACGGAGCCACCACAGCCAAGAACCCATCGGCCACTTTCTTGGTCCCAGAGGTGATGATTACCCTCTCCTCCTCAATCGCCTGCTGATACTTACCCACAGCGGCTTCGTGAGCCTCTTGGATGTCCATGAGCAGGCTGAGTCGGTTAGCCAGATCAGCCACTTCCCCGTTCTTGAGGTCTCTGGCGGTGGCCTTGCTGACTTCGATGACCTGAGCTTCCAGGCCCTCGATGATCTTCTCCTGCTGCGCAATGCGAGCGGTGTACTCGTCAAGCTGCTCGATCTGCTGGGGGGTCAGAGAGGCTTGTGAGAGGTCTTGCAGGGTCTCACAACCAGCGAGCAGGGAAGCCCCCACAACAACGGCTAGAAGGGTTTTCTTCATCAGAGTAGTCAGTGGGGTGTAGGGGTGTCTGCTCCGCAGGAGTTCCTACCTCCAGCACTGTTATGCTCTGTGGCTTCTATAAGGGTTCTAGGGGAGGAGTGTCTCAACTCCCCCCCTTACCCCCCCTCATGCCGGAGGTGTTCTGTGTCACAGATGCGGTAATAATCCTAACCCCCTAGGGGAGCAGGGTTTAGGACATGTCTCCTCAGGGCCGTCCAGGCCCTGCTAGCGGCGTCCTCACTTCTTCTTTCCGGCTTTCTTCTTCATCGCCTTCTTCTTGGCCTTCTTGGCCGCAGCCTTGCCAGCCTTGGTGTAGGGGTACTCTTTGCCGTTGACTCGGGGCATGGATTGTCTCCTGAATGTAAAATCCTCTGAGAAGCCCTGAGAGGCGTTCTCAGGGCTGTTTGGGTCTAGCCAAGCATGGAGTCCATCCAAGTCTTCCCGCGCCTCTGAGGGCCGCTGAGAGGCTCTCTGAACAAAGACTCCATGGCATCGTCCCACTCAGCGTCCCTGAGGCGCTCGATGGCCTTGGTCTCGTCGATCTTGAGGGCGTCTTGGTGGGCAGCGACGGCCATGCTCAGGGCATCGAGCTTGTCGTCATGGACCAAGGCCCCTTTCTGGCGGGTGAGGCGGGTCATCTGGTAGATGCCCATGCGCCTGAGGCGTTCTTCGAAGGGGAGGTCGCCACGGGTCTCGTAGTCCTTGCGGGCGACCTGCTCATCCAGGATGAGGGCATGGGCTCCGAGGACAGGCTCGAGGACATCAGCAATCCGGCGCTCCTTCTGCTTGGAGTGCCTGACCTCCTCAAGCTCGACTGGGTAGATCCTGCTCAGGACCGGCTCCAGCAGGCTGTTGAACATGCCATCACCGAAGTTGGATTCCACGATGATCTTATGCACACCGTGTTCCTTGGCGATTGTGGATATCTTCTGGAGGGTCAGGGTGTCGTAGCCTCCAGGGAACGCCTCCCACGCCGTTACATAGAGCTTACCTAGGCGCTCTTTGATCACGCAGACAGCGGTGTCGTCCTTGCCCCGTCCAGCAGGGTCCACAGCCATGATGCTGTAGCGGTACTCTCCAGGAGACCCATCGGTCGAGTAGGGGCGCTGGAAGCCGTCTCCAGCCATGCCCACGCACTCAAGCTCCTTGATGCGCTGCTTGATGTCCCCAGACCAGACCACGCGCTCAGGGGCTGTCTCGGGGTCTAGGGGCATGACAATCAGGTCGCGAGCCTTGAGCGGGTAGCGCTCAGTGTCCGACAGCGAGGTGTCAAGCTGGAACTGCAGGGCAAAGCCAGCACGCCCATAGCTGGCCTCGCGCTCGATGAGTTCCATCTCATTGAAGCGGCCAGGGTCAGTAGGCTGCCACTCAAGCTCGGTCTGGTAGCCCTCATCGGTCATGAGGGATTCCATGATCATCGGGGCAAGCTCCCGGTTGGCCCCGCCATAGCTCGCAACCTTGTCGGGGCGCGGGTAGCGGGCAGGCCAGACCCTGATGCTGTACCCACGCTCGGGCAGGTACTTGTAGATGGACTCCTCGGTCTGAGGCGTGCCTAGGTACACCACGCTGCCGTTGGGCTTCAGGATGGCGTCGAACTCCTTGACCACCTCACCAAGCTTGTCCCGCTTCAGTTGGGTGTCAGAGTTGGAGAGCGACTCGACATCGTCGGCAATGAGGCAGTCAGCACGCGAGCCCGTCATCTGGCCCGTGATCCCCACGGACTTGACGGAAGGCGCGTGAGATGCGCCAGCAGGGCCGACATCGAATGCCACCATCGAGCGGCGCTGCCCATCCTCTTCTCGAGGCATCAGCGGGTTCAGCCACTCGATGTCCCTGATGAGGCGCTGGGTGAAGATCGAGAATGCGTCAGCACGCTCCTTGCTTGCCGACACCACTAGGATGTTCTCGGCAGGGTTCCAGTACAGCCGCCAGAGCACATAGGCAGAGGTGATCCAAGACTTGCCCACACCGCGGAACGCCTGGACCATGCGCCGCCGGGGACCGTGCTGCAGGAACTGCGCAATGTCGTACTGGACAGGCGTCGGGTCAGGCAGCCCCAACTCATCCCAGACAAGGTAGAGGAAGGCCCTGAAGTCCCTGAGAGCTTCGTCTTGGTAGTCGTAACTCATGCCTGCTTCGGCATCTTAGCGGGCACTTGGTCAGGGTCACCGAACTGCGGGATGCGGTCAGCCAGCTTCAGCACGGGCTTGTTGTTTGGCGCAGCCACGATGTTGTTGTCCTTCAGAAGCTGGCGCGCCACATTCAGGTCGGAGGGCGTAGCCTCGCCTGACCGGATGCGATCCAGAAGCTCTTGGACCAAGACCCCGTGCAGCGTTGCGAACTGATCAGTCAAGTGTCTCCTCCTCGGAGTAGTCTCTCTCGATGATGCCCAAGTACCCGAACATCTGGTCGTTCAGGCGAAGGCACTGGGCCTTGATCTGGTACTCGCCCGTCAGGCCCGTCTGGATGTTCTTGATCCCAAGCTTGCAGATCCAGTCGCGCTCCTGGCGCATGGCAAGCTTGTACTCCTCAAGAACCCTGCTGCGGTCATCAGGATGCACGGCGTTCATCCAGCCGTAGCCAAGGATCTGATCTTTCTCGAGCCCCGTGGCGCGGTCAAAGGTGCCAGTGCAGCATGTCCAGTTGCCCTGAGCATCCGTCTCGAAGGCGTCCCACTCGTTCAACTGGACGATCATGCGCAGCTTCGAGGTCAGCGAGACCACGCTCTGCTCGACACGATTCATGGAGTCCCTCAGAGAGCTTCCGCCGTTAGGCACAAGCTCCTGAGAAAGCTCCGCAATGGTGTCGAGCTTCTGCTGCACATCTTGGGCTGTCTTGTACGCCCACCTGAGCAGCTTGAAGCTGACTGCCAGACCGCCCGCTACGCCAGATGCGATGGCAAGGTATTGCTCCACTGGATCATGCCTTCGTGAAAGTCACGCTAGTCGTTGTCGCGGGATCAATCACAGCGTTGCCCCAGGGGGTCCACACCGTGCCAAGGCCAGGCCAGAAGTCGGTCGGCGGCCCTGACAAGGGGCTGCTGGACATCTGAGTCTGCATCGAGTGCCAGAGCATGCCCGTCTGGTTGGTCTTGACGCTCGCAAGACCTTCGTCCAGACCGACAGGCCACAGGATGTGGTTGCCTTTGTCCACATCCGGGGTCTCAACCTTGCCGCCCCAAGTGACAGCAGTGTCGAGACGGTGGATGAAGTACACACCCAGCCCGTGCTCGTCCTCAAACGCGCCGTACCAAGTGCCCCAGCCGCCTGCCCAGCCCGAAGAGACCGCCGCAGGGTGCGGGTTCACAAGGTCCCACAGCCAGATGCGGATGTTCGGGTAGTTCGGCGGCGTGTACACAGGGACAGTCTCGCCGTTCGAGGCAAGCCCCGGCGTGCCAGTGCCGAACCCCGGAGATCCCACATCTTTCCACCTGAACTTCGCCACATGGTTCGTGTTCTGCGTGCGGACACGCTGACTGATCTCAAAGAACTCAGCTTGGTGGTCAATGTCAGCAGCATCCATAGGGATGATGCGGAACGCTCCGCGAGTCCACTCTTTGAGTTGGTGCGCCGTACTGCGTCCACCAGGCCATGTCAGGCTGAAGGCGTTGCGGAGGTACGGCACCAACTGGACGATATGGTTGTTCGGGACGAACCACTTGATGGCGTTGCCCGTAACGGGGTCCACGATCTTGGTGGTTGCAGACTGCTCGACAATGTCAACCTTGTAGCCAGTCAGGCTGGGGTCAGTGCTTTCAATGGACCCGTCGATGCCCCACTGAGTCGGGTAACCCGGCCACCAAGGCTTGTCAGCAGATCTCGTGACGCTTTGGTCAAAGCCTGCCGAGACAAGGTCTTGGCTCTGAGGCCACATGTTCTCGTCGATGTGAACATCTCGAGGCACTGAGAAGGAGCCTTGGACAGGGTCCCAATCAAGCTCAGTGAACGCCACAGTGTTCCGCTCATAGTCAGCGGAGAGCACCACAGTCGATCCCGAAGCGTGAGCGCCGTCATAGGGCAGCGCAAGGGTAGCCGCGGTGCTACCCGCAGGGATGGTGGCATCCCCGCTGTTGGCACCTACACCGCCAGCAGCCGTGCCGCTGACCTTGTAGCGCACCGTGATGTCCTCTTCAGGAGCGTAGGAGGCCGTGAAGGTTGCGGGGAGGCTGTTGGTGTTGTATCCGCCCAGCAGGTCAGCAATCGACGGCTCGGTGCCGTCAACGACTTCGACGCGAGGGTCCCATAAGTGGACTTCTTCGTTGTTGTCGGTCGGGTCATTGTAGAAGCCCTCGCGCATGTAGAGCGCAGTGTCGCTCGCGTCTTTCCACCTGAACTCGTTGATGGGGTCCACAGACAGCTTAGTGCCGTCAGTGGTGTAGCACCCTTTTGCGCTTATTGCGTCGGACAGTGTTGCGGTATAGGGGTGGATATAAGTGACAAACAACACCCATTCCGATGGAAAATTGCTTAGAGAGTTGTAGTAGATGTCGTTCAAGTTGACGGAAGTGCCAAGAATAGGGCGCGTAACACCATTCCAGAACTGCCAAAGAATGTGCCCATCAGTAGGGTCCACTTTCTTGAGCCAAAAAGACACTCTATACAACTTAGTTGGGTCTACAGAAGCAATCGGACGCTGATATCCTCCGTCAAAGCCAAGCGCACTTTCAATGTTTTCCCCAACCCAGATGACTGCGTTATCCCCGTAAGGATTAGCTAGAATTTGGCGGGAGTTTTCAGCAACAATCCCCGCCGCTGTCCAATCGCCCACGCTACCAGTTCCGACAGTCCACTCGGTTTCAGGGTTGAGCAGGTTGGTGGCACCAAAGCCTCCCGTCAGCGTAGTGGAGACCGTGATCTCCGGGGGAGCGGTAGACGGCACGAACACGATGCGCACCTTGTCCTGATCCTTGGCAAGGATCGTGTTGCTCGGCGCGTTGAGCGTGATGATCAGGTCCTTCTCTTTGAACCACTTACCCCGGTCGATGATCTCAATCGGGATGTAGCCGATCAGCGTTCCTGGCCTGATCGTGATGCTGGAGATCGGACAGGTGTAGTGGGTTCCGTCAACAGCAGAGCCGCTAAACGACCAAGTCACCACCACATTGTCTTCAGCCGCCTTGGTCAGGACGATGGGGACTTGGTACGAGCCAGAGTCGTCCTTGCGGTAGATGGACCAGAACTTGTTCTTGTCCAGAACCGTGTCAGGACCCAGCCCAAACGCCTTGAAGGAGTTGTAGTAGGACAGGGAACTGAACGAGATGTAAGGCTTCTCCAGCCCAATTTTGTTGACTGCAAATGCCATATCACACCTTAGCGATCTGCATGAACGCCTGCTGGCCGACGATCTCGAAGTTGTTGATCGAGGCCGCCTCAGTGACAAGCGTGCCCGCGTTCTGACCCACAAGCGTCAGCATGATCGTGTCGTTGGCGTCCAGATCAATGTAAGCCGTTCCCGCGACCATGCTGTTCTTGCCTCCGGGGATGTACATCACGCCAGTGCTGTACTGCACAGGAGTCGATGCTTGGGTCGTAAAGCTTGCGGGCCGCACATAGAGACGCCCAAGAGCAGCGAGGTCAGTCGCGAAAGTGTTGCGGATGGTCATGCGCCACTCGATCTTGTAGATCCCCGCAGTGCTGACCCGGATGCCTGCGTTGTTGATGGGCGTGGTGTGAGCAATGCCACCAAGCGAGCCCAGGTTCAAGTAGGTGTTGGTCGCAACTTGCGTGAAGGTGGTGCCGCGGTTGGTGGGGAGGCCGTCGAACGGGATGGCTTGCCCATCGTCAACAGTGATGTCGCCCTGAGTGTTGATGGTCTGAACGGCCATGATGTCGCCGCCAGTTCCGCCTGATGCCGCGGCCCACTCAAGGTTCCCCGCGACAGCAGTGTTGACCGTCAGGACTTGGCCGCTGGTGCCGTTGCCTAGAGGCGTGTAGCTGCCGTTGCCGTTGCCGACCAAGAGGTTGCCTTCTTGGTAAGCGTTGGCCCCAGACAGGTCGATGCTTGCGGCGGGAGACAGCAGCCAAGAACTGGACGCGCCGTCGTAGATGATCGCATCACCGTCATTCGGGGTGCTGCTGCCGAAGTTGACATCAGACAGGCTGCCGAGGCTAGTGATGGCGTCGGTGAACTCAAGGCCGTCCGCGTCACTGTTGACCGCAACAAACTTGCTGTTTTGGCCCAAGTAGCTGTTCGGGACATCGGCCAGTCCCGTGAAGACAGACGCTCCGCCTCCTCCTCCTCCTGAAGTGCTGACCGCGACCCAAGTGCCGTCAGCGCGGAGGAAGTAGTCTCCGCTAGCCTGCGAAGAGGAAGGACCAGGCACAATGCCATTGGCTCCCGTGGCGAACACCGTGTTGGCGGCTTTCCCGTCAAGGGCGGTCTGGAGCCCAACGACATCTGCGATGGTGATGGTCATGTCTTCGGCGGTGGCTGAGTTGTCTTTGACCTCTTGTAGGAGGTGGAGGAGTTGGAGCGCGCTCTTGTCAAGATCAGATTCCAAGAGGCGAGCGCCAGCCTCGAAGTCAACAAGTCGGTTGGCATCGTCAATGCCGCTGTCGCGGTAGACCGCAACGGTGTCACCAGCGGTTGCGCCAGTGTTGAGGACTACATTGCCGCCGTCGAACACGCCATCGCTGACAGTGCTGCCCGTGACGGTGAACTCGTCAGCACCGGCTCCATTGGAAAGCTCGGTCCCGTTGACGGTGACCTTGACGAACGACTCAAGCAGATACCGGAAAGGGATCGCAAACGAGGTCTGCCCTGCGGTGGCCGTGTAGTTAGTGCGTGAGGTCATCGGATGGTGGGGATGGGAGTTTCGCCTCGCCGCCGAAGCGAGCGGTTGATGAGGTACTGCTGAGAAGCAATTCGAAGTTCGGGGTATGCCTTGAGCGTTTCCACCTTTGCGCGTTCACGGTACGCAGAGATGACGCTCCGCAGCATCTCCGCTCGAGGAGAGGCTTGGCCTTCGAACGGCCGCGGGTCTAGCTCTTGGTAGCGCTTGTCCTTGATGGTCTTCTTGAGGCGCTGGCGCAGCGTCAGGCCGCCCAGCTTCACCTTGCCGGTGCTCTCCATCCAGTAGTCGTATGCCGACTGCCCGGAAGGACTCTTGACCTCTGCCCAGTCAACGCCATTGCGCTCGTTGGGAGGGTTTTGGAAGCGATACTGCAGCGCGGACAACTCCTCCGCGATCACATCGTCGGAGACTCGCGTGTAGGCGATGGGCATGAAGAAGTCGGTGATGCCCCCCGGCTCCTTGCTGAAGGCGCTTCCCGCCGCGGTGATTGGCTCACCGAGGACATTGCGCTTGGGCTCAAGGCCGCTGGAAAGACCTGGAATACGCTCCATCACAGCGTCCATCACCGAACGCACATGCTTGAGTTCTTGGTTGGTCTCGCGGGCAGGACCGCCAAGGAAGTTCGGCACATGGCTGGCAGCCATCGAGCGGAACAGCCTGTTGATGTGGTCCGTGTCTTGACCGCCACTCGTCGCGTCCAGTAGCTGGCGGATGCCGGTCAGGTAGCTCTTGTCAACGATGTTGTTGGTCAGGGCGACGAAGGTCTGGTTGAACAAGAACTCGGCAGTCTTCTGCTCGTCGCCTTGGTCCTCAGAGAAGCGGGCAACATCGTAGAAGTCCGCGACCAGACCCAGCAGGGTCGCCCAAGGGTCAAGCTTCTGGTACGAGTAGTACCCGTCGCCCACTTGGATTGAGTAGGGCTGGTTGCCCGCCTGCAGCCAAAGCTCCCGAAGCTTGGGGTCCTGCGGCCCGCGCCCAGTGATCTTCGGACGCCCCGTGTCAGGGTCAGGCTGCGTAAGCTCCATGGCGACTGCAACAAGACCGAGGCCAGATGCGAGACGGCCGATGGCTTCAGCACGCTGCATCGGGTCCCCAGCAGTCATCTGCGTCAGGAACTTACTGTTCGACTTCTTCAAGCCGTTCAGGGCGGCCTGCGTGCCTTCAGCGCTCGCTGCGCTCCACTTCATGGCGCTCATGAAGTCGATGTGCCGCATGGCGCTGTTGATGATGTTGACCGGCGTCTTGCGGAAGGGCGCAATCATGTAGCCCATGCCGCCGGGGACAGACCGGATCATCTGGTCGAACCGCGCCCCGAACCCGCCGGGGGTCAGCGGGGTCTGGAAGGTCGAGTCCAGAGCATCCTCTTGGATGAACTTAGACAGAGCCCCGTAGCGTCCGCTGGACTTGCCAAACTCCTCGCGAGTCATCTCCAGCGCACGGAGGCGACGAGTGGTGTCGTCAAGGTCTTTCGGCAGGCGCGCCAGCGCGTCCTCATATACCCGTTGCTTTGAGAACAGTTGACCGTCTCGAATGAGGCGGTTCATGCGCTTGGCGATGTACTCCTCACGGCTTCCGATGTCAGCCTCACGGCCGATCTTGAGAAGCCTGCCGCGATCAACCTCATACTCGCCAGCAAGCTTGGCAGCCGCGGTGGCTCGAGCTTGGAACTGCTTGGCAGCCTCATCGAACGACATCATGACTCGGCTGGGCATCTTCAGAACAGACAGCAGACCGCCGTCCAGAAGGTACTTGCCCATGGGCGCATCTCCGCGCAGCCACGCAGGGTCGCCAAGCAGGCGCGCCACATTGTCGGCAGTAGCCCCGCCATCAGACCTACGCACGCCAGGAGCGTCACGCATAGACGATCCCGGCAGCAGCTTCGACTCACCAGACAGCGCAGTGTCGGTGACGAACTTCAGCGACTCTTTGAAGTGGTGGAGCGGGCGGACGAGGATCTCGTAGTTGTAGCGGGCAGCCTCGAACAGTTCCCGCTTCACCAAAGCGCGCTGCGCCTCGTTGTTGCGGTTGAACAGGAACTTGTCAGTCGCGTCGATGCTTGCCCCCAGCATGCGCTGCAGCCCTTTCCAGTAGGCGTTGGCGATGCCAGTGCCTGCGAGAGCAAGGGTCTTTGGCGCACCCAGAAGGGAGTTGAGGTAAAGCTCTTGGTGAACCTTGGTGAAGGTCTGGAACCAAGTGGGCTGCAGACCGTCGTTGATGGCCTTGGCCGCAGCAGCGCCCTGCTTCTCACCAATCATGCTGCCGATCTGCGCAGCAAACTTCTGGGCACCCTTCATGCCCCCGCCGCGCTGCATGATGTCATTCAGTTGCGAGGGGTCCAGCAGGTTGCGTGGGATGTCAAGGTTGGTCCAGCTAGGCATGCCCAAGCTGCGCAGACCTTGGCCGAAGACCGACTTGACATCGGAGTATGCGCGGGTGGTGCGCATCAGTGCGTCAACGCCGCGGTACATGCTGACGATCTCGGCGTTGGTCGCCTCGCCAACCATGACCTTGTCCACAAGACCTTTGACCGAAGTCGCGAGGCCGCCGTAGACATTCTTCAGGGCGACAACGCGGTTGCGCATGGCAACAGCTTGCTCGCTCAGGGTCTTGCCCTCGATGCCCTCCGTCAGCTTGACTGCTGCGGAAGCTGAGTCCATGCCATGGAGGTCAGCAAACTCAGTCACGGCCGCGGCGCGTGCAGCAGCTTCATCGAAGCCCTCCTCGGCAACGCTAAGAGCGCCAGCGCGGTTGAGGATGTTTTCCGCCGACCGGACCAGCGCCCCGATGCTCTCACCGTTGTCGATGTTGTCGAGGTTGATGCCCCGGCGGGAGATCTCCTCAAGAGCCAGTTCCTCGTTCGAGATCAGGAACCCGCCCTCTTCGGCTCGCGCACGGGGGTTGGGGATCTCACTGCGGAAGGTCTCGCGGCCCAAGACCTCCTCGACAAGGTTGTCACCCTGACGCTCAAGGTCGCCCGCATTGAAGCCCCGGCTGACGATCAGATCGTCCGTCGCCTCAAGCATGCCCTCGCCCACACGGCGCTCGACAGCCTCCACGGGGTCGATGTCGGGGAACAGCATCTGGCCCTTGGTGGGACCAGAGATCGGGCCAACAAAGTCAGGGCTGCCCGGAGCCGGCGCAGGAAGGCCAGGACCTTGGACGGGGCGCTGGGGGCCGATAAAGGGCTGCGGGCCGATGAAGTCAGCATCACCGGGGCGCGCATCAATGTCAGGCGGCGGTCCAACACGCTCGTCAACCGCTCGGGTGATCTGCTCGGCAGAGGCATCAGGGGAGGCTTCGCGGATCTGCCTGCCCGTGCGGACTCTTTTCAGGCCATAGAGGATGCCGTCAGACAGGAGACCCAGACCCGCGCCCTCGATGGTGTACTTGATGCGAGAAGTAAGCTCCGAGTCGTCCTCATCAATCGCCAAGAACTCAAGGACAGGGTTCTTGAGAGACGGGAACTGGACCAGCAGGCTGGACAGGTTCTCATCGTCTTGGGTGTAGATGACATTGTCGGTGATCGCACCAGCAACAAGCGAGCGTCCCACGCTGATCTTGTTGATGTTGCCCATAGCCTCCGCAGCGGCTTTGGTCTGGGCGATGTTGGATGACTTGACCGTGTTCCCTGCCCGCACCGCAGCTTGCGAGAGCTTCTCGCTTGCCTTCTGCAGCTTGTAGGTCTTCTCGGCCGTAGTAGAGAGACCTTTGGCAATCTTGAAGCCGCCCAGCACCTTGCCGCCGCGCCCCAGCCATCCTACCACCGGCACGAAAGCCGTGGCGAACTCAGCAATGCCCTCCGTCATCTGCCCAATGACGGTGGTGCGCTTGCCGAAGTCCACATCGTAGTCCGGCAGGATGTCGAACATCACAGCGTCAGCCACGCCGTAGATGTTCTTCACGCCCTCGTTGATGCCGCTGACGATGCCCATGCCAGCGTCAGTGATGTTCTCTAGCAGACTAGGCCCCTCAGGCTCGGCTTCTTGGGGCTTAGGGGTCATGGCCGCCAGTGACTGACGACGCTGCTCCTGCTCAATCTGATCTTGGCGTAGGATCTCGCGGTAACTCACTGACTATCACCTCCAACGGCTTTGCGGGCGGCCTCGTAGCGGCGTTCCAGTTCCTTGTAATCTTCGTCCGTGATGCGGCCCTTGAGCCTGTCAAGCTGGTCTTTCATGTCAGGCAGCATCTCGCGGAGACGGGCGCGCTGCTGCCCGCCAAGCATTGTGCCGAGGTTGCGAAGGAACTCTTCAGTCTGGGGAACTTGAGTTTCACGGCCAACCGGGGGCACAGCCTCCATCGAGCGCGGAAGCTCAGTGGTTTGCGCAGCCGAATCCGGCTCACCAGCTTCACGCGCAACCGCCTGCACCTGTTCTTGGTCACGGGCAGCTTGCTCCATAGCGGAACGCCTAGCAGCGACTTGGCGCTCAACATCGGCAAGTTCAGCAGTAAGCTGCTCAACCGATTGCGGCTGGGGCTCGTAAGTAGCGGCGGACTCAGGAGCGACGGGCTCAGGAGCGACATAGGGCTGCTCAAGCAGACCGTCAGCCGCCTTCTGGGCCAGCAGCTTGTCCTGAACACGAAGGAACGACTGCGCCGTTTCGTCGTTTAGCTCAAACAGGCTGAAGTACGGGTGCTCGGCAGGGTTGGCGCGGAAGGCTTCGATCTCCTCTTGGCTGCCGAACACCAGAAGACCCTGACCCTCGCCATTGAGGGCCGCAGCCCTGTTGGCGATCTCTGCTTGGTCGATCTCGATCTCGACATCAGGCAGCGCAATCATGCGGTTGTAGTGCTCTGCCGCGCGGCTCTTGACCTTGCCGAAGTTCTCCTCAGTCATGAACGACCCGAAGGTGATCACATGGCCGAAGTTCATTCGCACATCGTCGCCGTCTCGCAGGAACACATCCTCGGTCGGGATGTCGCCTCGAGTACCTGAGTACCCTGTGATCCTGTCCCTGTTGCGCTTGAGTTGCTCGCGCTGGTTGTCGGTGAGTCCGACAGAGGTCTTGCCCGAAAGAACCTCTTCCACGCTGAAGCCTCGACCGGCCGTGCGGAAGTCGGTGACCGCAAGACCCGTGTCAACGCGGTCAGTGACAAACAGGTACTCGTTGGTGCGAACCCTGTCGGCTGCGGTCAAGACGCGGGCAGCGCCCTCTTCGCCTTCGGCCGCAAGCGGGTCAAAGGGCACATCAATCGCAGGCCCTTGGGCCAGCTTCATCTCGAAGGTGCGGGACGGCGCAGCCTTCGACTCGCGAATGGCAACGCTCACGCGCTCCGCTGCGCTCCTGACATCGCCTTGGCTGTTGCCAATCATGCCACCAGGCTGTTCAGCCGCCGCGCCCATGTTCTCAAGGCGGTGCCTGCGCTCCATCTGAGTCTGGAACTCGATGAGCCCGCCACGGGACTCGCGCACAAGCTGGAGGATCTTCGCGGCAGCAGCTTGGTCTTTGCCGCCTGCCTGCTGGAACCACTCTTCAACGGTGCTGCCGAGGTACTCGCTCAGGCCATCTTCAAACGCCGCGTTGGACTTGTACTTGCCGCGGTTCTGCTCGGCCCATTTCTGAGCGTCCTCTTGCAGAGCCCTGCGGTAGATCTCCTTGAAGTAGTTGGCGGGGTCATTGGTGAAAGGGGTGTCCTCGGGGAACAGGCTTCGGAGAGTCTCGCTGTCAAGCTCGTCTCCAATAAGCTGGATCAGGGACCCGTACTCGCCAACAACGCCCCGGCCATCAAGACGGAGGGTCTCAAGGTAACGCTCCTCTTGGCGGTCAAGGTCATCAAGCTGCGCCGCGTACTCCTCAGGAGCGCTCAAGCCAGTGCGGTTCAGTTCCTCAAGAGTGCTGCGGGCACTCGAGAAGTCCCCAGTCCCGATGTAGTCGGCAACGCTGGCCTTCTTGGCTCCGGTCTCTCGGAAGCTTTCTCCGTATGTGGCAAGCTTCTCGCGGACCTTCTGGTTGTACCTATCGACGGCCTGCCCCATCTGCTCGTCAGTGGCGTCCGCCCTAGAGAGCCGGTCAAGCTCCCTTTGGAATTCGAGCTTGATGCTCTCAAGCTCGTCCCTAGCAGGGCCACGCTCACCGAGGGGGATGTTGCCGATGTAAGAAGTCCAACTGTCCTCAACACCTGAGGCTTGGTCCTCATACCCAGCAACGCGGGTCCTGCGGTCGCTCTCTTTGGCGCGGCGTTCAGCCTCTTCTTGGCGGGCTTCCGCTGTGTCTGCGCGCTCTTCGGCACGCACCTCGTCAAAGTATTCGTCACCAACCTTCAGCAGTGACTTCTTGTCAACGCCATCAATGCTCAAGACATGCGCTTGAAATTCGGCAAAGCTTTCAAACTGGCCGCTGCGCAGTTGGATCTCAACTTGGTCAGAAGCCCTAGCCCTTGCCTTTTCCGTAATGGTTGCGCGGGTGTCGGCGTCGTTGCGCAGGG
>Ga0099851_1000535_pt1 | contig 15809 bp, 22 predicted proteins | sample CB_VirMetaG_6_FD_78176 | JGI IMG/M metagenome (GOLD analysis project Ga0099851, IMG submission 78176) | Freshwater to marine saline gradient viral communities from Chesapeake Bay - CB_1508_2 Viral MetaG | ecosystem: Environmental > Aquatic > Marine > Coastal | place: USA: Chesapeake Bay... | reverse complement strand
GTGTAATTTTACCCTTATCGTCTTTAGCACTATCGGGCTTATTCTTTTTGGAACCCTTCTTTTGATCTTTTTTAGGTGCTGGAGTTTTTCTTGGATCATTCTTTGGAGGCTTGCCATATTGTACAGCGATGGAATAATCTTCGGATTCTTCTCCAAAATCTACATATTCAGTTTCTAAAGGAATGTACATTAAAGATTCATCATATATGATTTCTTCAGAACCGAATGTAGATTCATAATAGCTATCAGATGCTTGTTGAATTATGTTTCCATTTGCGGCCTGCTGACATATAGCATATCTTTGCGAGTTGTCTGGATATTCTTCATTCATTTTTGGATTAGACATACATCTCGATAAAAAATCAGTTCTGTCTTCATTTTCTTTTCTTTGTGGAATTGGCATAACTTACTTTCTAAGTACTAGATATTATTCTTTAATAAAAACGCCATCTACCATTTTGCCTTTACGGTCTTTAATATCATTCCATGCTTTCTGCAAGCATTCAACTAATGTTAGCTTATTTCTTTCTGCTATATTGATAAGAACTACTATCATATCACCAATGTCGTCAGACACATCTCTTTTCTTGCAGATATTGTCAGATAATTCACCAGCTTCTTGCATTAGTTTGCAAAATTGATCTTTATCTGTGGCCCCATCAATTAAATTACGGGCATGGTGCCAGTCAACGACTTTTTCAATTAGATCAATAATATTATAATTTTCCATTAATTTTAGTCCTTTTTTAGTTGATGTGTATTCTACAGGAAATGTTTGTACATATACTTCATCTCCAAAGATTATATCATCAGGTGTCTTCATAACCCTAAGTCTCCAAAATCCATTTCATCCAAATCGTTTGTACTAGCACCGATTTTATAAGATGTAATCTCATGTTCCTGAGGAGCTACCTGTACTGCCTCGCTATTAAGCCAAGGCTCGGTCCATCCAGAGATAGGATTCTTCATGCCTGTTTCATATGGTAGCCCAATTGCTTTACGTCGAGAATGGCATAGCCAGTCAATATACTGATGCATAACCGTTTCGTTAAGTCCAATAATAGATCCGTCTTTAAATAGATAGGAAGCCCATTCTTTTTCTTCTCGTGCCGCAGAATCAAACATACCACAAGCAAGTTCTTCACATTCTTTGGCGACTTGAATAAATCCTTCATCTTTTACATTATGTAGAATCTTCAGGATCTCTTGAGTATTATAAAGATGTAGTGCCTCATCTCGTTTAATTAGTTTAATAATATCTGCATTGCCGATCATTTTTTTATTTTCAGCAAAAGCAAATGCACAGATAAAGCTAACATAGAATCTAACAGCTTCTAGAATGTTAATACTAATAAGCGTAAGATATATTTGCTTTTTTAGATCGACATGGCTTTTACTTTTAGTGATTTTATTTAATGCGTCATACTCCTTAATAGCAACGTCTGCTCTTTTAAGAATTTCCTTATCAGTTAGACAGCTATCAAGAATTTCAGACGGATCATTATAGACATTCTTGATAATGTAAGTATAGCTATAGCTATGAATCTGCTCAAAAAATTCCCAAGTTTTCATACATGCTTCAAGTTCTGGATTTGATACATATTCAAGAAGCGTAGGAACTCCACGACAGATGACACTATCCATCATAGTTTGATATTTAAGATTGCTGGTAAAAATGAACCGCTCATTCTCAGACATAATATTATCATCCTTGAAATCATTGCGGTCTTTTTTTAATTCAATTTCTTCCGGTCTCCAAAAAAATTCCATCTGCCTCTTAAACAGATCAAAAAACACAGGATATTTGAATTTGTCATATCTCTGGAGAGATAGATCTTCTCCTAGAAATAAGGGCTGTTTCATATAATCTACATTTTTTTTATTCAAAATAGTCTTCATTTTAACTCCAAATCAATCGAATACATTCAAAAACTAATGCTGCGGAAAGAAGCAGCGATACAATTTTATAAGTTCTAACACGTTTAAATAGATTGTAATTTTCTTGATTAACTGCATTTAATTCAAGATATAGTTCAGAGTTCTCTTTAGAAGATGCTTCAAGAGCTTCAATTATTTTTGCAGGATTTCTTGATAATTCGCCAGCAGGAATATCTTCCTTATTTCTCATGGCTCTATTATTAGCTTCAGATAGAGCAGAAGACGTAAATAAATAATCGTCTCCTGATGTGCTTTTAATATAGTAATAAAACTCTTCCGCATTAATATGTTTATTCTTGTTGGGAACTTTTAAAAACTTAGATAAAAATATTAAACCCATAACATCCTCCAGTAATCAGATATAATTAACAAAAGCAAACCAGCAACGAAGCCTATGAGGAACCATTCTATTAATTCTAATATGACTCTCATATAGAACATGCTCCACCAGCACAATTTGTGTCTTTTTCTGTATCTCCATCAGAATCTGGAGTGTTACAGTAGTATAAATTTTTAATTCCCATTTTATAGCAATAAATTTGATCTTTAATTAGTACACTTAAAGGTATGTTACCTTCTGGGTAATTCATATAGTTATAGTATAGATTAAGACTAATACTCATGTCAACAAATTTTTGTATAACTGCGGCAATATTAATCATGCCTTTATTGTCCGGCATAGACCAAGCATGAGTGTAATAGTTTTTACGATGTGCATAATTTGGAACAATCTGTTTTAGAATGCCGTTCTTTGCTTTTTTATATGATAGTAGACTTCTTACTGGTTCAATTCCATTAGTACTGTTTTGAATAACACTGCTAGACTCGCAAGGCATAATAGCAGAGACAGTAGAATGCCTAAGGCCATATTTCTTAATTCGCTCACGCAAATCCTCCCAGTCCATATTATAAGTAGGTTTTACAAGATTATCAACAGTTTTCTTGTACCAATCAATTGGAAGAAGTCCATGAGCGTACTTTGTTTCATTAAACTTTGGACATGCACCATATTTTTCGGCAAGTTTACAAGATTCATTTAGCAAATGCCATTGAATTTTCTCCATTGTCTCATGAATGAGATAAAGTGCCGCAATATCATAATAGAATACCTTGTGCTTAGCCAAAAATCCAGCAAGATTTGTAATACCAATCCCTAAAGATCTTCTATTTTTAGTGAAGTTTTCACCGGCGGCAACTGGATAATCTTGATAATCAATGACCGAATCAAGAGATCTAATTGCTACCGAACAAGCGAATTGAATGTCTTCATCGCTATTCACCTCTAAAAGATTAATAGCAGATAGCATACAAATGCCAATTTCAGCTTCTGAGTCTTCAATATTACTTATTGGCTTTGTAGGGTGTATAATTTCCTGGCAGTTCGACAGTAGAATCCCATTTGCATAAAAGTTATGAGTATTTTCTACAGTTAGGTCATATACCGGGATTTTCTTCTGTGTTCTTTTGATTTTGAGCATGTCTATCTTTCAATGTATTACTGATTTTTTTACTAAATTCTGGAGTGTATCTTTCTTCTTTTGTTAAAAAGAAGCTTTGTTCTGAATATTCAATCTCTTCTGAATCCAAATGTTGTTTAAAGGCTTTTAAGAAATTTTCGTATCCACCACCAAATCTGAACTTTGTATAACTTTGTGGCAAACCATGATCTTTGCAATATTTCTGCCAATGTGTACGGATAAATTTATTACCGCTTTCTTTAAAGAAAGCCTCGGCATGATCTAGTATTTTCTGATTAGATACTCCTGAAAAATTTGGATTGCTTCTTCCCTGTGTCCTATCTTCTATGGATTTTGCCCATCTTTTATATTTTGAGTCTGGGATAACCCATCCACCAGTCCCTCCTTGTGCTATATTGTAGCCATTATCTATTGTATCAAACTGTTTTATTAGTTCTTTTTCTTTGTTCAATGCCTCCTGTTTATTATCTGAAACAAAAAGTGTTTCAAAAATACAATCAGAGATTCCATATAATCTCAACGCCTTGTAAAAATGTGAATCTCTACCAGCAGCGGCATCCTTAACGTGCTTATGCATTCTTGCTAAAAGACCCTTACTTGTATATCCAATGTATGATTTTTGAGTTGTTTTAAATGTTATTTTGTAAACAATATACATATTTACTCCTATAGAAAAAATGGTTGCCGTATCTCTATAGAAGTTATACACCATACAGCCTAAAATTAGGTAAAGATTTTTAGTTTATCCTCTGGATTTAGCTCACCTGCTTTAACATATCCTCTGTTCTCAGTGAAGATTTTATGATCTTCTGTGCATTCTAAATAGAATCCAGATTCTTCATCATAAATTTCTATTACCTCTGCTTCTTCGGCAATACGACCGGCGTTTAATACCTTCGAGAAGCAGTCTTGATTCTGTTCTTCATCAAAAGATAGTATCTTTATTTCACTACCCATTTCAAACATTTCAACCACTTCCTTAATAGGAATTGTACATAATCTACCATTTACTTCAACGGTTACAGCCGAATCTCCAGAAATACAAAGGTTACTCATATATACAGGAACATCCCATGAGCCATGCGTATTCGCATTGTCAATATTCATGCTATAGATACGTCCCGTTTCCAGACGTTCACGGGCATAAATTTCTGCTAACTTTTTTGCGGGAATTTTCTTTTTAAATGTAATATTGCGTGATCGCTCATACTTTGTATAAAGTTCTTCAAATTTTTCATTATCCCCAAAAGCATCATATAAACCCTTAGCTTCATTTGGACTAAACAGCGTAATATCTTCACCATTTATTAGCCGTTCATAGAACAGTTTATTAAACTGAATAGAATAGTCAAGTTTTCTTACTCTATTATCGTCAGTGCCAGCATTGTTCTTGAGAACAATAATATCTTCAATTTCATAATGCCAGAATGGAATATGAGCCGTGGCACTTCCCCCCCTTATGCCATTTTGTGAAGTAGACTTGACAGTGGACTCAAAAGTTTTCAGATAAGGAATCAAGCCCGTATGAATTACTTCTCCACCACGGATTGGCGAATTGATTGGACGTAGACGGCCAAAGTTAAGGCCAATACCAGCCCTGCGTGCGGTATAGCGTCCAACTGCGTGGACTGAGGCAAAGATACTATCAAGATCGTCGCCAACATCTACAAGGACGCAGGAGGCGAACTGGCGAATCGTAGTGCGGACGCCAGCCATGATAGGAGTTGGCAAGTTTACCTTAAAGGTAGAGTAAGCATCATAGGCGTCTTTGACTTCTTTTACGTTATCAAATAGACACATAGCAATAAGCATATATGCAAATTGTGGTGTCTCATGAATTTCACCAGTTGAACGATTCTTAACAAGATACTTATCTACCATCTGCTGTAGGCCAGAGTAAGTATACAGGTCATCGCGTTTATGGTTGATATAGGACGCAATTTTATTTATATCGTCTACTGACCATTTGTTTAAAATGGCTGGATCATAAACAGCATTATCAATCTTTACTTGAATAAAATGTAGAAAGTCAGGTGGGGTATTAGAATTCCATACCTGTTTTCTTAAATTCATATTAAGCAGTCTTGACGCAACGTACTGATAATTTGGAGATTGCTCTGATATTAAATCATTTGCCGATTTGATCAAGGTTTGATGAATCTCCTGAGTACCAATGCCATCATAAATCGAGAGATTTGCATTCATCTCAATGTCAGAAAATGATACGCCATTAATGCCTTCGGTTGCCCACTCTAATACTTGATGAATTTTTTCAACGTTATAATTCTCGTGTTTACCATTTCTCTTAACTACTTGCATATTCAACTTTCTTCAAAACGGAAAAAAATACCAGCAGTTTTTTATTTCTGCTGGCATATCTATCAACCATATTTATTTTAATATTTGATTATACGAGAAAGGAAGATCTGGAAAATGATCTATTTCTAACACACCTCCATTCTGAGAAAAATGGATGGCATTTATAGACACTGAAAATGTTATAATTTTTTGCAGTGTTACTTTTGGCTTGCGGTCAGAAAAAATTATTTTGATTCCGGACTCTACACTTTTAATTTGAACCGACAAGGCTTCAGAACATTGTATCCTTAAAGGCCCAATTGTCAATCCATCTTCTGAGAATATTTGTTGAACAATATCAAAATATTCATTTGGCCTCATTGAAGGCTTTCAGCAAAGTTTGATGCATTCCGGGAATGTATCCGTTGGCACGAAACGTTTCTTTTCTCTGCGAATCTAGGATAACAAAGCAGGGGATGCCAGTAGAGTTCTTTTTATAAGCTTCCCAGAGATCAGGATACTTATCTATGTTAACAAGCTCTATATCTTCTCGGAAGCCATTTTTAGCCTCACCAACTGATAGACCTGCCTCTTTTAGTTTTGGTAATTCTCCTGTTTTAAATTTTCGACAGGGTTCACACCAATCGGCAGTAAAGCATATGATGTTTTTTTTTGGCTTTATTGCTAAGACTTGGACTCCAATAAATGATGGCTGAACAGTCTTTTCACAACGACATACGCCGTCACCAGAGTTGATGCATTGGCATGGTGTTTTGTGGCCATCTCCATGCTCAATCACTTTTTCGCCATTGCATTCACATGTTGTAATAGTATCTGTTTCATTGTCAACACTTCCTTGATCTCCGTTCACAATAAATGCTACATAACCTTCGCTTTTAGCAATATCAATAGAAAATGCTTTCTTACCACCAAGCTCAAGATCAGTATTTATAGATGGAATAAAAACTGCAATGAGAAGCAATAGTAATAGAAACGTGCTTTTTTTCATCAGATAATCCTCGTATTAAGTTTTTGTGGCTTAAATCCGACATATCCGCTAAACGCCCAACAGTCGCCCGTTTTTAGAACGTATCGTTCAATACTATCGGCATCGACCCAGAAAGATCCATCTGGTTGATCGTGACGTTTTGGACCTCCATTCCAGATACCCCAGCTATTTTGAACACAAACTCCGGGACGTTTATATTCATCATCAACAGCACAGATCCACATTTGATGTGCCCAGCTCCCTGACGGTTTTGCAAAACCCTCGCTATCTCGTTTTGAGGAAAATCCTTGATTACTAGCAATAGTTACAGAGTATCCATTAAAGATTAAATCTCTAACCTCTTCATATGAATTAACTTGAGAAATAGTAGTAACTGGATGCTCTTTAACGATATCTACAAATTCTGTAGGTAATTTATATCCGGCATTACCCCAAGTCTTTGATCTAGACCCGCTATACTCAGTCAAATCAATATTGGCATATTTACCTCTTGGAATTGATCCATATTGATTAATGTATTTTGCAGCCCATACTCCAAGAGAACCGTCACCATTGCCCAATCTGCCTTTGCCAATAACATTTCTACTGCCCCAATAGATATCTTCTGTAGCAGTTTCAGCCACCCATAACTCTGGTTCTTTTTTAAGATAAATATCCACGCACTTAACAGCATCAACAGCACCGGCAGCACCAAAAGCTACACAATTATGAACAGCAAATCCGTCTGCTATAAAAGCATGATCATCTGCAACACCAATGCAGTATACAAAATTAGATTCTGGATCTACATATTCAATAGATTTGATAGTTGCGGCTTTTCCTAGATCCATCATACATTTATGAGATGTTTTTAATGCATATCTATTAGCTACTTCATATATAGATGCTGTATTTAGATTTAAGGCGTATGATTTTTTACTTGCGTTTCTTGGCTTTCTATTAACTATTGTTGCGTTTATGCCTAATGAAATAGAAATATTAAACATGTCATTAATCAGATCTTCGTTTACACTTACTCCGATCTTTCCTAAATGACCGTCGCCATCCATCCAACCGGCTAAAATTCCAAGTTTAACGCTTTCTTTTGAAATTAAGAGTTTTCTATCTAGTCTTTTAGTGTATGTATTGCCACAGCATAATTGATAAATAAATTCTGATACGAGTTTATTGCTGATTCTTACATACAAGACTGTTGGCTTTGAAGGCACCTGATAAACACTGCATTCAATGCCAAATATATTTTTAACATATGTACATATCTTTTTTGCAAGTATTGTTTCGTCATGAGAAAGATTGAAAGTGATTCTTGATTCGTCATGACTGCCTTCTGCGGCATAGATGCCTATTAACCATCCTAATGCCTCATCAAACTTTATATATCTATTTACATCTTTATTAGAACCTTTAGCTCTGATTTTTCCAGAAGGAACAGGAGCTGTTCTCATTGAACAAAAATCGGAATCTTCTTTTATTGTTTCAACATGTAATAGGTCTGCTAGATCGTATTCAATATCTAGATGTGATGATGTTTTTGGAATTAAAAACTTATCGCCAATATCTAAATTAGACGCACGAGTCCATGATATAAGACTTTTGTTATTTTTTTTACCTCTTCTAAAATTTGGAAGAGTCATACATAAATGATCAGGAGTCAATGTTACAGATCTATTGTACCCCTTAACAGATACTTTTACCATTTTGCCAACAAAAGGCTTTTTAATGATTTCTGTTACAGATTTTAAATTACCTTGAGGAGTCATTACAATATCACCAACATTTATGTCGGCTATCGGTTTTTCAGACCCGTCTGCCATTTTCACCATAGCAGACCCATTGAGACAGTCTCCTATTTTTTGTGTACGAACAGGAAATGTTCCAGCAACTTTTCTAATGATATCATACAATAACATTTTTTTTCCAGCACCAGTGCCTTTGATTGCTTGATGCTGCATAGAAAATACTGGAAAGGGCAGATCTTGCATTGCTAGATCTACGCCTTTCGGATCATTTACCCATCCTCCCAAATGCGATAGATCACTCATACTTAGTTGCCTCTGCTAAACCTTGAAAGATTTTTGCGAAATCCTTACGTTGATCTTTAGTTTCCAATTTTTTAGGCGTTTCATAATCCATACTAATAAGGTAGTCAGAAACAACATCCGTAAAAGCTGAGTACCTTTCGCGATCCCATCCATACGATGTTTGTACTTTACCGAGAAGTGGATCAAATTGTGATGTTTCAGTCATTGTCTGACAATTATTGAGATATTCTGCCGCTCCAGCAAATAGCTTGTAAATAAGTACTCTATCGTCTTTGGATTCGATTTTATTGAACTCTTCCGTAACTTTTTTAAGTTCTGGAGTTTCAGTAGCTACAGTTTTCTTGGCAATTGGTTCAGGAACTAACTTGGCTGAAAAACCAAAAGACGACGCAAAGCATATCAGTAATAATCCTAAAAGGATATTTGTAATGTGTTGATACTTTATCATCATTTGTCCTTTTACGGTAAAGTCTTTTTGAATAAAATCGTGTTTAGTTGAATAACTAAATCCAAACCTTCTTTACTTTCACTCTCAATACATCTATCTCTTAGATAAGAAAGACATTCAAAATCCTTTTGATACTTTTCGGAATAGTCTGGCGGTGATGGAATATTATCGCCAAGACTAGATAATATTCTCTTAACCTCTGGAATCATAATATAAAGCCCTCCTAGTCCGCTAATAATTGTTTGTGCATACCATCGCGTAGTGAAATCAAATCCATCCACAGTTGATGCCTGAAAACCATTCCAAGCACAAAATAATAACATTCCAAATCCAATTAATGATTCCATTTTTGCCTCACTTTGTATTATCTTTAGTCCATTTAATTAAAGAGTCTAGCACGAGTGAAGCAACTGGAACAACAAAGGCTGTCGCAGAGCCTAGATCCAAATGACCAATATTTTGTGCTAAATATGTTAGTCCAGCAGCAACAGCAACTAATGTTGCATTTTTTCCAAGAGAAATTAAATCAGCAGTGTCGAGTTTAAATTTTTCAGATCCCATATTATTTGCCTTTCTTTATGGTGGCGGCGGCGGAGCCTCTTCCTCTGCCATTGATGGTGGAGTTACGTAAAAGTCTGGTTCTACACCCATTACTATAATTTTATAAGTTACACCAGAGCCTTGATCATTTAGTTGTAAGTATCTTTGAGAAGCCGATATTTCGAATCCATAATGGACATCAGTATAATTAAATACAGAGTATGGTTTTAGTATGAAATTTCCAGATTCGCCATTAAATACATTTGTACAAGCGTTTGATCCTGTAGCGGTTATAGATAAGTCATATCCATATTGTGTTGACTCATTATATATGGATAATTGTTTGATTCCGCTAAAATTAATATTTTGATTTGATCCAAAAATTGGCTGTGTTATAGATTGAAAATCTATTTGATACGATCCACTAGATGGTAATACGCCAGTAATACTTCCGGCATTTGAAATTTGATTGTATCCGCTGCCATATGTAAAAGGTACATAATTATTTTTAGAATCAGTTAATGTAGATATAGTATTACTTTGAGTATCAGATAAAGATACGCTAGTTTTTATTGCATTTGATGCAGTTATTGATATTGACATTATTATCTCTGCTATATCAAAGTTAAATATAAAAACCTCCGGCATTTCTACCGGAGGTTAGAATAATACTATTTTGCTGGATAGTCAGCTAATTTAGCATCAATAGCACCGTACATATACACAAGTTCGCCGGGAACGCTGCGATATGTAACATACTGACCTTGATCAACTGCGTCAGACCCATTATTTGTAGGTAACACAAAAGCTACATTAGCAGTAGCAGGTGCAGTGCTCCAATTTGTTCTCTGATTAGCAATACCAGTTGGTCTCCAATATCCACTACGATATGCTGTAGTTGTTTTGGCACCTTTGCCTTTATTGCTAACAAGAGTATGAGGACGATTTGCTGGAAGGCCATTGATTTTCAACACAGTGTTTGACACGTTGTTGATTTTCGTAGTCACGCCTCGAATGATAAATTCACTTTGATCATAAGCGAACGTACCAGATGTGTAAGCCTTTTGAGCACTATAAGAATGTGCTGCTCCGGACGCCTCAATAACTAGAGATCTGCGTTCTCCACCAATGGCATTATCAGTCAAATTGAATGTCTGAGTAATTGGTCCATTTACAGTGTCGCTAGCAGAAGTGATACCAATAACAGTTCCGCCGTCTCGTTTTTCTGTTGGTGAGCTGTTATTTCCAGTAGTACCATAGATAATCGTATTTGGTAGTAAAGCCATTTTAATTCTCCAGACTTACTTTACCATTGTCCATTTTGTCCTAAAATATCAATCCAGATCCTTATTATAATACGCCATTATGTGTTATCACATGTAATGATATTTCCATCTTTACATAATTTTAATTTATTTAAATTCATTTGATATTCTTCATCGTTTTCAAAGTCATTATGGTCTAATGTTGTTATTGTTCCATCATTACCGATAAATATCGCCCATTTGTTTGCGGTTTTAATCGATAGATATGCATCATTAATCTTGTGAATGGCTTGATTAAATGCAGAGTCTGGATCATTAGGCGTTATATCTTCAAAATCTAAATTACCGCATAATTCTTTTTGGATGCTAGATCTAACAAAAGGAAAAGAAAACATTTTTTCAATTCCGATAAAAAATCTATATTTTGATAAAACTTTTAATGCACCGATTCCTTCTATTTTATTATCAAGTGTATTAAAAACTTCATCAGTTATGGCAAAATTTGTATGACCTATCCAGCACTCAAACATTTTGTATGGATTGAAAGGATTGTTTTTATCATATTGTCCAAAAGGAGTGTATATTTTTGAGTTTAATGAAAGTATATCCATTGGATTAATGCTGTTCATCATGCTCTCTTGTTGATCAATATCAAATGAATCCTCTTCATATTCGTTAATATTTTCTAACAAAACTATTTCTTCTTTTGGCTCTTCGAATAATTCCCAGCCTATTTTTCTTTTCATGTTATTATACCTTTTATGAAAATTCGCTAGGTTTAATAATTGGCATTTCTGTTGTTGATGTTAAATTTAATTCTCCTGTTTTTTTATATGATATAAGATATAGCAAAACTTGTAATTGATCATCACTAATTTCAGGACAAAACTCTCCAGAATTAATTTTATTGATTATCATGTTTTTAAGAATTTCATCTAACGAATGACTGAATAATGAATATAATAATGTTTTTATAGATTCAAAATTATCATATTCAATATCCATTGATATTTTTAGTCCGTCAATTCCTATCTTAATATAGTTATTCATTTATTTCCTTTGTTTTTAGCAAATCTATATAAATTTATGCTTTGTTTATTAAAGTCTATAAAAGATCCAGATTTTAATGACGGCGTATTATATGAAAAGAAATTATAGAATATGCTTAATGTGTCTTTATTTATTTTTACACTAGATATTGTTTTTGATATAATAATATTATCGATGCATGTATAAAAATACTTAGATAAATTATTATGTATAACTAAATCAATATCATCGTTATCTTTTAATTCAATAGTTGGAAAATTACCAAACTCATCTACATATATAAGAAAATCATCTGAATCTTCTTTATTTGCTAATATTCTTATAACTAAATTGCATTTCATTGTGAAACACTTCTTATAGTATTATCAAGTATTTTAGCTGATTTTTCCCAAGTATATTGCTTACTAGATTCAATTCCATTTTTATTTACTGATAAATTACCATCTACTCGAAGTTTATGAATATACCTCATGTATTCTACCATCTGATCTATTTCAGATTCACCTATCTTTCTCCAGTCAAACTGACCATTGAAAAACTTTTTGTCATAGGCTGATTCATATCCGCTATTCATTTCAATAAGAAGAGCATTGTCTTTATTACAAAACTCAGTATGAGCGGTGCAGTTAGTTATAATTAAATGTTTTCCACAGGCCAGTAATTCTAATGCCTCTAAATTCCAACCTTCTGCTCTTGATGGAAAAATACCACAATGAATTTGCTTCATAATATTATACACCATACTATGAGTTTTTTGGCGTTTAATGAGCAATATTTTATCGCCAAGTTTTGTATTTTTATATTGATCTATCCATTTTTTATCTTCTTCTTCCGTGTTAAATGGATTGGTTGGCATCATCACTAAATAAACGTCGTCATGTTTTTCAAATGCTTTGTTGAAAGCGATTGATAAAATATCATGACCTTTTCTGACTTCCCATTTTCCAAAATTGCCAAATATTGTAGAATCAGAGTCTGGCATTTCACATGGTAAGAATATTTCAGGATTATATCCCAAAGGTATAACATGCGTATGATTTGTTTTATCTGGTATGTTTTCTTCTATAACCTTCTTGGCCCATTCAGAACAGACAAAAAGTTCATCAGGGTTGTTTAGGGAATGCATTTCAACTGCATTAAATTTTTCTAATTCAAATATAGGAAACCCTATTCTTGTTCCATTACCATAGAATGGATTTAAGTCAAACTGATGCCATATTCGTAGACACGGTGCGGAATAAGAAAAGTCCCAACGGGACAGCACGCTCTGTATATGAGGTGCTAATTCCTCGTCGGGACTTCTTGAGTTGCCTATAAGAATATGTCTAAGATCGTATCCTAAGTTTTTTAATTCCTTTATAAAATTACATGAAACATATCCATAGGATGTAGTGTTGATTGGACAATTAATGTTAAGAATCATTGATAGCTTTTCTATAAGGTGTCATCTTTGGTTCTGATAGTGCCTTTAAGTCATCAACTTCCTTTTGTAGTTTTTCAAGTTCTTTTTTATTTGCTCTCTTTTTTAAGAGCTTATTTTTGACTCTTTTTTTACGATCTTGCTCTTTTTTTTGTTGACGTTTGATTTTACTCATTTGATAGAACCTCTTGAGTTTTAACGTATATTACTTCATCAGCTTTTACTATTAGTGTCTCTCTAGATCCAACTTCATCACTAATTACTTCTATACAATTATCATCAAACTCGCCACTAAAGACATCGTAAATTTGATCTATTAGGTCTCTAGCTGACCTTTCTGACAGGAAGATAACTATTTCACGATCCTTCAACACTATTGAGACTTTGTATTTTTTCATTAAAAGCTTTCAGTCTTTGCTTTTTTATGAAACTTCATTACGTTTGTGGCATAAATTACAGGCTCTCTTCGTTTATTATCTTCCTTGTCGGTCCATTCTTCAATAACAAGTTTTCCACAAGCAATAACCTTGTCGCCACGATTAATTTCATAATATACCAAATCATCATAGGTTTTACCAAACATTTTGACATCTATGAACAAACTGTCCTCTGTTCCATCAAATCGTTTAGTATTACACGCAATTCTCAATTTGCCCATATTACCATTTGTTGTAGAAAAGGTTTCAGGTTCTTTAACTACATTTCCAATCAATCTAACTTCGTTATTTCCAATCATCGCATTACTTTCTTAAAACAATGTACTTAGCATTTTACCGCGAACAATTTGAGCATGACCTCTATTTGACTGAGAATAAATAGCATTAGCAAGTTCTGGACTCATTCCAATCGCTGTTGCTGCTCGCAATGTATCCCTCTTTGTATTCCTGAATACTCCTACGCCACTTGAATTTGCAACCGCTGTTACTGGGTTAAAAGCAACACCTCTATTTGTTCCTCTTCGGCTAATACCTGTTAGTCGATTGCTATCATATGACCAAACATACTGATTACCAACAGTCGCCAAAGCTTCCAAAAACTCTACTTGATTCATAAGTTCCTCCAAAATTACAATGAAATTTAGACAACGCTAAGACAAAAGTGAACTGATATGCTGTATTATATCCGTAGAATCTCGGTTTGTCTTCGGTTTTTCAGATCTTTTTCAAGATTTTTTACGTTTTTGTTCTGAATCGCGACTATAATCTATTGTTCGGTTGCTGGTTTTCCGGATTACAGCCTCTGTTGGCAAGTAAAATCATCAATTTGTTGTGACGTGCGTTTGGGAATGTAGTGGGACAACGCTCAACGGTACGAATACCCCATTTTGGGTTTGGTGCAGGCTATTAATGATTCGTTCTAATCCAACAAATTTTTTTTGTGTTTTTGCACTTTAGGTAATCTACCAATAGGTTTTTAAAACCGGGTATTTATCTATAAACAAAGAAGAATAAGAACACAGATAATTAATTAACTTTTTTCTCTATTTATTAAGTAATAGTTAACACAGATTAATATAACTCTACCAGTAAAAGGGAAAGTAATCAACATATTTAGAATACCTTCTCTTTTATTGGTAATGGTTTATTCAGATATATTAGTTATTGAGTTATAAATATAGGTTTTGGTAATTTACATGGTTATAGATAGTGAGCTAGATAAGAATGGGAAAGTATGGTAGCTTCAAATAAGGTTTATGAAGCAGCTAAGAGTTACTACCTTATTGACTTACATAGTTACAGGATGTCAGCATGAAAAAGAAAATAACAATTATCACTTCAATATATAATGGTAGTAAGCACATATCTGGATTTTTAGATAACATAACACGCCAGTCCTATTTTCGAGAATGTGAGCTATTTCTTTTGGATGCTAATAGCCCAGAAGATGAATATAGCACCATAAAGTTATATCAAAAGAAATATGACAATATTCGGTACGAGAGATTAGATTATGATCCCGGTATATATCCATGCTGGAATTATATGATTGAAAATTCAGAATCAGAATATATAACTAATGCAAATCTTGATGATAGACTGTTTAATAGCTGCATTGAAAAACATGTGAATTTTCTTGATAAGAATCAGGATATTGATGTTGCATATTGCTATAATGTAGTTGTTGACAGAGAAAATGTAACAGAAGATGATTTGTCTGGTCAGCAACAAATATTCACAACTGGTGAATTTAGTTTAGAAAACATGTTACGGGCTAATCTTCCACATAATCATCCAGTCTGGAGAAGGTCTTTGCACGAAAGATTTGGCTTATTTTCAGATGAATATATCTCTGGAAGCGATTGGGACTTTTGGCTAAGATGT
>Ga0099851_1000530_pt1 | contig 15877 bp, 9 predicted proteins | sample CB_VirMetaG_6_FD_78176 | JGI IMG/M metagenome (GOLD analysis project Ga0099851, IMG submission 78176) | Freshwater to marine saline gradient viral communities from Chesapeake Bay - CB_1508_2 Viral MetaG | ecosystem: Environmental > Aquatic > Marine > Coastal | place: USA: Chesapeake Bay... | reverse complement strand
GATTGATGACGATCTAACACAATGGTTCAGTGGTACTCACGCTGAGATCAAGGCGTGGCTGAATCAGGTGGACTGGAAGAACTCTGCATTGCTCTGCCACAACACTCAGTTCGACGGGGCGAGTCTCGCTTGGATCTTTGACATCATCCCTGCATATTATTTTGACACGCTCTGTATGGCCCGAGCCAAGCACGGGGTTGATGCCGGTGGGTCATTGGCGAAGTTGGCTGAACGATATGCGTTAGGTAAGAAAGGTACGGAGGTGGGCGATGCGATGGGTAAGCGACGGACAGATTTCACGACGGAAGAATTGGCTCGATACGGCGCGTATTGTGTTAACGATGTTGATCTTACTTTTCGTTTGTTCTCTACCTTTGTTACCGACTACTTCCCTCAGTCTGAACTTGACCTCATTGATCTCACCCTCCGAATGTACACCGAGCCAGTATTGCGGGTGGACGATGCGTTGCTAGTTGAGCGTCTTGAAGAAATTAAACAGGAGAAGTCCTCGCTGTTACGCGGATTGATGGACTTACTTGATGTCGGGCAGGAAGAAGAAGTCCGAAAGAAACTTGCGAGTAACCCACAGTTCGCTGCCATCTTGAAAGACTTTGGCATTGAACCCCCGATGAAGGTGAGTCCAACAACAGGGAAGGAAACCTATGCGCTGGCGAAGAACGATGAAGGCTTTATCAATCTTCTTGAGAACGGTGAGCCGCACATTCAACAGCTTTGCTCTGTTAGGTTGGGTACGAAGTCCACGATAGAAGAGTCCCGCATCGAACGCTTCATCAATATCGGGGCGCGAAACAAAGGGTTACTACCTATCCCTCTGAAGTATTACGGTGCTCACACAGGGCGGTGGGCAGGGGCCGATGCCGTGAACTTTCAGAACTTGCCGAGTCGGGATAAGAAGAAAAAGGCTCTGAAGAATTCAGTTATTGCCCCGCCTGATCACGTGGTTATTAATTGTGATAGCTCACAGATCGAGGCTCGTGTGCTGGCGTGGCTTGCAGGACAGGACGATGTAGTCGAGCAGTTCGCACGGGGCGAAGATGTGTATTCACTATTCGCTACCAAGATATATAAAAAACCTATCAGTAAAGCGAATCCTATAGAAAGATTCGTAGGTAAGACCTGCATCCTTGGATTGGGTTATGGCACAGGCGCAGCGAAGTTACGGCACACTCTTAAGACTCAACCGCCGGGGGCTGACCTACCCGAAGAGGAATGCAAACGCATTGTCGATCTGTACCGGCAAGAGAACCATAAGATCCCTGCATTGTGGCGCGAATGTGAGAGTGCGCTTCAACACATGATGTCGTGGCCTCGTGGATTAAAACCTTACACGGTAGGCCATCACGATGTTGTACAGATTACTGAGTCGGGGATTCTTCTCCCTAATGAATTGTTCATACGATACCCAGACCTGAGTGTGCGCGATAACAGGTATTTCTACAAATCTCGTAAAGGAATAGTCGGTCTTTGGGGCGGCGCTATGGTTGAGAACATCGTGCAAGCTCTTGCACGAATCATCGTAGGGGAACAGATGCTGAAGCTAAGTAAAATGTATCGACCTGTATTGACCGTGCATGACGCTGCGGTGTGCGTAGTCCCAAAGGCAGAGATAGACGAAGCGATGGCGGTTATTACAGAGGTTATGTCTACTCCACCGGAGTGGGCAGCGGGGTTACCCGTAGCTTGTGAGGCTAAGTATGGAGAATCATATGGTGAATGCTAATGATGAAATGATAGAGAAAGCTGCTGCGACTATGAGCGGATGGTGTGCGGGTTGTGGTGCTCGCCTTGAGCGAGAGGCCCATAAGACAATCGGGTTGTATGTACCAGACGATGGGAGTGGCCGAGGTCTCTACCTCATGTGCGACCCATGCCATAACGCTGTTGTGACAAAATCTGAAGGTTATGAAAAATTATTAGAACGTGTTGAACAACGTGTTGCAGCTTATGCTGTTATAGGCGATACGAAAGGCAATGCATAAAATGATTAAATGGTCTTTCTCCGGACTTAAGCAGTACAGTAACTGCCCCCGTCAGTATTACGAGGTCAAAGTTCAGCGTAACTATGAAGTCCGTGAGACTGAGCAGATTAGATATGGTAAAGAAGTCCACAAAGCATTGGAGGATTATGTCCGTGATGGAATCCCTCTTGCAAAAAATTACTTGCGTTTTAAGCCAGTAGTTGATGCGCTAGTTTCAGTAGATGGTGATAAACATGTTGAATATCAGATGGCATTAACGATCAGCAAACAACCTTGTGATTTTGATTCGCCCGATTATTGGGTTCGTGGTATTGCGGACTTGCTTATCGTATCAGATGATATTGCGTTTGTTGTGGACTATAAAACCGGTAGTTCACGATATCCTGATCCAAAACAATTGAAACTCATGGCGCTTCTTACGTTTGCGCACTTCCCTGAAGTACAGCATGTAAAAGGTGGACTGCTGTTTGTAATGCATAACGCATTCGTCACTGATAATTATTATAGAGATCAAAGTGAAGATTTGTGGCAGACATTCCAAGGTGAATTATTTCGACTGGGTCACTCGTACGAAAATAACGTTTGGCCTCCCAATCCGACCCCGTTATGTGGTTGGTGTCCTGTGACAACATGTGAATTTTATAAGGAGCGGTAACATGCCTTACGTAAACAAACCACGTCCATACAAGAAAGAATATCAGCAACAAAGAGAAAGGGGAGAACACCCTAATCGAATGGAGCGGCAACGTGCGCGTCGTTCATACGACAAAAAAGGTATTAACCGTAAGGGCAAGGATATCGCGCATACCAGAGCCTTATCAAAAGGGGGTAGCAATAGTGACGGTACTAGGTTAGAGTCACCAAGCAAGAATCGTTCGTTCCGTCGCAAGTCGAATGGAGCGATGAAGTAATTCCACACAAGGCATGAGTGTGTAGGAATAAAGGAAGTTCTAACATTCCCCACTTACTTCCTTGCGTTCATCGGCGCATAACCATGCCTGTTGAAGACAGCATACCTACCTTGTGTAGATTCCTCTGTTGTGCTTCGACCGACTGGCCCCCGTAAGGGGCTTTTATTGAGGAAACGATGCAAGTACTAGAAAACAAAGCGTTACAACTCACGCTACCCGCGCCACTTGCGGAAAAGACAGTTGAACTAATTGATCGGTGCAAGGTTGTGCAAGACCTTGGCACTCGTAAAAACGTGGTCGTGTTCTGGGATTACGATGAGTCCTGTACTCTCGTACAGATTTTAGATGCGGCTAAACCTAATCCTGAAGTTCCTGAAATATTGTCCCCAATGTTGAGAGACTACGGTTGGCCGGGAATTTTTAAACCCTTTGACCACCAAAAAGATACTGCATCCTTTTTGTCTTTGCGACGGCGAGCGTTCTGCTTTAACGAGGCCGGAACAGGCAAAACTTCTGCTGCCGTGTGGGCCGCAGACTATTTAATGACGTTGGGACATATCCGTAGGGTGCTAGTAATTTGTCCTCTATCGATCATGCAATCTGCGTGGCAAGCGGACATATTTAAAACTGTTATGCACCGGACATGCGGAATAGCTCACGGCGCTGCTGAAAAGCGTAAAAAAGTCATTAACAGTACGTACGAATTTGTCGTCATTAATTTTGATGGTGTGCATACCGTATTTGATGACCTACAAAAAGCTGATTTTGATCTCATCATTGTTGATGAAGCAAATGCTTACAAGAGTACGACAACCCGACGCTGGAAAACGCTGGCTAAATTAATCAAATCAGATACACGATTGTGGATGATGACCGGTACACCGGCTGCTCAGTCGCCTGTTGATGCGTTTGGTCTCGCACGATTGATTTCGCCAGAGCGAGTACCTAAGTATTCAGGCGCTTGGCGCGACAGAGTGATGCACCAACTATCCAGATTTAAATGGGTTCCTAAACACAACGCCACACAACAAGTGCATGATGCATTGCAGCCAGCGATCCGCTTCACTAAAAAAGAATGTCTTGATCTACCAGAAGTTGTATATCAGACACGTGATGTGCCTCTTTCGCCACAAACTGAAAAATATTACAACGCGCTCAAGAAGCAATTATTAGTTGAAGCTGCGGGAGAACAGATTAGCGCCGTGAATGCAGCGGCTAGTTTAAACAAGTTACTACAGATATCGGGCGGTGCAGTCTATACCGACAAACGCCAAGTTGTTGAGTTTGACATTCGTGGACGTCTCAATGCGCTTGAAGAAGTACTAGACGAAACGTTAAACAAAGTTGTAGTATTCGTTCCGTTCATCCATACTATCAACGTAATCAAAGACCATCTGAACGACAACCATATCAGTTGCGAGGTAATTCAAGGTAGCGTATCGCTGAATGAGAGAACCAAAATCATTCAAAGATTTCAGAGTGATTCTGAGCCGCGTATTCTCATTATCCAGCCTCAATCCGCTGCACATGGAATTACGTTAACCGCTGCAGATACCGTAGTTTTTTGGTCGCCTGTGATGAGTGTGGAAACGTATCTTCAATGCATCGCACGTATTGATCGTGTAGGTCAAAGAAATACGATGACGGTCGTACACCTGCAAGGTTCTGAAGTTGAACGCAAGATGTACGCAATGCTGCAAGGCAAGGTGGATAGTCACCAGAAGTTAGTTGATTTGTACAAACAGGAACTGGAGGAAGACGATGAGCGTAAATACCGAAGAAGTGGTGAGAGCGTACTTAGCTGTTCGGAATGAACGTGACCGTATTCGCAATGAATACGAGGCACACGACGCTAAGTTAAAGGAAGACCTAAAAAAATTAGAAGCTGTGCTGCTCGATGTGTGCAACGCAGTGAACGCAGACAGTATCAAGACTAGCCTTGGTACGGTCATCCGGAAGTTGAACGAGCGTTACTTCTGTAGCGATTGGGATAACTTTAGACAATACGTGCTTGAGAACGAGGCTGTGGAGCTTCTTGAGCGTCGTATCCACCAAGGGAATTTCAAACAGCACATTGAGGAAACTCAGGGTGATGGGTTGCCCCCCGGTGTCAACGTGATGCGTGAGTTCGGAGTCACGGTCCGCAAAGCTAGTTAGGTAAGTAGAGTAAGCAGAGTAAGCAAAGGAGACTCAAATGAGCACTGATATTATTTCTAGTTTGAAGAATGATCTTGCCGTCATCGGCGGCTTGGACGAAGACACTAAAGCAGTAGCAGGTAATTCCGCTGCATCAAGCCGACGCATTTCTCTCAAAGGCAATGTGTTCCGCAAGATTGTCAACGGCAAAGAAGTGGGCGCTATCGAAGATCGTCACATGAACGTGATTTTCGTAAAGATGGCGCACAATCCAAGTCGTACGCTGTATACGAGTGGATACAAAGAAGGAGAAAAAGTTGCTCCGACTTGCTGGTCGAACGACTCCAAAACTCCTGATCCAGAAGTTAATAACCCACCTGCTACCGCATGTGATAAGTGTCAGTATAGTGTAAAAGGTTCTGGACAAGGTGGTAACGGTACAGCGTGTCGTCTGTCGTGGCGAGCAGCAGTTGTACTACCTAATGATGTAGGTGGTGATGTCATGCAGTTGGTATTGCCAGCTACTTCAGTATTCGGCAAGGAAGAAAGCGGTAAGTGGCCTTTCCGTGAGTACGTCAAAATGCTTGCTAACCACAACATTTCGGCGGGGCGTGTCGTGACTAAGATGCAGTTCGATACTAAATCCCCCGTGCCTCGTGTTCTTTTCTCACCTGTGTCTGGTATTAATCCAGATGACCTCGACGTATTAACTGAGCAGTCGAAAACTCAGGCTGCTGAGAACGCCATCAAGTTGACTGTTTACCAGCAAGATGGTGGTAACAAGGAAGATACTGTTGAGGTTGCGGCTCCTGTTACTCCTAAAGTCAGAGAGACTAAGAAGGCTGCTACCGCTCCCACTGCGGATGTAGCAGATGTTATCAAGGAATGGTCAAAGAAGTGAGGTAGGCCGTGGCACGGTCGTACAGTCATAAATTTCTATTGTCCTTGCAAAAGGCAGATGGGGACCGACTCGGTGTTAGGTTGGGTAGACTGTGCGTCGAAGCCAATCTACCGGCTTCATACGTAGCCAAGGCGTTAGAGACTTCGCGAATCAGTGTCTACAATTGGTTCAGAGGTGGCGGCATCCGTGAGGATAAACGGAGAATGATCGAGGTATTCATGGACCTCGTTGAAGAAGATATGAAGAACGGTATTCTTCCTGCCACCAACGTCATCACGGCGAAACTCTATATCGAGTCCATGATAGGAGTAAAGATTTGACCTAATCTGTTGGGTTCGGCGGGAGGAGCTACCTCCCGCCTTTTTTATCTCTGCGAGTTTTAAGATGATAAAACAATTTTATGAGAAGGCTCTACCTTCGCAGGGCGTCTATTGTGTAACAGCGATTAGTAAAGATGGCAAAGTCCAGAATCGTTTTACCCAAACGCTTGATGAGTTAGTTGAAATTATTGATGTATTGAAAGACGAAGGCAAGAACGTCTTCGTTGCGATGAGTACATTTTCTGGATATAGCCGCAAATCTGATTCAGCGTTGTATGCACGGTCGTTCTATATTGACCTTGATGTAGATCCTGAGAACCCAAAAAAATACCGTAGCAAAGACGAAGCATTAGTAGCGTTAACTGACTTTCTTCAGATTACACAGTTGCCCCCACCAGTGCGTACAGACTCTGGCGGAGGAATTCATGCCTATTGGTTATTTGATCAAGACATTCCCATACCAGAGTGGAAACAATATGTATTAAAGTTCAAGGCGCTGTGTAACGATCACATCAAGATCGACAACAATGTCACAGGTGACGCAGCCCGAATTTTGCGTTGCCCTGATACGATCAACTATAAAAACGATCAAGAACGTTCTACGCACTTTATTGACGAAGACTTTGGGCAATACAGTTTTCAGCAGTTCAAAGAATATCTGGGAGAAGAAGCAAGCGTTGAGGAAATCCTCTCAACCATCGTGCCTGACCTGCCTCCCAAACCTGATAACTTTGAATATGTATTCAGTGATGTAGTGATTAAAAGCCTACAGGGTCATGGCTGCAATCAAATTAAACATATAGTTTTAAACCAAGCTGATATCGAAGAACCGCTGTGGAGAGCGGGACTTTCTGTTGCCGTACGTTGTATGGATGGAGAGACGTCTATTCATGCGATGTCAAATAAACATCCTCAATATTCACCAGAAGAAACAGAGGAGAAAGCCCGTGCCACGCTTGAAGCAAAATGGGCCTACAGTTGCGATGCCTTCCAGACCATCAATCCAGCAGGATGCGAAGGATGTCCTCATAGAAACAAGTTCGGTAAATCAGGCCCAATTCAACTCGGACGTAAACTTAAAGAAGCTTCGACAACCGAAACGTATAGTGAAGAGGACGCAGTTCGGGTCATGGCGCATTCCGAAGAAGTTCCGCTGTTCCCTGCGTCTCTCTCCCCTTTCGTGCGTGGACCCAATGGAGGGGTCTGGTACAAGCCCAAACCCGAATTCGATGAAGAAGGAAACCCCATAGAAGGAAAAACTTTTCAGTTGATTGAAGATGATTTTTTTCCACTCAAAAGATTGAAGAGTCCTACTGACGGGGAATGTCTATTGATGAGGCATATCTCCCCTACAGACCCAGTTAGTGAATTTTTATTTCCAGTTAAGTACGCCTACGCAACTGATAAGTTGAAAGAATTACTGCCATTCAACGGCGTGACGTTTCCCCCACCTCTTGTCAAATTCGTATCGGAATACATCATTGCGTGGGACAACTACCTCAAGAAACAGAGAGCAGCAGATATTATGAGAATGCAGATGGGATGGAGCGAAGACTTTAATTACTTCGTCACGGGTGCAGTTGAAATTACAAAAGACGAGATTAAGCCGTCCGCTGTGTCCCCCGCCATCCGTGCCTATGCTAAGTACATCAAGCCCACAGGTTCATACGAAGTTTGGCAAAAATCAGCTAATGCATTCAACTTACCGGGACTTGAAATTCATGCGTTAGGTTTGTTAGCAGGATTTGGCTCACCTCTTATGAGCCGTACTTCTACGCCCGGATGCACGATTAGCTATCTCAGTCCGGACAGTGGTGTAGGTAAAACAGGTTCTATGTATGCAGGGCTGAGCGTATTTGGCAACCCTTACTACACTAGTCTTGCGGAAGGTTCTGCGACTGATAATGCACTGACGGGGCGGTATCTCGCTATTCGCAACATTGTGTTTGGACTAGATGAAGCTACGAACATCGAAAGCGAAGTACTGTCCCGTCTGCTTCACCGTATCTCAAGTGGTCGCGCCAAGTCACGTATGCAGTCCTCAGTGAACGCAGAACGTGAGATTGAACAAGGCGCGGCATTGATTGCGGTGATGACTACCAACCAATCTCTATACGACAAACTGAAGCAGGTTAAAAAGCGTCCCGATGGAGAGATTGCTCGTACGATTGAGTTTCAGCTAGAGATGCCTGAAATTTTTATCCAGAACCCGAATCTTAGTAAGGAAATTGTTAACCCATTCAACGAAAACTATGGGCACGCGGGGCCGATCTATATTCAATATCTCTTCAGCAAAGGTGAACATGAGATAAAGAAGAAGATTGCTAAGTGGTCTGAGAAGTTCCGTGATAAGTACGGAGCTAACCCCGCTTATCGTTTTTATGAAAACACCGTGGCCTGTTGTTTTGCAGGAGGCGAGTTCGCTGTAGAGGCGGGCATCGTTCAGCTTGATCTTGATCGAATTTTTGCTGCGGTCGTCAAGGCTATGCTCGACATACGTAAGAATGTTTTCCGTATTAATGAGATCGACTATAAGTCTCTGCTGGGAGATTTTTTCAACAACAATATCAACAACTTCTTGGCTTTGAATGATGGCAAAGTTGTGATGGAGCCTCGTGGGCACAAGGTCGTTGGGCGTATCGAGATACATTCCGGTGTGCAGTACATTGCAGCATCTGCTATCGAACATTATTTGTCTGCCCCCGGTATGCAGATTAGTGTGGCGGCTGCAGAAAAAGAATGGAAGAAGGCAGGGGTGTTGGTAGTACACGAAGAAGATAAACTGACCAAGAAACAGCGGCTCACTACTGGATGGAGACAAGGCACTCACCAAAACGCAGTGAAATGCTATGTTTTCAATACTGAATTACCGGAAGACTTCTTCGATGGCTCCCGATCCGAAACGATTGACTGAACCTGAATACTTGTTACCGTTTGAACAGATGCGGGTAGGGGATAGTTTTTTCTTGCCTACGCTACGTGGCGCTGAGATGGTTTATGTCATGGACACACGTGCCAAAGTGGCAGGGGTGCGGGTTAAGTCCTACCCTGCAATTAAAGACGGTCTTATGGGTATCCGAGTTTGGCGTACTCGTTAATAGGGATCAGCCATTAACTCTTCCGTAGCGATACGTAGATTGCGGGGTAGATAAACACCGTTCACTGCTTCTATTGCTCTACGGCGTCGTTCACGGAATGAAGCTTGAATTGAGGAAGGGTTAATTGCGTATGAAGGATTCGCTTCGTTAAATTTATTGATAGCTTCGTACGCCTCAGTCAGAGCTTGTGAATCTCCCACTTCAGTTGCTGTATACAAGTTTGTGAGCAGTGCAGTACGGCGGCTACGCAATTTATCTGAGATCGTAAACGTTGCCCCGATCTGTTCCTGTGTAGCGGCGAGTTCTGCTGGAGCGAATCCAAACACTTGCATAGCCGCATTCCAAGTACTGACGTCGTCCACAATAGGCAGACCGTTGCGGGTCAACGCTCCTTCCGTTAAGTATCTTTCAGCTTTAATCGGATTACGGAATGGCGCAGGTAGTAAGGATTCAAAACCGCGCTGTATATCGCCTTCCATTAATCTTTGGATACCACGTATCTGTGATTGAACAAGGCCGTATGTTGGACCTGCGACACGTTCAGCGATGTATAGTGGGTAGCCAATTTCCGCTAAACGTTTTGGATCATCACGCCACAACATTCCGTTGAAGCCAGTTCTAGAGGCAATATCTACCTGAAGGGCAGCGTTAAGCGGACCATTCAACCCAAGCAAACCCAAACTATCAAGAACTTCTTGTTGCAAATCGTAGGGTTCATCATCGTCCCCCATCAAAGCCGCCGCAAGAACTTCAGCCGCGCCAAACAACGGTAAGCCTTTCACCCCTGCCATCAAGTACGTACCTGCGTACACGCCAAGTAATTGCTTACGAGCATAGGCCCGCTCTTCCGGAGTCGCGTCAACGATATTAAGAGCACGTCCGAATGCACGTGAAAGCGCGATAATTTGTGTTAAGGCAAACGTTCGGAATGTTAGGATCACACGTCCAAAGTTTGTCTGGTACATGCGCGAGGCTAATTCAGGCAGCACAGTACCGTTGATGTTGTTGTTCAACCGAATAGCTTCTTCCGCAGCCGTACGGAACCCCTTGCCTTGCTCTCGCGCTAACATAAATGACGCTAACATCGTTACTTCACGATTCAATCTCTCAGAGTTTTTGAACACATAGCCCATCGCGAAGTTAATTTTATCCATCGTGGTTTCGTAGCCACTGACGCCTATACGCTGCGCTTGGCGTAATTCTTGTTCTGCTGCGATGCCAATAGCCCCACGTTTCTCAAGATAATCAAAGAAAGTTTTAGCTTCACCCGTTGCGGCATTACCAAAAGTGAAGTTACCTTGATTATCGACGCCCCCTTCAAGGAACATCTTCGTGGCGCGACCCATTGCAGCGGCAGATTTTATCGGGCCATATTGGGCCATGAGTGCAGGCCACGTCATCATAGGTAGAACAGTGGTATTGATGAGTGCCGAAGAGATGTTACCTGCGATGCTGTATACGTAGTTAGCTGTAGCTGCAGCATTGACCCACGGGGCATAGCTAGGATTGTAGGCAAAATCAAGGCGGCGACGTATGTCGTCAACCCCGTCGAATAGAGCTTTTGGACTTAAAAGTTTTCGACCTTTGAGTCGTTCAGGGATATTTTTATCTCTTACAGCAATTTCGTACAGCTTAGCTTGCTCTACGACTTTTTTCATCGCGTTTTCGATGGGTAGTGCGTATTTAAGATTGCCTAATTGATAGGCCATCTTTGGCATCGTGCGATCATATACAGCGAGGACGTCTTGGTCGAAGCCAAGCACACCAAACTGCATCGCTCCATCTACTTCAAATGTCTGACGGCTTGTAAGTTCTTGCCGTAACATGTTAGACGGAAGGTATTGTAAGAACGTGTCATACACACTGTCGATAATTTCTTTTTTCTGTGCTTCCGGCATGTCGGCTAGCTTTTCTTCTAACCTAGAAACAACTTGCCCCAAAAACCCTACCGGTGGCGCGCCTTTCTGCCTAATTTCAGACGGACGTGTAGCACGTTGAATAGTTGGTATGTTAGCCAACCCTTCCTGCGTAATACGCTTAATTTCTACTTCGCGTTCGGCTGCGTTTCTAAACGGCTGCTTAACTTGCTGTCCATCTTTGGTTTCGTAGTACAACCAGTGCGCACCTTCACCACGAACCAACGGCGCATACATCGGTAAACGCTCTGCCTCAAAACGTTGCCGAAGTTCTTTCACAACGCCCATGCCTAACTGTCCACCATAGACTTCGGCAAAGATGTCGAACTTCTTATCACCCATTTTACGATAGTCGGCGAACAACCCACTTTTTTCATCGGCACTCAAAATTGAATTTTGGAATGCCTCGGGCAATGCATAAAACTTTTTAGCAATGTCATAGTACTTTTGTTTCTGTGGCGACAAGCTAGATCTTTTTTGCGTTAATAAATCTCGCACAGCTTGGCTACGCACAGGTACTTGAAACAAGTTGATATCATTCACAACATCTTTGAACTTGTCATAATCTTGGGGATTTGCCCGTACGATACGACTGTATTTGGCATGATTGTCTGCTGCTGTTTTCATCAAGCCCGTCGTATACGAAGCGCGATACCCAATGAAACGTTCAATGGCTTTGACACGCGGGATATAACGCTCAAGTAATTCTGTCATCTGTGGCATGGAGTAGACGTAGTACTGCCCTTTCCGTAAGTTTTCTGGCAGCGTAGACAGTACACCAGCTACGTTATCGCCCAACCCTTGTGACCATTCAGGCAGTTGTTTGTTCTTTTCCAACATGCTCGTGATGGCTTGATTGTATTGAGATATCTGATACCGAGGACGTGCATCAGGCAGGGCTAATTTCATCGGTCCGACACGGACTCGCTCTGCCGCTTCAAGCAGAATGTTGTTGATGTCGTTGTTAGTGTAGTTGAGTTGAATCCCCATGCTACGGATAAACTTACGGATCATGGCAGCGAGCCGGTTGAATGCCGCCCGAATACCCGGTTCCTTGATGACCCCTGCCTCTGACTTGGCAGCGAGTACTTCTTCAACACCACGGGCAGTGCGATCTGCGCCTGTATAAACATCAGGATGCTTACGCAGCCAAGCGTTAGTCTGACTTTGTACGGCGCTATTAGTTAGATAGATATCATTGAGTGCTTTATCTAGTTTTTCCCCAAAAAGCCCCCGCAGACCATAATGCCCTAATGATTCATGGAACAACGTTGATTTGACTTCAGACGCAGATCCCGCGTTGTTTGCGACAATGTATACGTCATTGCCTAACAACATTCCTCGTACAGTCTTGTACTTATCAGAACGGTAGGCTTTTGGTAATTCTTTATTAGTTTTAACAACTACGATATTCGGCTTGTTAACCCAGCCCTGACTTAATTCAGCGACTACTTTCTCAACTTGTGAGACCGCCATGCCCTTGGTAGTGCGGCGACCCATGCGGAAGAGAGGCAATTTGACGAGCAAGTTACTCCGCATTTCTGGAGTAATCTCAACCACGGTACGAACTTCGCCCGGTCGGCGTTCGTCTAAAGGACGGCTTTCTCTCTCATAAGTGTTCACCGCTTCTATAAACTCACGGATGGCGTTGTTAGTAGCCACCCCTTCTGGTGTATTAGGAACACCTACGCCGATACCTCCCGCGTTGATTCTATCTATATCTATATTACCATCGCGGAGTTTTCCCATCAGCCGCGCAAAAGCAGTTCTACGCCTTTTATTAGTATTTCCACCTTGACCCAAAGATTCGTAATAAGAGGCTACACCCGGATTTGCTTCAAGCTCTTTCTTAATAGCTTCTGCAACTTTAGGTTCTAATTCCCACGGTGATCTAGCTTTTGAAAAACTTACTTTTCCTTTATATTTGTTTACAACCTTTTTTATGTTCTTAGGCGAGATAACATCATAGAAAAATTCCTGCCCACGCAGTTGCCCCATCGTGTATCTTTTTGCTTCCTGTCCTTGTGGAAACATAATTTGCTCATAGCCGTTATCTGCAGCGTACTTCAGAATTCGCTTTAAGATAAGGTTCTGCCATTTGTCCGTTGAACCACTGAACGGAAAACGTGGAACATTGAATCGTTTAAGATCTCCACTAGGCGTTTCTAAACTATCTTCTTTTATTTGCGTATACTTGCGAACCGCTTCGTCTCTGATTGAATTCAATTCTACTTTAATTCTTTCAAGTTCAAATGGAGGGCGCCCGGATATGTCTCCAACCCGCGCTATAAAACTGTAGAACGCTTCTTTTTTATGGAATGGTAAAGTTTTAAATCGCTCTTTTATATCATCCTTGGTCAGCAACGATTGCCTTAACGCTTGCGACGGTAGCATCTGTGTAATAGACGAATTGTAAAGTGAACTATCATAAAGTCCGATGTAGTTCCCAGACCCAGTTTTAAATAAAGCATACGGCGATCTACCTTCCTGAAATTCAGAAATTATTTCTTCTGTGTCAGGAAAAGCATTAATAAAGTCAACTCTTATTATGTTATCTGTAGTGTAGTCATTGATAGCAGTTTCTAAATCAGCCTGTATATCAAGAACCCTACGTTGTTCGGTATCTATTTCAAAAAGTTTTTCTCCGGCATCCTGCGCAATTTTTTCTTGTTCTTTGTATTGTTCAATCGCAGCCGCTATTTTGGGATCTTTTTCTTCCCCAATAAATCCGAAGTCGCGCCCGGTTTGCGCCAGTTGAGACTGCATCTCGTGAACCATTAGCACCTTACCATCGTTCATATCAGACATGCGCATATGGCCTATGGCATTCTTACCATATTCACCCCAATGACCTTCTTGAAATGTAGTCTGGGCTTTAAGGTCTTCGAGTTTTTTTTGTAGCGAATTTTTTTTGACTCTCAACGCTTCTAATGTTGCGCTTAATTCTGCGTAAGCCGAGGATGCTCCATCAAGGGTTTGCATATAAGATCTAGTGTTCTCAAGTTCATTTCGCACGTTCTCTAGTTCGCTACGTGCAGAATCGATCTTTTGCTGTACAGCAGGCAAAGTAGGTACACGAATAATGAGTTCACGATAATTTTCACCGAATGGGTGTTTGTATGAAGCGTATCTAACGGGATCAGATATACCTTCTACACCGGGGATCTCTACTTCGCTTATTGAATAAAGATCTCGTTCAGCTTGATAGACTTGAGAACGATACTCACCAAAGTCATCACCATACTCTTCTGGCATATCGCCGCGATCAATATTTTCGACTGCCCCCATAGCAGAATTTTCGATAAAATTTTCAGCCTCATACTCACTGTCAAACGTGCCAATAAGGTCGCCAAAATCAGAATAAACTTGGTATTCTTTACGTGGTGCACCTTCTCCTAACATTGTTTCTTCAAGACGTATACCGTTGTTAGCAAGGTAATTAATAGCTTCTTCTTTAGTAACATTACCTTCTTGAGCTTCAAGCCAATCCTTAAAGCCAGTGTACTCAAGCTCTTCGTCTTTAACGTTTTTGTTGCGTAGCGTAGCCAACCACTGTTGAGGCGTAGCCGCCTTGAGAGGCAGTCGTTCAGTTTGGCGAGCGAGTTCAGAGTAATACCAAGACTCAGGCTCCTCATCTATTTGGAACCGAGCGGATTCTATCGGGGCTACATTTGACGGTTGTGCTGGGTCAACTTCAGTAATTAAACTTTGTACTTCATTAATAGGAACAACGTCAGTAGTGACACGTTGATTATTCGCGTCAAGGTAACTCCTATTGTTAAAAAAATAATTTATATTATTTTCTAAAGGTTTCCACAAAAAACCAATAGATTCATAATTTTGTGCAGACGAAACAGTGTCGTAGTTTTCAATAATTTTTTGTATATTTTGAATTTCTCGCTCTAAATTTTTCGCTTCAACTGAATCGGGATACTCAGTATTAGCAAGAGCAGACTTCGCACGATTGAGCGTTGCTTCCAGTGTCGCTATTTTTGGAGCGTACCGTTCAAAATATTTTTGAGTGGCTTGTAATGACTCCGCATCACTTGCAATGTCTTCTGCCTCTTCTTCTGCATCTAGCTGGGCCTCTCGACGCTCACGCATCGATACCACTCTAGGCTCTTCTCCTAATGCAGGTCGTGAAACCGTTTCTCCTTCATCAACCCGTCCAAGATCAGCCCCAACAGGCTCCACTCCTCCAAGCGCAACTTCATCAGCAATGGGTCGCTCGGCTCCTTCTCGTGGTATAGGCAGTCCAACGCCTGCTCCACTTGGCTCAGTGACAGTTTCGCCAGTAATAACTCTTGTTGGTTCACCTTCTTCTCCCGCCGCAGCACGGCCTCGTCTACCCAAGGCCAAGTCAACCATACCTTGGATGAAAGCGCCAACTCCGAAACCATAAGCTCCTTCTTCAGCAGCGCCTTCAAATATTTCTTGCTCTGGCTTGTATAGACCTTTAGCGATAAGGTTTTGTGCAACAGAAGACGCCGCTTCCTGAGCGAATTCTTCACCGCCCGCAGCCGCAGCACGGCGAACATAATCCAACGCCCTTGCTTGATCAGGAACCGGTAGACGGTCAAGAATACGAAGGATAG
>Ga0099851_1000526_pt1 | contig 15960 bp, 24 predicted proteins | sample CB_VirMetaG_6_FD_78176 | JGI IMG/M metagenome (GOLD analysis project Ga0099851, IMG submission 78176) | Freshwater to marine saline gradient viral communities from Chesapeake Bay - CB_1508_2 Viral MetaG | ecosystem: Environmental > Aquatic > Marine > Coastal | place: USA: Chesapeake Bay... | reverse complement strand
TAATATTATGAGTTTCAAGCATGTTATGATCTTTAAAATTCTTCTCTAACTTCATCATCTCTAATATACTATTACACAAATTATCATAACTAGAATCGATTAATCTCTTTATATCTTTCATATCTCTTATTACTCTATCATTATATGCTCGATCCCAATATAACTCGTTCATATCTATCTCTTTCTATTAGATTGTTATTTCAGCAAACTCTACTCTATCTATTTCATACCCAAACCCTTCATCACCTTCAACCATACTAACAAACCCATCTTCTATTTCGATAACAGTGCCGATATCTACATTCTTACCGTTTTCGAATACTATCACTCTCATCCCAACTTTAATATCATTCTTATCTAGCATACATCTATTATAGCCTAGTTCCGTATCTGCATCAACTGATTTTTCGCAATGACTATGGTCTTCAGCGTACCTTTCAAACTCATCACCTAGGATGGAAAGATGGAAACCATGGTTAAATACTATCTCTTTTTCAATCAAATCATCCCACACTTCTTTAGCAGTCATATCAAATATACGCCAATCATTCAGCAACCCTCTTTCTTTAGTCCAATTGAACTTAGCTAGTTGTACATAATTATCTTGTTCACTAATAACGTATTCAATCTCTCGATCGTCATAGTCATTAATTGATTTAACAAAATATTCTTCTTCTTTTTTAAGCATTATGATATCTAAATTGTTATAGTAAGGGCTAGTCATTTTCTAATAGTATTTCTATTTCTTATACTAAGATAATATACACAAAACAGTAATAAACTACTCTAATAATTCTTCCTAGCGTCAGGATCAGCTTCATTATCTTCCCACCCTTGCCAGTATTCACACAATTCTTGTTCTGTCATTTCATCAGCCTTTACTAAAGTACTACTATATGTATCGCCTTCATAATAATGCGGTACCGGGGTACGACCGTACCAACTATCTGCTGCTCCCCTATCATATGGGCTACCGTGACCGCGATCTAAACGACATTTTCTTTGACTATTCATATCTAAATTACAAATTTATTATCTACTATAGTAAGGTTTTGTTTTTCGATTGATAATTGTCTAGAAGGAGCATTAGAGAATTCATTCATACCGGTCCAGGTGTATTGATCGTTAATATATTGATAGTGAAAGATTCTAAACTTTCCATCTTTTTCTCCTAAAGTACTTACTCTTACTGGTTTAGTCATTACTGCTCCTATTATTATATGCTCGTTCCGTATATCACTCAACTGTTTTTTAATCTGCTTGCGCTTCAACATGTTCGAAAGCTAGCTCGTCTAGATAGTTGTTGTATTCAGCTTGAAAGCATTCGCACGCAAAGACTTCTTCACAGCTAATATCAGCAAATTTAATTATCTCATCTTGCATACATACATTATATCACTTTTCCCTAAATTAATCAAACAAAAAAAGGAGTTGTTTTATTAAAGAGAGAGGTATAATATGATAAATGAATGAATACCCTAGATTTGAATTTTGGAGATGTTTAGGTGAAATTGTATTAACTTTTATGGTAGTTTATACAGTAAATCTTTTTCTTAAATTTTATGAAATTTTATAATTTATCTGTATTGATATTAAAAATTGAGTTAACTTATTTCGTTTACCTTGTTATAGAAATTATTATATAAATAATATTGTTATACTTTAACGTAAAATTTTTTTGGATTAAGTAAAAATATGGATAATACATCTTTTATTTTAATTAAGTTTGGCCTACCATTATTTGCTATGTTCATATTTTACCTAAAATTAAATAGAAATGACTAATTTTATTATATTTTTAATTTTTATTATTTCTTTTCTTTTATTTACAAGGGGGATTTATTTTATTTGTTTTTTCTATTATTGGGTATCAGATTTAATTAAAAAAATACCTACATTATATAAGATAGCTTTTGTTTCTGCAGCTATAGCCTCTATAGTATATTACATATCTATGCGCTGAAGCACCTCTCGGAAAGCGACGTAAAAATAATATCTTCAAGGTAATAATATATGTTACATATTAAATATATACATGTCTGACTTAGACAACAAATTAATTATCGAAGCAATGAGTAGAAGAGGCTTTCTAGGTACACTAGGTAAAGCAGCTGCTGCAGCAGGAATTAATCCTAAATTACCTATACCTAATTTAAGAGATGACGATGATGACTATGATGATGACGAATATGATGATGAGGGTGATTGGGGTGATGAAGAAGGATTTGATGTATATGATTGGATTAATAGTAATGTATTAGATCATACTGTTGATAAAGCAATAGGAAACACTAAAATATCAAAAGAATTAGCTAATGAAATATGGAAACAGTTAATATCAAATATGGATGAGAGAGCTGGAGATAGTTTTACAGTTGAATTAAAGACAATGTTTGATGATTTAATGGTTAGAGAAATCAGTCAAGGTAAACGCTTTTATGAAGTTACAGAAGATCCAGAATTTTTAGAATTAGCGATAAGCGATTTATCTAAAATGATAAACGATGATCTTAAACTACCGCAACTTATAGCTAAGGCTGCAGCTAGAGAGCAAAGAGGAGATAAACAAGAAGATATATTAAAGGATGTAAAAGCTGATTTAGAAGACCCAAACCGAATCGAATACTCTAAGTTTGATACTGCAGGTGGAACTAGAGAGTATAATTATACTGTAGATAGTTTCATTATGAGCAACAAAGATAATATTGTGCCTTTATTAGAAACATTCGATTCATCTTATACAGTATCTTATGGAGAAGATCATGACCCTCCTCATGAGTATGTTTATACCTTTAGGGCATACAGGTGGTCCTATGTAGTAAGATTTGATAATAATAAGATAGGTTATTATAGTTTTGAATTCTTTTTGCGTGGATCAGACCATGGGGGATATAGTGTAACGGGTACAGGAAATGAGTTTAAAGTATTCAGTACGGTTGTTAAAATTGTAAAAATATTTTTAAATGAACTCAAACGAGATGGAGTAGAATTCGAACGAATTAAATTTTATGCTAGTAAAACAGAACCATCAAGAATAAAGTTATATGAAAAATTAGTTAAAACTTTAACTAAAAAATATAATTTAAGTTATGAAATAATAAAGAATTTACATGGGAATGTGTATTTTTATTTAATACCAATTTCATTTAAAAACAAATATGAAAAACTTTAAACAGAAGATATTACTTAAACAATTTATTAGTAAAGTAACCGTATCCCTTATAACAAAAATTAGCTAATTTTTGATACATTTTCTGTTTTATTGTTTTTGTTTCGCCTAAGCCATTAAATTGATTAGTAACGAATGTTTCCCATTCATCTTCATTTTGAACATCATAATAGGCTAACACTGCAGACGTTAACTTACCTTTTTTAAAGTGCAACCTAAAAATAAAAGTATGAGCTATATTTTTTATATCTAAGATTGTATTATATACTTTAATGTCAGTAGTGCAATCTAATTGTTCATACTCTGATAACTCTATAGTCTCGGCAAAAGGTTCAAAATTAATAGGGTCATTAATAGAAGAAAGCTTTTTACTATCTAACTTTAAAAGCTTCTTTCTATTTACCTCATAAAAGCTCATTGAGTTATCCAAGTCTTTAGTGTGAGCATGAAAGAACTTATTATCAGTTTCTTTTAAAACTTTAATTTGTTCATTATCTAAATCGTGTTTTAGATAAGAGATAGGAATTTTAATTTCATCGAAGAGACCCATATAACTAATTATATAATTATCCGTTTATTACAAGATGTTTTCCTTTTCTTAAACTTTTCTTAAACTTCCCTTAAACTAAAAAGCATATATCTATGAGTGGACTATTTAAAGTTTTGTTTCGATTATTGGAATGTAGGAGGATTAGCTAACTGGATTATATTATCAAGCACATTTTTTATATCTATATTCTTAATGAGTAAGAAATATTCTAGAGGCTTTACTAACATTATGATAGGAGTAATTCCGATGCTCGGATTAACAGGTACTGTATTAGGAATGATAGATACATTTCAAGCATTACAACAAACGGGAGCAGATGTTCAAAGCTTATCAGCAGGTATATCAAAGGCTATGATAACTACTGCGACTGGTTTATGTGTTGCAATATATGGAACGTGTTGTCTACCATTAAAGCAAGATCATAATTTTAATCCATATGAGATTAGTTACGACAACTCTCCCAAGGAAAGTTCAACCACAGATCAGCCGGGACCTGAGCTGAGTAAAAGTCAGGCTGAAACTTTGAACCAGTCTTTAGATAAAGAGCAGCAGTTTTATGAAGAATATTACGATCGTGTAATTTTTGAGATAGATAAGAAAAAGATTGCCCAGAATCAGAAAGATCATCAACTAGTAACACATGCGAGTATGTCATCTTGATATGCTCTAAAATGTTATTATCAAATTCATCCATCCACATATCACCTCTTTCTTTACCAGAATAAGAAGCCAATTGAATAGATCTAACTGTAGTAACACCTAATTGATAAGAAAGCATAGTAGCAGGAATAATTCCTCCTCTTGCAATACCTATTATACAATCGAAGTCGTTACCGCTTTGCTCTATATTTGATGCTAACTGTTTAGTTAGTGCTTGTATACTAAGATAACTTATGTCCTTCTTCATTTAATAATTGTAGTAAACGTTCCATAATATTCTTAGCAAATTCATCATTATCTTTACTATTATAAAGATAATCCCAAGCAAAGTCATATGAATCACTATTTTTAGGAATAAGAGTAGCTTTCATTGTTTTTTTAAACAACTCATCTTGTATGTCAGAGATTTTGTTCATCTCATCTCTAGCTGCAGCCATTATTTTTTTAAATTCTTGTTTCTTCATTTTTGTTAAATATATTTAAATTATCTTTTTATAATAAACGTAATGAATCAATCTTATCTTTTATCATTAAGATGATATCTTTTTTCTCTCCATAGTCAAGATTATCTTCAAAACCTTTCCATCCTTCTTCTTTCTTAATGTCAGGTATGTCCCAATACATAATGTTATGGGGATTGATATTGTGTTTCATCTTAAACTTCTCCATCATTGGATAATGTTCTCTATAATTCATACAAATAACAATTTGAGAATTTTTAATTAGTTCAGGAGTAAGTTCTTTTTGTTTTGGTTCAATCTCCAAATTGTTTACTCCTTTACTAATACAAAATTCATATGCATCTTTATCCATAACAATATTATTGAAGTTACCATGATTAAAATAGCTCAAATCATGATGTTCATCATGCAATCTACCTGGCTCAAACCCAGCGGATGAAGCACATAACCCATAATGAGATGCTAAAGACGCTGCGGTTTTGCTCCTAAAAACATTCCCCGTGCAAACGAAAAGAAAACCTCTCTTAAAATCTGGTTGATATTCTATCTTCATATGTATATTGTAAAGAATAGCCCAATAAAAATCAATTAAATATTAAAGTGAAATACTTAGGAACAAAGAGTCTTTGGCATTACTTTAAATATATTGCTTCAGCATGTTATCGAAGTCAACTTAAAGCTCAAAAAGATAAAGAACAAAAGACTCTAAATGATTTAATTCTTAAAGATAATCTTCTAGAAGAAACTAGTCTAATAAGTAGAGCAGATAGTAAGGGTAAGATTACATACGCTAACGATAAATTCCTAGAAGTTGCAGGATACACATTAGAGGAATGCGTAAACAAAGATCATAATTTAGTAAATTCTAATTTTCATTCTAAAGAGTTCTGGCAGGATATGTACAGAACTGTAGTTAAGGAGAGAAAAATCTGGCATCACCCATGCGTAGTAAACAAAAATAAGCAAGGTGAGTTATACTTTGTTAAGTCTTGGATTCAAGCAGAGTTTGATTTAAAGGGTAATCTTGTCGGTTTTATAAGTATCAGACACGATATTACAGATTTGATTCAACAACAACAAGAAATAGAAAAGAAAAATTCTTATTTAGAACATGCAGCTAAAATACTTAGACATGACATGCACTCTGGTATCAATACATATATACCAAGAGGCATATCTTCTCTCAAAAGACGTATTAGTGAAGAAATTTTAAATGAGTGTAAACTATCTGCTCCATTAAAGATGTTAGAAGATGGTTTATCTCATACCCAGAAAGTATATAAAGGTGTATATGAATTTACAAATTTAGTAAAGCAGGATGCTAAACTGGTCAAAGAATTAAAAAATTTAAGTTACATATTAGATGACTACTTAAGTAAAACATCTTATTATAGAAGTGTAATTATTGAACCTTTACCTGAAGAAGAAGTAAATGAATCTTTATTTTGTACAGCTTTAGATAATTTAATAAGAAACGGGTTAAAATATAATGATTGAGATACAAAAATGGTAAAAATTTACTATGATAAAGATTTAAAATCTATTATTATTGAAGATAATGGTAGAGGTATTACCCAAGAACAATTTGAAGAGTTACGCAAACCTTATGTTAGAAATGATAAACAAAAAGAATCTGGTTCAGGGTTAGGTCTTAATATATGTTGTGCTATTTTAGAAGAACACGGCTTTAAAGTTAAATGTGAAAAAATAGAGAGAGGTACAAAGTTTAAAATACAAATAAAATAAGTAAATAATTTTGTTATATGAAAAAACCACTAGGACAAATAAACATATTTGCTGTACCTAGAAGCGGGGGGACAATACTTAATTTATTTTTGAGAGAGTTCGTTTGTGAAAAGTGCAGTTTAGTACACCCACAAATGTTAAATGATAAAGGTAAATCAGCTTTAGATTATGGAAACAATAACTTATTTCTATTCAGGCACCCGTTTGGTATATATGGATCAATGTTACATGTAGATAGTATTGATAAAAAAGAAAGAGTTATTAAAGTTATACCTGGTAATGCAGAGATGAAGTTGAATGAGCTTGAAAAAAGATTATCTTTCTTCTATGATTTCGTAGATAATAATAACGGTAACGGTATTGTAATCAATTATGAAGATTATCATAATAACTATGACTATCTTAGAACCTTTATCAATGATAATTATAACGTTCAAATAACAGATGAACAGTTTAATAATTTTCAAGCTGATTTCTGTGCTACATCTATAGCTCAAGATATGATTGATGGTAATAAAAAGAGAAAAGACTTTAGACCATTCCATGTAAGTAGCGGTAAAGGAGATAACAAAGCTAATTTAAAACTTATACCTGTAGAGTATAGAGAGACCTCTACAACAACCCTCCAACAATACATAGATAGACATAACTACGAATCATTTGATTTGTCTATATTACCCAATGACAGATTATTCAGTTTAGACAAAGAATATAATTAAATATTATCGTAATGATGATTGACTCAATACTTCTTGTTGACGATGAAGACCTGTTTCATTTAGTCTTTGAAGATGCGTGTTCTTTGCTTGATATAACATTATCTTTAAAAGCAATGAGCAGTGCTGATGAAGCAGAAAAGTACTTCAAAAATATTGTAGATAATAACTTAATTAAACCAGATTGTATATTTGTCGATCTTAATATTATTGGTAGTAGTTTTGACGGGATAGAATTATGTAGACGAATAAACTTTGTACACGGAGATGGGGTTGTCATAGGGATTATATCTAGCTCTAATGATGAAACTGAACAAGCCAAAGCCATGAAAGCCGGAGCTCAATTTTGGATTATCAAGAGTGATGAAATTGAACCTAGATTAGAAGATTTTAGAAAAGACTTTGATGGTTATAAAGATAGAACTGCACCATTTAAAGTCTACAAATGAAAAAAATAAAATTTTCAAAGACTAGTGCTGAGCAAATACTAGAGTTAAAAAAACATAATATTAGAATAGAAGGTAATTTTCTTAAAGTAATAGACACTTCGGATAACGAAGAGTTATCAAACTACGTAAATGAATGTATTGAAATTGATACTGAAACTAGAAAAAAGAGATTAGAGGTAACTCGAAAAGTACAAGATCAAAATAAAGAGTTAATTGATTGGAAAAATAAAAACGAAAAAGCTCAGAAAGATTTACAGGTAGCATTAGAAGAAGCAAATAAAGCAAAAGCCGCAGCTGAAAAAGCTAAAAATAATGCTGAAGAAGATTTAGATTTGTTAGTTAAGAAAAATCAAAACGAACTGGTTAATAAAATTGTAAGTACTTCTTTAATAGTTATATTAGGTGTAGGAGCTATAACATCCGGTTTATATTTTTACACAATAGTAACCGGAAACGAAAATCAAATAATTGAGAGTTCTTGGGCTAACATGTTTAGTATACTATTAACTAACTCATTTAGTATCATTGGAACGATTATGGGAGTTAAACATATGCAATCAACTAATGATACAACTAAGAAGAAACGTTAAGGGTAAGAAGGTAAAAATTCTATTCCTTCTAAAGTAACCGGAAAGTAATTAAACATATCATATACACCTGATCTAATATATTTGTTCTGAATAGCTTTTCTAAATCGTTTAGGTATATATTTTATATTTTCTTCATTGTTACCTTGGCTAACACTAACGTGGTAAGGAGAATAACCTACATAACCTTCAGAACCTACTCTAGAATTAACAACTTCTAAACCGTAATTATGGTAAAAATTATCAAAATCATTTTGACTAAATTCAAACCCAAATGTGTCTCTGAAATGATCAAAGAAGTAATTATATTCATTTACAAATCTTTCATATTTAAATAATACAGTATTGAAAGTATTATTTTTTATAATATCATAACACCATTTAAAGTCTCTTATAGATTCATCTACCTTACCTATTACATATCTTTCTGATAATGAAGTAGTGTCATATGTATTATTTTCGTTTTTATTATCGTATACTAATAAAGAAGCTAATTGACTGAACGGGTGTCTAACAGTGACAATATAATATGTATGAAAGTCAAAGTTACTTAACTTTATATGGTCTTTTTCAAAAGGAGGGTGAGATTTATTTACATTATCTTCAATTTGAAAGAAACCATTATTCTTACCTGCAACATAGTATTTACAGAAATGCCAAAGTAAAGTGCTTCCGCACCTGGGAGGAGATACCACCTCCAAATTTATATTTTTCATATGCTTCACCTAAGTACCCTTAGTCACACACACTCCAATACAGTTGGAAGTAGTAATACTATAATAATAATATTTAATAACTAGTATTTGTAATCAACACCATTCATTTAGGTTCTTCTTCATCACCGGGGTGAAATAAATTATTAAAAAATTTATTTTTATAAAAATCCATAAAAGAAGGAACGGATTTTAAATTTTTAATTTCTAAGTTTTTTACCACTTTAAACTGAGGAAATATTTTTTGAATACTATTTAATTCTGTAGAACTTAAATTTATATCTTTATAAGGAGGAACTTTCTGATAACGTGTAGGTTGCAATTTATCGCCTTGAACTCTTAAATTATAAAAGTCGTAAGAAAAAGGTTTTTTATTAAATTTTTGTTGAAATTCTCCATGTAACATGCCGTGATGAGCACCATAAGCATCCCAAATAACTTTATTATTTCTTAATAGTATACCTCTCTTTACTTTAGACTTTGCAAATTCATCAGTAGTGCCTATAAAAATATTATTACCTATATCTTCTGCATCTTCATCACCAGGATAAGCATTAGGTTGATTACCTTCTGTTTTGTTACCTCCATCCATATCTGTACTGTTAAAAGGCCATTGGTGATATTGAGTATAAACCTCACCATCGCCTTGGTTGTTAATTGGAGCCATTCTTGGAACTCTCTCAGACATATAATTATTTAATAATATGACATACCTGCCAAGAAGCGTTATCTCCTCTTCCTATCTTTTGATAAGCTCCTTCGGCAACTAACTCACGTAATGCTGAATTAGCATAAACAACACTTACGTTATACTGACTGCAGATTTGATTTACATTAACATTATCAAGCTTCTTCTTCTTAAGATCATCTTTGATAACCTCTTTCTGATTCTTCTTACTAACATATTTGTTCTCTTTAGCTACAACCTTACTATACATATCATAACCTGAATGAGTCATCATAAGAGTCAATTCATTAGTAGGTCCAAATCTGTTCTTTGAAAACCAAATACGTCTAGCTTGATCATCAACTTCAGCATCAATCATAATATTAAGATTAGCATCAACAGTATGTGGAACAAGCGTAGTGCCTTTAAGCTTACCTGCCTTAGTAAGATGCATAATGAAACAAACGCAGCATTCATTCTCTTGAGCTGCTTTAACAATCTTCATCAAAGCATATCGTTCTTTCTCCATACTATTCATCTTCTTCTTAGTAGTAAGAGCTTGAAAACTATCAATAACAAGAAAGTCATTAGTCTTAGTCAGCTTAGCAATCTCGTCGACATCAGTCAAGTTTGCTATCTGCAAGCTAGTACATTTGATTCGTCTGCAAGTCATTGCAAGCTGAAAGATATTCTCTTCGCCTGAGCAATATCCAACACTGTATCCATTCTTTGTTAGACCTTCTAGTAATTGTACCATGAATGTAGTTTTACCACAGCCAGCTGCAGCTGTCAACGTCATTGTCGAACCTGGAAGAAACCCTTCATGAAGAAATTCGTCTACTGTACTGATCCCTGTCATCATACGAGAATAAAATCTGGAAGGGATCTCGATATTATCTACACTAACCAACTCTGTCTGTTTAAAATTTAATTCTAACATATCTTATGCTTTAATTATATGAACGTTCCATTTACTCCTCCACTAGGAAAGAGGAATTATTTTTCCTCCTGGAATAACTCCCTTTGCCTTTTTTAGGCTTGAATACTCTCTGTCCTGTATTCCAAGGAATAAGCACTCTAAGTTTGTTTATCTTTTTCATCTCTTTCATTATAAGATATCCGCTTTTGATTACAAGATTTATTTAAAATAAAATATCAACCCTACGAAATAGTTCCGTATAATATCTAAATAAAGAATGCCTCGTCGCGCGCATTAAACAACTCAAATTTGTCGTCCTATGAAATGCCTGTAGTCCAATCCATACGATTCAAATAATACATTGTGTGGCTTGATGATATATATGTCCGTGTCCCCGTCAGTCGTCTTTATCCGTAATGGCTTTCCTATTTCTTTGTCCTCTTCTGGCTCCTTGTGTGTGTCGAAAAATTCTTCCATGTACCTCTTGTACTTCGAATCAACAGCTTGGTTCATCTTACCTTTTATCTGCTGTACATCGTATACCATCACCGGCGTCCTTGCACTTGTGTTAAATATTGGATAGTCTAGATCAGTGTTCAATTCTATCGTGGCTACTAACCGGTTCTCGTAGTCTATTAGTTGCAGTAAGGGAGATTCAATCGATAATGGATCATAACCCCCTACACAGTGATTCATACTCTTTCCCATGTATTTACAAAATTCTTGAGTCATTGGCTGCACCATCCGTGTACCGTCCTCCCATGCAAATACCTCATGCATGTGACCTTTCATGTCCGCATGTCGAAGCCTCCCTAGGTCCACTAATTTTATGAATCGATTGTAGTCACGTGCAATGTTACCTATGGTTTGCATCGTTGGCGATTTCATGAAATATTCGATAATACCTTCCATACTGTGCGCATATCGAATACCCGTCTTCTGCGCTGCATGACTGTCAAGCCTCCGGTCGTTCATGAAATCATAGAAATGTTGTATGGGTTGAGCAATACCCGCCCCGGCAATCTTTGATATTATAATCCTGTTTAGTGTGGCAATGAGCTCCATTTGATGAATTTCAGTGAGCTCACTAGTGAGTCTCTCTAAGTTTCGTGCCATTTCTTTTGGTGTTAAATATATGTATAAATTGTCTGCTAGTTCACCACCCGACCCGGTCATCCAATCTTTTATACCTCCAATATTTTGAAATATTTTTTTAACACTATCTATGAGTTGTAACCGGTACTTAGAACGGTTACCTACCTCTGTTGTGTTGTTTAATAATACAGATAATTTCATGAATACTTTGTAAGAATTGTAGTATTCCATGTCAGTACATACCATGTCTTCTAAATATGGCCGCAGATACCTATCTATATCAATTTGATCCCTACCTTCTCGTGCACGCTCTGGATTTGGCTGCTCGCTTACACCATACTGGTTCATCGCTATTATGACCTCTTTGGTGAATAATTGGGATATCTTTGTGTTAAATCGGTCAATTAGTTGAATCCGATCTTGATTCACATTACCATGTACGTCAAATATTCGTGCGCGTATATATGTGTTACTGTATGACCAAAGCACACTCTCCATGTCTCCTTTGTTTATTAAATCAAATAATAATGCGTTTGCCTCAGTAATGTAGTATTGCTTAAATGTACGCATACATTCTTATTTATAATAAATAGGAATGAATGAAGACAATTATAGGAAGTATCTGTATCGACGGAGAAAGAGAAAAATCTAATCAATATTTCAAACGATCTAAGATTTTGATTGACTCTGTTTTAAAGCATACTAACTTCTCTATACTAATGTTAACAGACAAGCCACATAAGTTCAACTATAATAATGAAAGAGTTTTTATTAGAGACTTTAACGAGCTTTATCCAGATGAACCAAAAGAGGTATACGGTACATTTAATTTTAATTTAAAAAGGTACCCTATTAAGTTATGTAGTGAATTAAATTTTGATTACATTTTTTATAACGATTGTGATTGCTTTTACTCAGGATGGCATAATGAAAGTTATCTTAAAATGTTAGAAGAAGACTTTGATGTATATTATGCTACTTTTTACCCTCATCATACTGTAAGAGTGCAAATAGACAATCCAAAAGATCACCCTAACACAGGACGAAGAGTTAACTCTGTCAAAGAAGCAGTTACAGAAGAAATGCTTGATGCTGTACTAGGAGTAGAAACTCGCATGTTGTATAAGAATAATGATAAGTTAAAAGTAATGCTAGACAAATGGGATGAAATATCCCGATTATGTGAAAAAGCAGAAGAGTGTACTCATCCTGAAAGTACTTTCTTTTGTATGGCCGGTCAGCATGCTAAAATGAAAGCTACGGGTGTATCAAGACAGATAGAAATTGCAAATTATTGCAATATGATACACGGGGTAGCTTCTGAAAAAGAACAACAAGGTGTAGACAAGCCTTTAAAGATATTAAACTACTTTGGTTTAGTTATAGATAGAAAAGATACAGAAGATGAAATTATATCTATGTTAGGTATTTAAAAACCGAGCTTTACATTCTCTGAAGAAATAAAAGTCAGATAATATCTTTTGTGTCGCTGATGTATAATTATGAAATGATAATGCCTTGTTGATATCTTTTGTCCAACTTTTTTTACCTTCGTAAAAAAGACCCTTATCATTTTTTATCATTATTTTCATTATATCGAGTGATTGTCAATTGTAGTCTGTATCATCTCTTCCTCAACCTTTTCTTTTACAGCAATTAAACAATCTGCAAAACCAGCGTCATAATCATCCATAGTCGGGTTTCTAAGAATAATTTGCTCATTAAGCCAATCATAAAATCTAGTAATGTTTATAGTCATGTCGGTGTCTATTAGAGTTGTTTTTTGTTCGAAAGACATTTTTTTTGTTTAAGACTGGTTTATGAATATTTATCAATTCCTGCTCTATAGCAGCGTATGGATTGATAGATAATTCTTCATTAATCATTAGCTTCTTTTTAGGCACGTGAATGAATGTACATAAATCAGGGTCGCGATGATTACCATGAAAGATACTATTAACATACTCTCTAACCCTCACATTAGATGCCCCGTTATGATTACAATAACAATTCATTCTTTTAATAAATGCTACTGAACTCTCACCAATATAAAGAAGTTTATCATCAAAGTAATGAGCATATATCAAATGAGTTTGCTGTTTAAATCTCTCAAATACTTTTACTCTAAGATGATTATGATCATCTTTATAGAAATGAGCTGCTCTCTCAAAGAGCAGCCCGCTTATATATCGTTTTTCGATCATATAACTATTATAGCTTACCGCTAAGAAGTTTCAAGGCAGAATGTTTTAGATTATTGCTTTGACCGCCAACCATATTGTTCATGAATCGTCGTTCAAACCCTCTGCGCATTTTATCTGATGCTAGCACGCTTTGACCGTCACGTAAGATTGCATTGTTTATCCGCTTTGCTCCCTGATGATGATCAATATACTCAGTAACAGCATTGAAAGCGTCCCAACGAGTTTCTCCTTTGTTTCCTGCACCGGTAGAGAACAGCTCTATGACTCGATTCCTTGACGTCTCTCCTGAAAGAAGTACTTCTTCTCCTTTGTTACGAACTTTCTTATCTGGAAACAATCGTCTGACTACCTTCTCTAACTCTTCTCTAGAAATCTTCTGAGAGTCTAGATCGTCCGCTGTCTTTACAAATTCAATATTCTTTTCGATACCTTTCTTAAAACTATTCATCAATACGTTAATACGTTGTTCATAATTAGAACGATGCATAATTGTCATACCTCTTGCCGATTTAGCCACAGTATTGAATTGATTGTTGCAAAACAACCTATCAACATATGGAAAGACTGCATCTGATCGTGTACCATCATGGTTAAGAATGGCCATAATATAACCGTAAAGCTTATCTTGGCTATTGCTTTTAAGCTGGTGCTCTTCGGGTAGCTTTGCACTAACCCAGATATTATTACCCTTGCCAATGACCCCGCACTGAGACCATTCTGCTTTGAATTGACGACGAACTTCATCGAATGGCTCTAGAATCTCTCGATTCTGAATGACTTGATATGTATCACGAACAACATTGATTACATCACCTCCTTGGCCTCTTCGGAGCACTTTCCAATTATCTGCTCCTTGAACATCATTTCCAAGATTTTCTTCTACAACTTCAAAATTAAAACCTCCAGCATCCATAACGTCACTGATAGAAGAACCTTCGATTTTATTTCCGACCAATTTGTCTAAGCTGACTAAGCTATTATCAATTAACATACATATATATTAGGGACTCTCCCTACAAAATCAAACTAAAAAAACTCATGAGTTTCTGTAAACGAGCAGAACATCATCAAATCTTCCGGATATGTTTCGAAGATCAACAACTTCAAAAGGAAGAAGATTAATAATGCTTTCATAAGAAGGAGGATCACCCCAAGGTGAAGTTTCTATTCGCACATCTTCAATTACTAAAATACCACCTGGTTTTAATTTATCTTTAAAATATTGTATAGTAGCTTCTTGATAGTTACCACAATGATTACCATCGTCAATAACTATATCATATTTTTTATCAAAATAACTTTCTTCTTCTATTTTAAGAATATCTTGAATATGAAATTTAACTCTTTGTTTTAGATAACATTTGGCGAGGTTAGTAAAATTATTAGAAGGTTTATTAATATCTAAAAAATCAAAAGTACACTCAGGGTGAGTAAAATAATTACTCCACAACACAGCAGATTCACCTTCATAATACCCTACTTCTAGAAGTGAAATAGGTTTATCAACTTTATCAGCGAATAACTTTTCATACGTATCTAAATAGTTATGATCAGTATTTTTATCTGAACTGCAGTTACTAGATTGGTATACTTCTTTTAATGAAGGCACAAAGGTATTTAAGTCATATCAAATAAAACCAACTCTCTTCTACGAAGTAACCCTCCTTCGAATTTGAAAGTCATTTTAAGTTCTATTTCAGGACCATCGTTGTTGGACCCCTTATAAGTACCTAAGATGGAACCAGTAAAAGATTTTTCATCTTTACCTTCGTGTAATCTATTATGATAAAGATGGTACAAACCTTTAGATAATAAATCATTATCAAAAGTAAAAGGAATAAAATCAGGAAAATAACTTAATAACCCCCCGTCAATATGCCCGACTATAATAGATCTATCAACTGAAAAAAAGCTGTTGTTGACCATGTAATTATTTAAGCGCACAAATGCTTGGAAAAATTCTTGACAGCGCTTCTTGCACCTTGGGGCTTATAATACTTTTTCTGATCTTCCCAACAATCAGC
>Ga0099851_1000523_pt1 | contig 16018 bp, 22 predicted proteins | sample CB_VirMetaG_6_FD_78176 | JGI IMG/M metagenome (GOLD analysis project Ga0099851, IMG submission 78176) | Freshwater to marine saline gradient viral communities from Chesapeake Bay - CB_1508_2 Viral MetaG | ecosystem: Environmental > Aquatic > Marine > Coastal | place: USA: Chesapeake Bay... | reverse complement strand
GTGCGGCGCTCCTTGCACTTCGCGTGCTTGAGCGCCTTGGGGCGCTTGCCGGGTGGGAATTTGTTATGACGCTGGCAGGTCTCGCGTGGGGAGAACTGAATCCCGCCGGCTTGTTCCAGCAGGAACATCAGATGCTCAGGTACTTCATACTTGGTTCCCTGTTTCCGCATTAAAAAAATGCGCTTTTGCATTATTTTGGGCAGCGGCAATCCTTTTTGGATACGGCAAAGCCGGATACCGCAAAGCTTTTAATAGCTCCCGTTTTCGTCGCTTGTCTGCGTTTAGAAATACATACCTGTGTTTTCTAGGCCGCTCTTGCAAGCTGAACCTGGCACCGTATCTCTCTCGTATCTCTTGCGCCGTAAACTTATCCGCCAATGTCTGGCAATGCTTATCCACACCTTCAACCGTCCAGTTCGTGCGTTTAGCCGAAAGCCCCGTATAGATCCAGTTTGTTGCTTGGTAGACCACCCAAAGATGCCCCTGCTCGATTTCGGCAAACGAGACTACGATTTCCTTACCGGCCAGCTTGATCGTTCTACCGATCAAAAAACTTTCTCCGTTCTTAGGTACGCTGTCGCACACCCATAGCCGAGTTAGCTCCACGACGTTATTTGCATTTTCTGGCCCTGCGATGCCTTTCCTCAGCGGTGCGCTGCTGGGGGTTCCGTAGCAAATAACTCCTTTCAGATTTGGTCCATGAAACAGCCCAAAAGCAACGCTACAAGGTGCTTTTCTATGAAGATAGTGGTGCGTTACCACTACATCCATGGCCGTCCTGTAATCGATGGTTTGAATGTAAAAATCTGCTAAAGCCATGCTTATACCCCCAGCACCTTCTCCACCGCATCAATGGAGTCCACGACATGAACGTGCTGACCGCAGCGGGCCATGCGGGCGTGTTCCCGTAACTGCACGGGAGAGGGGGTTTTGCCAAACTGTTTAAGCTCAATCCACAGCTGCCGCCCGTCGGGGAGCCACACCACCCGGTCAGGTGCGCCGTTACGACCGATCCACTGCACCTTCCGGGTCTCGCCACCAAGGGAGGCCACGGCGTCGATCAGGTACTGCTCGATCTTGGATTCACGCATCTCTCGATCTCCGGTACATGTAGGTGGTCCAGGTGGCGTCTTCGTGGAGGCTGTCGATGAGACGTTCTCCGTCTGCGGTTTCGTAGGCGTCGAAGTGGGGGTAGCTGTGACTGTCATCTTGCATACTCGCGTAATGATTTTTTACATAGAACCCGCCGAGCTTGGAGAGCAACTTGCGGTGCAAGGCGCGATGCTCGGGGGTCGTTTTCGATTTCGATTTGTAGCGGCGCAGCTCAACCAGGCCGCGCAGAACGTCGGGGTCTTCGTCCATCACCCTTTCCGGTAGCGAATGTCCTCGTATCCGGCCGCTGCCAGCGGCAAGCCCTCGGCCCAGGTCGGGAGGGTCGTCATGCACTCGGCCAATCCCTCGACCGTAAATTCGTCGGTGTCCGGGGTCTCGCACACCAGTTCGTCATGCACCCGCATGGTGACCGGATAGCCACGGGCTTCGGCCAGAGTGGCACCGCTGAAGAGGAGATCGCGGCTGACGCTCTGGACGATGTTCTCGAACAATTTTGCCCCGTAGGTGTCGATGCGGGTCCACTTGCGGGTGAACTGATCGATGCCCATGTAGCTCACCTTGTCTTCTTCCCGGCGAACGCCCGGGTAGCAGAGGTAGCGCCCGCTCGGCAGGCGAACAAACAGCCATGGGCCGGAGGTGCGAAGCTGACAGCGACCGGCGTCAAATACTTTGCCGGGTTGCGCGATGGCCTTGAGCATGGCCACGTTGAGAGCCGCCCAGAACCCAACGATGCCGGGGTGAGACTCGCGCCACAGACGCTTGAAGGAATCGCAGGCGGTCCAGGCAATTTCGGAGAGGTCGGAGCGCAGCCCATTGCCGAGCATCCACCGATAGAGATTGCCGGCGCTGTCCCATGTGGCGGGATCGACAACCGCTTTGGCCTTGACGGCCATGTCATCGAGATCAATGCCATAAGTGCGGGCGAAGGTGGCGAAAGCATTGGCCCCCCCGCCGTATTGAAGGGCGAGCTCGGCCACCTTCCCGCACTGGCGTTCGTCGCCAACGACATAGGCCGGGTCTTTGTTGAACATGCGCCCGTAGGCAATGCAATAAAGATCATGGCCCTTGCGAATCGCCTTGCCGTGGTCGTCTACGCCGATGATTTCGTCATAGTCGCGGAACGCATCCAGCTTCCAGTACTCGTCGGCCAGCCATGCTGCCACCCGGCCCTCGACGTTGGCAAGGTCGGCCACCACCAGCTTGCAGCCCACGCTGGCGATGATGGTGGCGCGAAGCACATCGGTCAGGACATCCATGACATCGTCGTAGATCATGTCCTCGCAGTCGGCCTTGAGCGCCTCAACGGCCAGCCTGACCTGCTTGGGTTTGAGCTTGCCCCGAGGGAGGTTCTGCGGCTGGAACAGCCGACCGCCATCGCGCCCGGTGCGGGCGGCTCCGCAGAATTGCAGGGTGCCGCGCAGCCGTCCGTCACTTCCCGTGCATTCCAGCAACTTAAGATACTTGGCCGTGGAGGTACTACTGGCGGCGAGACGGATAGCGAGGAGGTCTTGCACCGGGGCAGGCATTTCGCCGCTGGCCAGTAGCCGCTCGACGCTGGCTTTCTGGAGGTCGGGTAGCTCGACGCTGTACTCATCGCTGAGGTGCTTCAGCAGGGCATCGCGCTGAGTAGCCGCGCCCACGGCCCCATCGGTGAGGAGGTGGGTGCGCTCGGCCAGTCGGGCCTGCTCCCGCTCGATAGCGCGGACGGCGGCTTTGGCAAGGTCGAGATCAATGCGGATGCCCCGGTCGTTGATGCGCTGGTCGAGGTGATAGAGGCGGATTTCGTCGGCCTTGAAATTGACGTTGGGGATGCGCTTGGCGCATTCGCGCATGGCCACGATGTCGGCAGTCGCGTAACTGACAAAACGCGCCCACTCAATCGGGTGCGTTTCGCTAGTGGCACGACGGAGACGGACATTGCTCGGGCGCGGCTTGCAGAACAGTTGGATCAGTCGTTTGCCGGCTTTGTCCTTGGCCTGGTCGGTAGGAATCTTCAGCACCTCACAGAGTTGGCCCAGCGAAGCGGGCAGGGAGTGTTCCAGCGCCATCACCGAAGTACAGCGCCAACGCTCAATGGGTGGGCAGAGGTCGGGGAGACAATGGCGGAGAATGGTGCGGTCGAAGGCGGCGTTATGCGCCCAGACCGTGCGGGTCTTCAGCGCCTCGACCAGTTCGGCTGGCGGGTCATCCACCTCGGTGGCGTCCCAGACGCTGACCGGGCCGTCATCCAGCGCATAGGCGAACAGCAGAATCTCGGCCCGCTCGGCGTACTTGTGGGCACCGGACTTGATGTCGATGGGGCTGTAGGTTTCGAGGTCCAACCAGAGCGTCATCGCACCTTCCTCAGCTTGAACAAATGCGAGTGTTGCGGATAGGCATGGTTGAAGGCGCGGGCCAGATACGGCGACAGGTGATCATTGAGCTTCCAGGGTGTCGCGGCGTCTTCCTGCACCAAGGAGTGGTGCCGGAGGACATGGATGATGGTTCTGGCGGAGTAATGGTCAAAACCACGCGCAATGATCTTCATGGCCTCGGCCTCAAAGGCTTCCCAGACATGGTGGTTGCCCCAGAGCCACTCGATGAAGGTGACCGGGATCTCCGGGTCATCGATCAAGGCTCTGCGAAGTTGTATTGGTGTCATATGCGGGATTGTATTACTTGGGGCGCAGTTCCGCCCGGAGGCGGAAGGCGGTCAGGGTTTGAATGAATTTGTACTAGGCACCAAATCCTCTGGATCATCCACCTTGCCGATTGGTTTCTGCCCGGTAACTTTCCACGAACGCGCTTGCATACAGTCTTGCCAAAAAGGTTGCGCTGCTGTTTTGTCACCACGGTAGTTCCCGCTTGAGTAGGCAGACAAGCTCCCCATACGGCGCATGGTCTCGTTGTACTCTTGAGCGCGTTCCCACTCGTTCTGTGCTTCTATCTTGGCGTAGGTCTGACGCTGATGCTCTTCTACCTTGCAGTCGTGATCGTCTCGCATCCAGTCCTCCCGAGTAGCGCCCGCCTTGCTCCACTGAACGTCGTAGATGTTGAGGTCCGCCGCGTCGTTGCGATGGGCACATCCAGGGATGAGCAGCGCGAGGGCAATGAGAGTCTTTTTCATGTCAGCCTCCTGTCTGGGTTGGAAGGTATTATGCCTTGAGGTACCGAAAGGCTTCATCAGCCGTTTCGGGTGTTATAACACCGGGGAACTCTCTTGGTCTTCCGTTCGTTTTAAGATAAATCTTCGCACCGTGGTCAAGGAATTGGGAGGCAACGCGAATCATCCAATCGGCTGGCGGAGTCCATGCCGGTGTTTGGCTACTGGCGCTGGCACCACCTATGACCACCCAATCAAACAGTTCAGGTTTAGTGAATGTGAGCGGCTCCAATAATGGCTCAATAGATAGCCAGCGGACGCCACACTCAATTTTTGAAAAAGCTTCTTCAGCCGCCTTAACACGCACTTGGAAATCAACAGAGGTTCCTATCCAGACATTCTCTGGATAATCCAACTCCGCCGCCCGTTTGGGGAACTTGGTCAGGGTGAGAAAATTCCACTGCGGGTTATCGATCATTGCCTTGAATACCGCATCGATCCATTCTTGCGGCACCCAACGCCCATACAGATCGCTCATGCTGTTGGCGAATACATTGCGCCTTGCAATGTTAGTGTCAGCGTCTTTTGGCAGCTTGGAGTTGTAAGGAGCCAGCAATCGCTCTGGATGGATCGTAGGCTCAAACCCATAGGAGTCTGCAAAGAATCTGTTGGCGATGTCCCTCGCGTAGCAGTAGCTGCAATCGTGCTTACATCCGGTAACAGGATTCCACGACCAGTCTGCCCATTCGATGGAGTCGTTTTCCTGCTTGTTGAAGGTCAAGTTGGAGTCGAGGCGCTCAACTTCGTCCAGCCCACGATCCTTCCAATCGGTCAGCGTGATAAATGCCTTTGGCCTGGGTTTCTGCGCTTCGGCTTTTGCCTTCGCTACGATGGTTTTCGGTTCGGCTTTTGCCTGCTCGACAACCTTGGCTTGATCGGCTTTATCAGGCAAAGCGTCGATTACCTTGGCGGCGGTATTTACCGGGATGTCACCGCGCTTTACGGCGTCTACCAATTCTGGAGACCCGTTGCGGTCTACTTTCATGGCTCTGGACATCGTAGGGATACTTACGCCAGCTTTATCGGCGGCTTCGGAGCGGGTTATAGATGTATCACGTGATACATCTACTGTTTCAAACTCCCCCTCGATTACTTTCTTCTCAAAGCGGTTGCTGCCCTTCAGCAGCCCACACAGATTCGCCATGGCCATGGCCCGCTGCGATTCGGTCAGGTGCCTACGGCGTAGATTGAGAGAAATAACGTAATCAAGCGCCGAATCCGGCCCGTCGTAGTCCTTGAACCACGGCTCAATGCCGAGTTCTAGGCAGGCTTTATAGCGGTGTCTTCCGTCGAGAATCTTGCCATCGAACATTACAATAGGCTCAAGCAACCCAGAGCCGGAAATGTCCCCCTTTAGTTCTTGGAATTCGCTGTCCGACATTTCAGGTATAGCAAGGCAGTACGGGTGGAACTCTAGGGTTATCACTCTGCCACCTCCTGAATGGAGGCTAGTTCTTTCTTTGTCATCGACATGCGCTTTATAACCTCTCGCCCTTCTGGTGAATTTATCAAGTAGTAGCCCTGGTTCGCCCACCCGTGTTTAGGTGGGTTTTTGGTGAGCAGCATTAACGTCCACTGATCTGCCCCAATCGGCTCCCGAATCCAGCCAGCACCATTACCCGACATGATGAAATTGATGGCATGTTGGATGTGATCCGGCATCGGCGCGAACTTAATCCCGGTGGCTCTAGCGCCAGCAACTCTTTTCATAGCAGTTGCCGCAAGGTGGACATACAGGTCTACCCGAGAACCGACTGCGTTCATTAGCCGTCCGAGTTCGGGCCAGGGAGCGTCTTTAGGTCCATTCGGGTCAATGCCGACTAATATGCGGGTTCGAGGATTCTGCGTTGCGTACTGGTGAATCAGCCGTGCCATCTCAGTCGCACTGGATTCTCTATAAAAAATAGGGACTCGTACTACTTGCCCCCTCCGCGTCGCCACCACAAGTTCGTTTCTATTCTCAGGAAGTCCCAGCTCTCGCTGAAAAGCTTCGACCCGCTCAGGAAGCAATACTGTTGCTCTGCTTGTTGCAATGTCGCTGAAAATACAGGCCATGCGGTGTACCTCAGTTTTCGAGGATCGAATGGCGTCGTGGATTCCATGCAGTATTGATAGTGGAGTGCCATTTATCTCAACGCCTCCAATCTCGTTAACTCCAGACCCGGCGTATAGATCGACGAATAGCATCGGGCCGTACTGTTTTTGGCGTAAAGCCGACAGATATGTGATCCCTTTGACACCGTCTTGTTTGGCTGGTGTGGCTAAATTGCTGGCCCCTTGCATGGGTTGCCTACAGGCTCTTGCCATCAATCAATCTCCAAAAAAGCCCCAAGTCATACGAATTCGTATAACTCAGGGCGCAAAAAGGCTCGGTTACTCGAACTCACTCACATCCGCGATGAGATCGGAGAAGTCCTCGGCAGTCGCAGACCCGCCGCCTGAGAAGGCTTCGCCGTCACGATAGAACATGACGCCCGCCAGCGAGGCGTTAATCCTTTTGCCATAGGTGTTGTCCTGCGCGTAAAGATCGACAATCGCGTGGACAAAGCACCCCGCGTAAGGCCGTCCATCGGCTTCAACCAGCGGAGAGCCATCGGCATCAAACACGCCGGGACGGGTCATGCTGCGGGCATTGACGAACAGGTTGCCTTCGTAACCGGCATATTGGCTTTTGGTGTCGCCATTGTGCAGGCAGGTCTTATCGGCGGCTTTTAGCGCCTTGAGGTTGGCAGCGGCTTTGTCGCCCCACTTTTCCTGTGCGACGGTCGCAATGGCCTTGTCGATTTCAGCGACGGCTTCATGGTCGGGCGGGAAGATAAATGCGGCGCTGAACGCCGGCTTGTCACCGGCATTCTGGGCACGGGCTTCGTACAGGTTGGGGAAAGCCAGACGGACGTTTTTCAATTTAATTTTCATAGGTTTAGTTAAAGTCAGAAGCGGAAATTCCCACCGACAGCGGCGGGCGTTTATCAGAGGTGGGTGCCACAGACGGCTTCCCCTCGGATCGGGTGATGAGAGGCTGGAGTGCCTCCCAGGTATCGGTTTTCTTCAAGAGCTTCTCCGCCGTGGTCGGGGAGATCAGGGACTGCTCCCAGGCCATCTCACCGAGCAGCTTGATGGCGGCATCTTCATCGCGCCATTTGCGGATGCCGGCGCGGCCCTGTACCAGCTTGAAGCCGGGTACGTCATTGCCCCCCAGCAGTTCGCTCTCGACCCGAGCGCGGATCGCCTTGACGAACTCCTCGACCAGCGGCAGCGCGGCCATGAGGTGGCCGAGGCTCTGGTTATCCAGCGTCCGGTCCTGATTGAGGTGGGTGATGGGTTGGGTCATGTCGATAAAGTCATCGGCCAGGGTGGAGAGGATGTGGTCCGCCAGCGGCTTGCACTGGCCCTTGGCAGGGCAGAACTTGCATTGCTTGGTTCCGGGTACGAAGTGCTTTTCCTGTAGCTCGACCTTGGCCTCATCCACCCACTGGGCGGCAAGACGAACATCGAAGCCGAACTCCTTGAGGTCATCGACGCTGACCTCCCAACTATCGATGTGGTCGATGCGCGGCTGGACGATGTGCAGGCAGACTTTGGAGAAGTCGGCCAGCATGTCGTAGAAGTGGAGGGCGGCAAGGGCGTAGATTTGAAGCTGCTCGTTGCCGGTCGCCTCGACCTTCACGCCCATCCCGTATTTCAGGTCCACGATGTGCATGACATCGTCGGCAATGACCACAGCGTCCGCCGTGCCGTGAGCGCCCTGCTCTCCGGTGATGTGCATGATCGGCAGCTTCTGCTCGGGCAGGAGGTGGCCTGACAGCCGCTGGACGTAGTCGACATAGGTCTGCACATGGGCCGCCATGGCGGCATCTACGACGAAGGAGTAGCCGTCATGGGTCAGGGTCTGGCCGATGAAGGTCTCCGGGGCCAGCCCATCGCGCAGACAGAGGTAGCCGATCTCATGGGCCACCGTGCCTTCTGCGGCAAACTGGGAGGAGGTGTTCTCAATGTCCTTGGAAAGGACGATGGAGGCTTGGCACCGCAGCCAACGATGGGCTGCGGAGGGTGAGAGTTCTGCGTGTGCCATTACGCGGCCTCCATGGCCGCGATGATGTCCCGGTAGGTATCCGGGTGCGCCTCCGGCAGCTTCTTGATGCCGAAGGCACCAAGGGTGGCGAGGGCTTTCTCTCGCCCCTTGTCGGTGATCAAGGCCGTCATGCTGGCCTTGAAGTCATCATACGAAATTGCATTATCTTGGGTAACGTCCTCCGCGTCAGACGGAGAGGAGGAATCATCTGACGCGGTTTCTTGGACGGCCTCATCATCCGGCGGAGGCGGCGTACATGGAGCCGTGACCGGACTGAGACTGGGGGTGTTACACGCCACCTCCCCCTGGGCGACCAGCGGTAGCCCGCCGGCGGAAAGAATCATTGAGAGCTGCAAGACAGCGTTGGTGTTTTCCTCCAGCGACTGCTGAAGGAGGTTGAGACGGTCTTCAAAGGTCATTCTCGTTTCCTCATTGAGTGTCAATTCGGAAACGTATTCTACCGGGTAAAACGAAAAGCGCAATACGTTTTTGTATTCAGATCGGCTGGTAGGCAGCGCCGTTAGGTACGATGGCGGCGGCGTAGTGGATGCTCAAGATGTCGGTGCGGGGCAGGCTGATGGGCGCGTGTTCGGCATTGACGCTGCCGAAGGTGATCTCACCGTTGCGCTCGTAGAGGAACTCTTTCAGCCATTTGCGCCCGTCCCGGGCAATGACGACAACGTCATCCCCTGGGTGCGGTTGGCGATTGGGTTCGACAATGACGAACTCGCCCGGGCGGATGCGTGGGCGCATGGAGTCGCCCTTGACGCGCAGGGCGTAGGCGTTCTTGTCCCGTGCCGGGTACTCGACGTAGCCGTCAACCGGGCAGTCGAGTTCCTCCAGATAGCCGTTGTCGCCGCCTTTGACGTGACCGACGACCGGCACTTGCCTGAAGGGCTGGGCGATGGGGGCGGGTTGATGGGAGAAATCCGCTTCCCGAAGGCTAGTGCCGCGCAAAGCTTCCAGGCTGACGCGAAAGTGATCGGCAATGGTCTGGAGGGTATCCACCCGTGGGTTTTTGGTCTCGCCCATCAGGATGCGATAGACCGTCGGTTGCGGAATCTTGGTGGCCTGCGCCACCTGCGTTGGGTTGGTCTGGTGCTTGGCCATGAGGTAGGCCAAGTTTTTTTGTAGTGCGTCCATAAATTTTTCTGCTGTTCAGTTGTGTTGTTTTCTGTTATGCGGATGCGCATAGGCGATTGCAATGGGTACGTCAATCTATTTTTGCTCCAGGCTATACGTTGACGTATTGCCAGACGATGCGTATTCTCATTGGCCCCTTACTATGGAGACCCATTTGATGAAGCCTTCCCCCGAAGAACTGGTGCAGCGGCTGATGGCAGCAGGCTGGTCGCAAGGGCAGATCGCCCAGGCGATTGGCACTAGCCAGCCGACCGTTTGCCGTTTGCTTAACCCGAAGCACCAAAAACACGCCTACTGGCTTGTAGACAAGTTGCGTGACCTTTGCGAGACACATGAGTTACTAACCGATGCTGATCAACCCGACACGCCCACGGACTGACGTAGACCCTGATGCCATTCCGGCATCGATGAAGGCCGAGCGCCGCTGGGGGTTATGGAAGCCGGTGTGGCGGGTGCGGCGTTGGGAGAAGGTGCCGCTGCTCTCAACCAATAAGCCGGATGTCTGGATGACATTCGATGAGGCTATGGCCGAGCGCGAAGGTCGGGAAGACAAGTTCGGGCTGGGCTTTGTACTGACCGGCATCGAGGATTTCACGGCCTTTGACCTTGATCATGTTCTCGATCAGGACGGACGACCGGAGCCGTGGGCCGCTCGGATGATCAACGATCTTGACTCTTACACCGAGGTGACCGTGGGCCGGGATGGCCTCCGCATCTTCGTGCGTGGGGCTTACCAGAGCGACTGGATCAACAAGGACGATGTCTCTCTGGAGGTGTACTCCGGGCATGGCGGTCGTTTCGTCACGGTGACGGGCGATTTATGGCTTGGGACACCCGAGGAGGTCATGCGCCCGGCTGGCGATGTGCTGACGGGGATTGAGTCCCAGTATCGGCAGTCGGCCCATGCCGAGCAGGTCGTGATTGGCGAGATGCCGGAGTTGCTTGAGGACGTTGAGGTTCCCGAAGGGCTGAACGCCGAGGCCAGACGGTTCCTCGACTCTGGTGAGTGCGATGAGGACAGAAGCGCGGCCCTGCAATGGGCGGCAAGGTGTCTATTTGAAGTCGGCCTTGATGAGCAGCAGGTGCTGTCAGTGCTGGCGGAGAACGACCACTGCATGGCAACGGCGCTGGACCATCGTCGCCAGGATGAAGGACGGGCGCTGGTGTATTTGTGGAAGCACTATGTTTGCAAGGCAAAGCCCAAGGCCAATCTCGTCGCCACGGCGGATGACTTTGCTGATCTTGTCGAGATCGACCCGGAACGGGAGCGATTGCAGGCGGAGATCAGGAGGCTGGCCTCGCTGCCGGATGAGGTGTTCGCCGCCCGCGCCAAGGAGGAGGCGAAGCGTTTGGGCATGGCGGTGGCGGACCTGAAACGGTTCGTGGCTCGCACCAAACGAGGTGCAAGGCGGGTGGCGAAGGGCTTGCCGGATTTTAGCCGGACGGGAGACGGGCTGATCCGCTGCAACGCGGACAACACCACCCTGGCGGTGGCTTGCCCGCTGATTACCGGGATGGTGATCGGCTACGACACGTTTCGCGATGAGGTGATGTTTCACCCGGTGTCGGATGACCTGGCGCAGTGGCAGACCTTCCTCGACCAGCAGTACAACTGGATCAGGACGGCGATGGACCGGGCCGGGTTCGAGCGGACTTCGCTGGAGCTGGTCAGGGCCGCTGTGGATGATGTGGCGCGGCTGAATGCGTTCGACTCGGCCCAGTTATGGCTGGAGAGTCTGCCGGCGTGGGATGGAGTTAAGCGGGCGACGAAGTTTCACCACCGTTACCTCGGCAGCGAGGACGGGGAGTGGGCGGATGCGGTCTCTGAGTACCTGTGGACGGCGCTGGTGGGTCGGGTGATGGAACCCGGTTGCCAAGCCGATATGGTGCCGGTGTGGATTTCGGAAGAGGGCATGAGGAAGTCCACCATCGTGGCGGAGATGGCCCCTTCGCGGGATTTCGTCACGATGATGAGTTTCCATGAGAAGGAAACCGACTTGGCGCGAAAGATGCGCGGACGGCTGATCGCTGAGATTGCCGAACTGGCGGGTATGGCCAGGAAGGAGGTGGAAGCGGCGAAAGCATGGATCACCAAGCGGTTTGAGGACTGGACACCCAAGTTCAAGGAGTTCAACACCCAGTTTCCCCGGCGGTTCGTGCCCATCGGCACCACCAACCGCTCTGACTTTCTGGTGTCGGAGACCGGCAATCGGCGGTTCCTGCCGATCAATGTCGGGGCGGGGAGGCCGGCGGCGGTGTCGGAGGATAGGGACCAGTTGTGGGCTGAGGCGCTGGAAATGTGGGAGGAAGCCGGCGGGGTGAAATGGGAGGCCGCTCATACCATAGGGAAGTTGGTGGTGGGTAAGCACATGGCGCATGAGCCATGGACGGATGCGATTCTCGATTGGCTGCATCGGGCGGATGTCTATACCGATGTGCGCCCGACATCGCTGGCGTTTTTGCCGACGACGATGATCCTTAAAGATGCCTTGAGCATTGATCCTGGGAGGACAAATTCGGCGGATGCACGGCGAGTGGCGACGGCGATGCGGGCGCTCGGTTACAAGGCCGTAAAGCGTCGGGCGGGCGGATGCCCCAACCCGGTGAACGGATGGGCGAAAGAGGACTGAGCGTTCCGGAACCGTTCCGGGTGTTTGCGAAACATCCGGAACGGCTGAAACCCGCGCCATTCCTAGCTTTCCTCTACTCTGTTCCAGATGTTCCAGATAAATTCTATTTATATATGTAGAAGAGAAAAAAAGAGGGAAGAGAAAAAAATTTTATAAATATATTAGAAAGGATTTTTTCTGGAACAATCTGGAACAGCCCCAAAAAAACCTCTGAAACCCGCGTGGTTGCTGGGTTTTGGTGTTCCCGACGGTGTCTGGAACAACCCAAGCTGGCGCTTGGGTGAATTCACAAATGGATAACGGAGATATGCGCGGATGAATAACGATGTGTCAACACGGGAGAAAGATGTGCCAACGGAGAAAACTATGAACTTCACGGAATTCCAGATGGCCTGTCGGCGGACTCAGAAGCCGGAGTCGAAAACAGAGCTACTCTCCCATGCGCTCGAAGGGCTTTCCAGCGAGCTGGGTGAAATTGCCGACACGGTCAAAAAGTACAAGCGGTACGGTCAAGCGTTGGATCGGCATAACCTCCGAGAGGAGTGCGGAGACCTGCTCTACTACGCCGCCATGCTCATGGACGCCTGCGACGACTCTCTGAGCCTCGCAGCGATGGGTAACGTCGCCAAGCTGAAGCGGAGATACCCTGAAGGGTATACGGACGCTCACGCGGCTCTGAGAGCGGATAAGGGGGTCGGATATGAGTATTGAACACACCAGCGCCGATGACATGCAGGTCGGCGGATCGCACTACAAGGACATGCCCATCGAGCCGTGGGAAGTCATGCGCGTCGTGATGACTCGCGAAGAGTTCATGGGATTCCTCAAAGGGAACTACCTGAAATACGCCATGCGGGCCGGCAGGAAGCCGGGAGCCACTGACGATGCCGAAAAGGCACGGCATTACGCCAAGAAGCTCAGAGAGATCGAGGACGGCTATGCCGGATTCTGATATCGACAACCTGGGCGGCGAGATTTGCGGCATGTGCCATTTCTTCACCTGGATGGAAGGCGATGAGGGCATTGGCGCTTGCCATCGCTATCCTCGCCAGATGGCGGCGAGCGGAGGTTCGGCCTTCCCGCTACACCATGCGGACGACTGGTGCGGCGAGTTCAGGCCGAGTCTTGAGAGTCTGAATTGACGATGGGTCATTACCGAAAAGATGTGTCATAGCAGGTTGACACTAGGTTGATGTTGCCTATAATAGGGCAACCATCAACCCATCTCAGGAGAGACACATGAGACCCAATGCAAAGACCCTGTACAACCCGGACCCGGCATATCTGCGGTCGCTGATCGAGAACGCGGGGATGTCACAGCGGGAAGCCGCACGGCGCATCGGGATTGGTGAACGGATCATGCGGAGCTACTTGGCGGACAGAGACGTAAAGACGGCTACGGATGCTCCGTACCCGGTTCAGTACGCACTGGAGAATTTGGTTCAGGAATAACGCGCAGAGGTCAGGCAGCAACCTGACCTTTGCACTTCACCGCATCAACCTTTAGGGAGGTCAAACGATGCACCCACATACTAAGCCATGATATTTCACGACGGAATTTGAAGCCGCGAAAGAAGTCGTTTCGTATTTTCTCAGATCGAGAATTCCGCTCTCAAAGAAACTGAAGGCGTATCTAGTTGGTAAAGGTCTTGATTGGGCGTTCACTGTCGCTTAATTGGGTTGGGACTAGGTTGGGACTAGGTTGGGACTAGGTTGGGACTAGGTTGGGACTAGGTTGGGACTAGGTTGAGACTAGGTTGAGACTAGGTTGAGACTAGGTTGAGACTAGGTTGAGACTAGGTTGAGACTAGGTTGAGACTAGGTTGGCCAACGGTGACGATAACCCCGCTGGCCGCCGAAATCCGTCAAAAAATCCCAAAATTTCGGCCTGACGCTTCGACTATTCTAGAAATATCGTAAAGTATTGATTAATCTGAAGAATTTACAGTCATGCTGTAACTGACTGATTTTATTCGAAAAATCCGCCAGCTCCGCCAGGGGATCGACTCCGCCAGGGGATCGAGTCAGAAAAAAACGCAATGCATACAAATAGGCTCTTGACACCTGGGTAATTATTGCCTATAGTGACATCCAGCCAGGGCAATCCCGCTTTGGCAAACCACCGGCCATAAAGGCAAGGAGACAAAAAATGCGTTTTTGTAATGATATAGGTATGTTCGCTGTCGACCGCGGGATCCCTCAGTCTTGCGGCCACGCGACCGCGTTTTGCGCGGCCAACTGCTACAACGAAAAACTTTACAAAATCTATCCCGCCATGCGCGGCAAGGATATAAAAAACGAGCGGGAATGGGCCTTAATTGATGGTGTCAAAATACGCCAGGAATTGAGACGTAAACGCAAGCAAACGAGCCGCGTACGTTTGATGACGCGGGGAGAAGCATTCTCTCAGTTCACTGACATAGCTCGAGTTGAGCATATCCTTGTGGAAAATCCCCACGTTACATGGTGGATACCGACCCGCGCATGGCGTCATCCTATCCTTAAGTTCGCCGTGCGAAGGCTTGCTGAAAAATACGGGAATGCTCGTATTATGGCCAGTACAGACCCTACGACAACGGCAGAAGAATGGGCAATGTTAAAGTCCGAAGGTTGGTCCACCATGTTTTTCGGTATTGATGATATGACGACCACGCCAAACGGCGACAGGATGTTTATGTGCCCTAAAACCCACGGGGCGAAAATCAAAGCCGCTTGCGCTGTTTGCAAGCGGGGATGTTTTCGCACAGATAAGCGCGTCGACGTCCACTTGGCGCAACATTGAGAGGAGGGTCAAGAATGAACACATACACAATAAACGATACCGGGCTTGGGGAGATTCGGGATTTTCTTTTCGCGAATCACAAAAGAGGGCCAGAACTCTTCCCTGAAAAATACGTTCCGGGCAACTGTTTGCCGTCCGTTTACGCAATGCTATGCGCTTGGGCACAGAACGCGGAGTTCCAGCTAGAAGAGGGGAACACGGCAACGATAGAATTGAGTGCGTTTGATTCAGTGACTGGGGTCGCACAAGAGTTCACCGTCCCTGATGTGGGGATAGATATTGAACCGTTTGAGGAGGATGAAACATGAATACTTTTAAACAGCTAATAGAGTGCATTGAAGATAATAACCGCATAAATGACGCGAAGTGGAATGACTGGCTAGGCTATGATGCCGTGCTAGAAGTATACGGGCCATTGCGCGACGAAGACATCGATGATAATGACGCGAGTCGTATCATAACGCGGGCTATCGCATCGAATAGAGCGACTCTCTCTGGCGACTTGCGCGAGCTTGGGATTAGGATTTACGGGCATGAGTTTGCGGGCCCATCATTTTGGTTCCGGGGTGAAGTATGAATAAAACAGCTGAATTTTTTTGGGATCTTTTTGTGTTCCTAGTACACCTTGCCGGGCTCGTTATCCTGGCGCTTTTTGCCGTTTGCGCGTTAAGCTTGCCAAAGCGATAGCACCCCCCCCCAACAAAAGAGAGAGAAAGAAAATGAAACTTGTTGATTTAATCGCAGAATATCACGCCCCCGGATTTGTCCTGGCAGATTTTGGTAACGGATCGAGTTCCGGCTGTAAGGGTCAATTCGTGGATTTAACGCCCGAACTACTGGCCCAATATGGGAGCACCCCAATGATGCAGCTCCCCGCTCCCCACATGAGCGCGGATGGGGTGGAATGTAACTGGGAGTCTGAAATTATCGTGCAAGGCGAAGGGCAAAACCCGTACCGGGTAAAGCTTTATTTTTAACTCCCCCCCCCAACAAAAGAAAAGCCAGCCATAGTAGCTGGCTTTTTGTGTCTGATCCTCGACCCTCGACCCTCGACCCTCGACCCTCGACCCTCGACCCTCGACCCTCGACCCTCGACCCTCGACCCTCGACCCTCGACCCTCGACCCTCGACCCTCG
>Ga0099851_1000519_pt1 | contig 16058 bp, 20 predicted proteins | sample CB_VirMetaG_6_FD_78176 | JGI IMG/M metagenome (GOLD analysis project Ga0099851, IMG submission 78176) | Freshwater to marine saline gradient viral communities from Chesapeake Bay - CB_1508_2 Viral MetaG | ecosystem: Environmental > Aquatic > Marine > Coastal | place: USA: Chesapeake Bay... | reverse complement strand
TGACGGCATGCGCTCTACATGGCTACATAGATCACGTAGTCGTGGTGCTCTGGTAGGGCGACTGTTGACATTTGCAGGGCTTGACGATAATCGTAATTGTCGTCTAGGAATGATGAGAATACGGGGCACCATAGCTGAAACATTAGTTGACACTCTCCCAGTACGCACGTGCTGCGTCGCGTTCGCTCTGCTGAAAGCACGTGTTCATGAATAGTTCGGTGGATGCTTCTTCGCGGATGATGTTTGAGAACGTGTCTCCGGTGGATGCGTCGGTGATGATGGTGCAGGATGTTTGCACGACCATGGTGTCACCGTTGATGTCTGTGACGGGTACGAGTGACATGGGGATGATGATCGCGAGGGCGATGCTGATGATGTTCATGTAACCGATTCTACACGTTGCCGTCATACAACGCAAGTGTTGCTTTTGCGTTGGCAATGGCGGCAAGCGTCATAGCACGCGCGTAATCCCCGTCAAGCACGGCAAGCTCTGTTTCACGGAGGTCTGCTTTAGCTTGTCGATAGAAAGATTCACGTTCGGACACGTTGCGTGCTAGTTGACCGCCCATTAGTCGACCAGCATGTCGATGCGGTGTGTCTCGGCACGTGCGGCAGCGTTGCGTACACGCACAGCGGCAGCGACTTCTTGGTCCTGTTTCGCGAGGGCTCGCGCGAGGGCGTCACTGTTGACGGTGGATGTGCCGTAGATCGGGTCAGTTGTCATTGTCCTGTTTCCTGTAGATGGGCTGGAATATTGCGCGGATGGGGAAGTCTTTGACGCGTTGGATGGTGTAGGCGCATCCGTCGAGTTGAACGATTTGGCCGTCGATGATTTGGCCGGACGACTGGTAGATCAGGTTAGCCCCGTCGTGCGGGCCACCGTACACGGGCACTCTCACGGCTTGGCCTCAGACAGCACAACGCCGCGCCCGGTTAGATTGGAACCGGTAGCGGCGTTTGTGTGCATGGTCACAGCTTACCATGCTCCCATGGCAGATAGCCATTGTTTCGGTAAGGTGACGGGACACCACATGCGCATGCGCTGCGTCCGTTCCAGTGGTGGTGATGCTTTTCGGGTTCAGGCTCGCGACGGAACATGCCGCGTGCGATCCACACAGCGGCAGGGTAAAGACACACCGCCAGGAATCCGTATCCGAGTACGAGTACCCAGTCGGTGCAATACAGGATGGCGTGGATCATCGTGTGAGTCCTAACAGGATGTCGGTTTCGGTGTATTCGTCATCGTCTAGTTCGTACATGTCATGATGATAGCACAAATCCCCGCATGTTTGGTTAACATGCGGGGATTTGTTTGGGCGTGTCACCCGGCGAGCCGATGGCGTGTTTCATCGAGAGAATCTGTCCACAACCCCTCTTGAGGGTATTCGGCACGTGACAACAGTTCCAGCGTGTAGCCGGGGTGTTCTGTCGTGTCCCACGTGAACAGAGTGGCACCCTCACGTGTCACCATGTGCCTGACGTTGCCGTTGTCCTCGCGGGCGTACACGGTGCCGGTAGCTGCACGGGTGATGCCGTGATCCGACTTATAGGTCACGGTCACCCGGTCCCCTAGCTCCACCATTTCAGGCGCGATGGGCCGGGGGAACAGGGTGTTACGCCTGGGCATTCGGAACGTTCCAGACAGCGACGAACGCGGCGAGTCCGAAACCGGCGGTGATGATCGCCGCGGGCACAACCTCGGCGGCGGTTACGATGCCGTCGCCGGTGATTGCGAGGATGGCGGGCGTTGCGGATGCCGCGATGGCTCCCACGGCGGCAACGACCGCTTTACGGGAGCGGGCAAGAAACCCGGCCCCCGTCGTGAAATCCTCTTCACCCTCGAACGGCGGAGAATGTAGATCGTTCATGGTTCATTCCTTTTCTCTTCGGGAAGCGGCACACCGTTTTGATGTAGCGCATCGACAAGGTCACGGTTTCGCTGTAGCAGAACGGACAACGTGCCGTTGGTCTGTTTTTCGACGGTTTTCACTCGCCGCGCAACGGGGGCGATGATGCCCAATGTTCCGGCAAACGAAATTGCGATACCGATCATGATGATGATGGTGTTGGAGAATGTCGCGGATGCGTCGGGACGGATCAGGATGATGAACACTGACCCGGCGATGGCTAGTCCTACGAGACACGCGATGGTCACGAATGCGACCGTGGCGCTGATACCCGGCTTGTCCTGTTCGGAAGTCAACGGAGTCCGCCGATTTCCTGGCGCACCATAAGCCGCGCCCAATCTTTGTCCTCTGCCGTGAGTCCCTGTGGGATGGTGGCAACCGCGGCGCCTACCTCTTGGCGCACGGCAAGCCGCACCCATGCTTTGTCGTTTTCGGACAGGTCGGACATGATGTTTCCATTTCCGGCGAGCACGGGCGCGCCATAGGTGAGCATGAACTCGGTAAAGCTCATTCGTAGACCCTCTACGATGACATAACAATGCAAGTGGGGGCCATCCGTCCATCTACCCGTGTTTCCGGACAGGCCGATGATGTCGCCCTCACGGAACGCACCGGACGGACGACGGGACGATAGGTGCTGACCATGAAACACACGTCCATGCCCGGCGAGCGCCACACCGAGCCCGCCGTCAGCGCTCAGGGACCCGTAGTGGGTCAGGTAGCCATCGAACGGGGCCAGGATCGGTGTACCGATCGGCAGGGGGTTGCCAGGACGCACGTAGTCCGTCGCGGGGCCGACGCCGCGCCGGTAGTGCTCCAGTGTGTCGCCGCTGACGCGGAGGGGGCCGTTTAGGGGTAGTCGTGGCATGGTGTCTATCCTACATCGAATATGTCGGTAAAGGTGTTACGGGTCGATGGTGCATCGAACATGACACGCCCCTGTCTGAACGCGGTTCGGAGTGTTGCAAGGGGCCGGTCACGGTTCACCATAAGTATCTTGTCCTCGTTCATCTTGTCCGCTAGCAACGTGAACAAAAGTTCAACTTTGGGACGCTTGGCCTGTATGTAAAACTTTAGGGTGTTACCGAACGGGGACACGTCACGCTCAGTAGCATTCCACACCGAGAACGTACCGTGCTTAGTCTCCAAACTAAACTGATACGTTGCCCGATAATCTTTCAACTCGATAAGCATATCGTGATTGTCCGCGAACTTATTACCGACCGCATAGTCGGCATAGTCAGTGTTCTCGATGAACTTACCAAACCTTGTTTGAAACACTTCGTTCTGGAACTTAGCAGAATCCGGGAAGTGGAACACGATGAATCCGTTTTCACGAACAACAAACTCTTTTTCCTGGTCCGGTCGAATCTCCCATTTCAGGAAATACGGGTTCATGATGTTGACAGAGTTTGCCAGGAAAAACACTTTCACACGGTCATTCCATCTATCAACCGTTGAGTAGAAGTTGTTGAACGCGGTTACCTCATCCTGAATGTATCGAATGTTACCCTTTTCAATAATGAACTCGTCGAACAGGATTGTGTAAACGTCCGGAAAGGATGTGCCTTTCATGCGCTGTGCTGTGGACAGTGCAACGAAAAATCCAATGGTGACCCACTTACGACCCTTTTCACGCTTAGCACGTGCGGCGTCATCCTCACCCTCTACCGGTGGGAGTTGCTTAGACGCCTGAGCGTTACGCCCAAACACACGAAACTCCCACTCAGGGAACTCGTGTTGAATGTCCGCAAAAAACGTTGCCCTAGCCTCTGCCAACTCTTCTTTGTATCGACGCAACAGAATAAACTGTCGCCCGCGTTCCAGCGCATCTTTGATGCACCGCCGCTTACACCCGAACGTTTTACCGAGCCCTCGCGCGCCAATAACGCCGTTATAGGTGCCGTTACGGGACAAGATGGGACCGTAGTCGTAGAAACTCAGTTTGACCATGACAGCATCCTAGCTCACATACAGACGCGGGTTCACCTTTTCGGCACGACCCCCGGAACCATTTAGCCACACTTCGAAGTGGAGATGAGCACCGTATGACAGCCCGGTGTTGCCAACAACCCCCAACGTTTGCCCTTTGATGACAGGATCGCCCACCTTAACAGGCGGGTAGTGTTTCATGTGCGCATACAAGGTTTTGAAGTTGGCACCAAAAATCGTCCCATGGTCGACAACAACACAGTTGCCCACCTGCGCTGTCTGGTCATAGACACGCCACACGACACCGTTACCCGCGCACGCGATAGGTGCCCCGTCTACAGCGGGTCCACCGGAAAAATCCATACCGTCATGCTTCGGGCGTGAGGGGATGCGATAGTCATCGGTGACGACAGACAACGGGAACGGCCACGACAGCCCCTCACTACCCGGTTCGGGCGGAGGGGCCGTCGCTTCGGTTTCGCTCGCGACAAGCCATAGCGAGCCCCCGGACGGCAACATGAGAAACGTTGAACCGTCGTCCATGAGAACTTGGAGACTGTTTCCATACGGCTGTATCGAACGTGGCTTAGCCATGGCTCACAGAGCGTTCAGTGTTGCGTTCAAGTATGAATAGTTCACGTCCGCAACAGGCGTGATCGGTTGTCCACCGTTCACCGTGTTCGGCGCGGCGAGCAAACGGAAATACGCGCCCTGGAATGGCAGAATGGTGAAGTTGGCGGACAGGGTGACATCCACCGCGCCTACACGAGTAGCACGGAAACGCTTGCGACCCAACAGAGTCACAGCGGCCTCTTCCGTGAAGTGTTGAATGTGGACTTCGTCATTAACATGCGAGAACGCTGTATACAACTTGCCCGCAATGTCGACGGATCGTGTGTAGTTCACCGGGGGCAAGTACAGACCGGTAATCAACAGGTAGTCATTCAGCGGCGAGCCGACGAACGCCGGGAATGCCGCAACACGCGGAACCGAACCAAAATCGGTTTCGGACGGAATACCCATATACCCGCCGATGATGTCAGCCAACAGGCGCGCGCCGTGCCCGTTCAGGTGCACCAGGTCAGGCGTGGGGATTTTCAGGTCCGTCCGGTTCTGGCTACCGTACAAACCGAGGACACCGAGCACGTCGTCCGCGTTGATGTATACACGCTTAACGGGTAGCTCTGCGGCAACTTCTGCCATTGCCACACCGTAAGCGTTCCATCCAATAGTGGGCACTGCCGGGGCAGGGGAACCGTGCGTGTGAACGTAAACGTTCACGGCACCCGGGGAACCGGCTTCGATCTGTGCAGACCAGTCACGCAGATAGTTCTTGTAGTCCACGATGGGTGTCTGTCCGGCAAAATCGTTTGCGCCGATGATGTGGATCACGTAGTCCGGCTGAACGTTACCGATCTGCACAATCTTCGGCGCGGTCAGGTAGTTGGCGATACCCGCTCCCCCGCTCGAACCGTTCCACCAACGCATACCCGTTGCGACAATCGGACCAACAACGTCAGACAGCGGCGGGACACTCGATGCACCGGCACGGAACGCGAGTCGCGGCACAACGGACAAGTTGGGTCCCACACCGTCACCGGCATGCGAATCGCCCAACACGACAACGCGCGTGTTGCTTGCGGGCGTGATGAGCCCTGCACGCATCTTGTCGAACTGGTCCCCGATGAAAACACGTCCACCGAGCTTCGCGGCAAGCGCCGTTTTGTTGACATCTGCGAAACGATCGTTTAGTGACGCAATGCTCAGTCGACCTGTTTCCACCGTCGTCTGTGTGGCAAGACTGGCTTTCTCATCGATCAAATCATTCAACGCCGCAACGGCATCGTCAACGTAATCGATGCTCGCAAGTAGCGCGAGGTTTTCCTCTGACAGACGCCCCGTGGTGACCAGTGTTGCGAGGTCTGCGACGGCAGACGCGGACGCATACAGGCCGTCCAATACGCCACGCAACGCGGATTCATCGTCGCTCGCAATGGCCGCGACGGATGCGTCAACGGCGATGGCGGCATCCGATGCGTACTGTTCGGCAAGGTCGCGTGCGGCCTCTGCGGCGATGCGTGCGGCGTCGGCAGCGGCGCGGTCCTCTTCGACGCCGACGACAGCTTCTGTGACACCGGCAGACAGGTCGATGATGGCCTGATTAAAGATGGCTTGTAGTGCCTCTTTGTTTTCGTTCCATGCGTCCGTGAGTGCCTGAACGTTTCCGTTCAGCGCGGGCAAAACGATGGCATCGAAATGGTGGCGGAAACCGTAGAACACTTCCGCGAAAGATGCACCGGAACGTGCGGTGAACGGTACCGTGTCGCTGAATGGCGAGATAGCGCCGGGGTAGTTCGGCAGGGGGATGATGCCCGGGATGATGTCGCTCACGGTTACAGGTTACCTTTCCAGTTGGACGGCAGAAACTCGGTGCCGTTGTCCCAGACCAGCATGAACAGGTCTGATAGTTCTTCGATGATTGCAAGGTCAATGTTGATGATGGCGGCACGAGCCCGGAGAATCAAATCGTAGGGCGAGCCTTGGTAGCCGGTAACCCGTGAATCCCCGGTAACGTCATCTTTACCGGTTGATGCGTCCGTGGCAGACCCGGTACCGGATGCTGTGTTTTGGGCGTTGGAGTCCGCGCCCGCCGTGGCATAGTCCGCGTTCTCGGCAAGCTGGAACTGAGGATAGTCCGACGAAATCTGACGGGATTTGGATCCTGCCGTCGTGCTCGATGTGTTGGCGGATGTTGTCTGCCGCTCAGACTCGGTTTTACCTGTCGTGATGGTGAGCATGTCCACCGTGCGCAACGGATCAACCGCAAGTTGGGTTGTTTCGTACAACTCGTTGTAAGCGGGCATGATTTCATGCATACGCCGCGACAAGTTGTGGATGAAACGTTCGGGGTTCTCCAAACCGATTTCACGATTCAAGTAACGGTTGATGATTTTCCGGTTCAACGTTTCCCGATAGCTCTCATCGAAAATCGGGTAGTCATCCAAACCGATGTGCCCACCGACAAGGTTACCGGTTTCGTCCAACGTTGCACCGGTGAACACAAGCACTCGGTGTAGTTCTAGTGTGAACTCTGGCATGATTACGCCTCAATCGCTTTAGGCTGCGGCTTTGCAGGATCGTCTACCTGCGTCAAGTATGATTCCATACCCGGCAACGGCAAGTTGTCCTCTGTCTGGGATTGCTCCTGAGCTTTCGCGTCAGCGCTGTACTCAACGCGAATGTCTAGACCAAACATTTCATTGATTTCGATAGCGGCCTGTTGACGGGCGTTCAAGTTGACAAAACGGGTAGCCGCTACTTGATCGTTATTGGCGTCAACTTCCGTGGATACGAGCCGTTCTTTTTTGTCCTGGTTCGAGTTGTTGATACCGAGCGCGCCCATAAGTTCATTCCAGACACGGGTGCGATACAGGTGCATGGACATAAGCGACTTGTCAACATCCAAACCTAGATCAAGGGCCTGAATCGCGTTATCCTGCAAGATGTTCTCTGTCACCTTGATAGCCGGTTTGCCCTCATCGATCTGATTGATGATGTTCTCATAGGACAGACGACGGTTCTCGTCTACCGTGACAACTTTGGAACGGCGAGCCTGTCGCGCGTTGATTTCCAACGTCACATCGATTTCCGCAATACGGGAGGCGTACACGAGCACGATGTCCCAGTCCGGCACGCGAAAGTAGTTTGCCCAAATGGGCACACAGTATTCGATGGGTAGCGTTTTGGGTGTGAAACGGTTACCGAAAACCCGAAAGGTTGTTGGGTCGTCTTGCACGTCGCCCGCGTTGGCGGCACCGCCACGGAGGGCTAGGAAACGTCCTAGCTCGAAGTCGTAATAGAAAACGGACAGCGCGTGACGTGCAAGCGTCATTTCGAGAAAACGCGGGTTGATCGTTTTGGGGAGGTTGATCCACTTGAAACGGTTCGTCGCAATCTCTCCGATCTGTCGCATAAGCATGCGCTGAATGATCGCTTTACGGTCCCTGGTCGGGTTGTTGACGAACGATGAAAAGTTCGTCAAATGCGTTGCATAATATTCCTGCGCAACGTAATCGCGTTCTTTACCGGCCATGGTTACGGGGTCACAATCGATTCGTTGATCTCTCGAATGTATCCGCGCACGATTTCCAGTTCAGCCGGGAGCATGCTCACACCCTGCCCTGTCTTGAACTTGTTCAAGAGATCGACATGCACCGGCGACGTGACGATGACACTTTCACCTGTCAGCTGTGAAGCGACAAGCGTTTCACCGGGTGCGGCAGAGTTTGCAATGATTGAATAAGCCATTTCGATACTTTCGTCTAGAACGGGAACGGGTGCGATAGTCTCTGCAACCGCGTATGTCGGCAACGCAATCCCGGTAAGGGGATCGTTATCACCTAGATCAGTGTTACTGATGTCGCGCGGGTCACGCCACACCTTGACACCCTTTTCAAGAATGCCACGCAACGCATTACGGAACCCCTCGGGAATGTTGGCTACTCGAAGATTGGCAGCACCGAACCTCCAATATGTGAACTTCGACATGACGGCAAGTGATGCGGGAGGCGTGTAGCGACGGTGAACAGAGTAACCGAACTCTAGCCAATGCTCGCACACGGTTGCCATCGCGGCGGGATCAATCATCTTCCAACGTGCCGCGATCTGCTGCGAGTTATGCACAAGATGCATAAAGTCACCGGCTGTCTGACCGCTTGTAGACGGTTGCAATAGCTTCGTGTCTTGCACTTTAGCGTCCAACGCCGCGATGGTCTGCTGGTAGTCACCTTTTGCACCGAACTCGGCAAGGGCCCGGTTAGAGTCCGCGACAAGCTGTGATTGATCGGTGCTGATATCTGTTGACCGCCATGCCTGATTGATCTGTGCGCCTAGCTGCTGTGTCTGTGCCGACAGCGTGTTATTCAACGTCAGCGCACCGAGCACACCGGCACCCGCGCCACCGGCTAGACCGGCAGCGCCGCCAACCGGCCCCGCTGCGAGTCCTGCCGCGCCACCGAGTCCCGCGCCACCTATGGCGTTATACATCTGATTCTGCCGCGCGAGGTCCTGTGAAATGGCTTGTGAAGCGCCCGCGTATTGGTTCGCGGCCTCTGTCTGCGCACGTTGCGCACCGATACCGGCAGCGGCCTGATCGTAACCGGTTTGCGCGCCACGTAGCGCCCGCTGCTGCGCCCAATCTGCTGCGGCGTATGACTGATTGATGGCGTTTTGATTGGACGCGAGATAACCGATGTGAGCGTTATTGACCAACGCGACGGACGGGAAACCGGCAATCTGCGTCATAAGGTCGTAATACTCGCCCGGGTCGTCAGCGTCGATAGACGCAATCGGGGTGCCGGTCGTGTTGTAGAAACGCGGGAACCAAATCACCTTTTGCGATGGCGGCATAAGCGACGCACGCTCAACAACCGATGCGTTGGGATTGTTCCATGCCTCGGGACGGAGAATGATCGGTGTGCCGGTGAACGTTGTTAGCTCAATCGCCATGTACGGGAACGTCAACAACTTTTTCAAGTGTCGGTATCGTTCCGGGATTTGCGACAGAATGTTGTCACGCCAGTTGGGGAACAAATCACGGTACAGAACGGGCGGGATATCTTGAGGGAACGTCATAGCCCCGCCTAGGCGTGCATCCCCGTTGTACTGAATGAAATTGTAATAGCGCGTCATCGGTGGAATAAGCGTGATCGACAAAATCGCCTGAGACATCCACGGCTTGTCTGCCACGAAATCCATAAACGTTTCCAGTGCCGACGCATTGCGTAGAACGTAATACTGAGCGCCGGACGGGATGCCCTGAAAACGTCCACCGGGAGATGTCACCATACGTGGCGGATTCGCGTTATTTCCCTGTTCGCCGCCAGACTTAAACAGGTCGACAGCGGAGCACACGAGAACGTTGTACTTATCGCCTGTTTGCGGGTCGCGGAGAAGTTCACGCTTTGTCGCGGCGATGCGATATTCGCCGCCCGTGTCAATGCCCTCGGGCACGGTCAAGAAGTCACGACCGTTGTTATCCATCTGACGTGAGTTGGCAATGCCCACGTGACCCTGTTCAACGTATGAGTTACCGATAACGGTGTCGTACATGAACGTTTGCCATAGGTCGAGTTGCAGAGTTAGCTCTGTCATTCCCGGGTTCACGTAACGGGCATTCAGGATGAAATAGTAGTAGTCCTTTTGGACGTCACCGCCAGGATTTGCGCCCGTTGCAATAAGCGGGTTACGGGCACGCAAATAGTTGTAACGCATCGCCCGGTTGTGCGACAACGGAATGCGCACGGGGATGTCGATACGGACAGGCGAACCGCCCGTCATCGTTGCTTGCGGGGACTCCAACGAATCCAGGTAGGTATTCAGCATCGCGCGACGCTGAACAGGTGTTGCGTTGTCCTCACCCGGGAACCACGTGTCACGATAGACAGAATCCCAGGGGACAGAGAATAGGGACACCCGTGTCCCGGGCTCCCAAACGGAGTAATCGAACTGTGTGCCCGCGCCGTATTCGAGTGCGGGATCGTTAATCTGATTCATTGCAACCTGTCAGTTAAGAATGGTGAACCGGGGCCACACGTTTAACGTGTGGCCCCGGTAACGTCACAGCTTACGCGGAGAAAATCGCCGCAGATGCCGCCGTGCCGTTCGTGGTCAGTGCGAGAGTCGCGCCGCCATCCGTTGCGGACAGGGTGAGCGTGTTGGCACTCGGAACCGTCTTGACGAAATATTCCGTTCCGGCAACGACACCGGTCGTGCCGGTGATAGCACCGAACACGATCTTGTTACCCACGACAGCCCCGTGTTCAGGGATCGTCACGAGGTCACCCGCGTCCGTGAACGTCACGCCCGCGAACACGGTCACCCGGGGATCGGGCCACAGTGTCAGCTTCTCGCCCACAACCGGCAGCGCGAGGGTTTCCGTGATCGTGTTGTCATCGGTGGATGTTGCACGGAGCGTGAGCGCCGTGGCCGATTCATCGATGGCGACAAGCAACGTGCGACCCTCCTGACGGATGATCGTGTGCGAGGACAACGGACCCGCGTTCGGCAGGAAATCGAACTTGACAGCGTTCGCGTCCCCGGTCGAGATTGCGGATGCGTCGATGGCGTAAACCTCGCCACGCTCCAGTTCGGTAACAACCGTTCCGTTGCGGTCGGTGACGACGATGGGCGAAACATCCGTGACCGGCTCGTCGCCCATGGTGATCGTGTCTCCAACTCCGGTGTAGAACAGGACAGCGGGCACGAACAAAGACGTGCTGATGACCTGGTGGTGGTGCAAGAAATGGTTCTCATACAGGCCGACCGGGTTATCCATCCGGTTCACCTGGTAGAACGAATCCGCGACGATAAAGAAATCTTCGGTCGTGAGGATTGCCTGAACCCCGGGGATACGGAAATACTCCGCGGGGACGACGGTGATACGGAACGGCATGTTTGCCCGGTCCGTGTTGAATGCCGCTGCGAGAGCTTCGACATCCACCGCCGCGTTGGCTTCGGGCGTGATGAACAGTTCCAGTTCGTCACGCGACGCCTTGACCGGCAGACCGGCAGCGTTGTAGTGACGGGACAGAACCGTGAGGTTGTCCGCCATCGCACGAGCCTTGCGGAGAAACTTCTTGGCGTCCGCTTCGGTGGAACCATCGGCGCCCACGTTGGGGACACTGACCTTGAAGAATCCACCGTTCTCGTAGTACTCCTTGAACAGACCCGTCATCATGACGTACTGATCGAGCTCATCCGAGTTGGAAAGGATTTCCATCTGACCCGCGATGTACTGGGACAGGCCGAACTCCGAATTGAACGCGCGTCGAAGCATCGGCTCATTGATCGTCAGCTTGTAGAAGTTCTGACGGTTGATCTTGTGATACGCCGCCTGAACCTCGGGACGCTCCTGACCGAAAATGGCCCGCTCAAGATAGTCACGGTCCACGTCATAGGCGTAAGCCTCTGCGAGTCCGTAAGCGATTTCTTCGATGGTGTCACCGTTGCGCAGGTCACCCTTGTTGAACTTCGCAAGCGGGTTCTTGAATTGCTGAACACGGAACAGTTCCAGTCCGATGCGGTTCAGGAGGGCATCCGTGAACTCGTTCCAGTCCGGCTTGTTCGTGAGCAGGTGCTCTTGGGTGGCCTGAATACTTGCCTGTGTCGGCGCGGGTACTCGGGACTGGTACGCGTTGGATGCGTGCTTCTGGATGGCGCCGAGAATCTGCGCGTTGTTCGGGCGCTTGAAATACTTCGGCGCTACCCCGTTAAGAGTGGGCATGTTGTGTTTCTCTTTCGTGTCGTGTTACAGGTAACGGGCGTTACTTGCGCGGGTCGTCGTCGTCGCCCTCTTCACCGAAAAAGTCGGTGAAGTCGGCATCCACTTCGGCGTCAGGGTCGGTTTCGTCCTCGTGCGGCTCCTTGGCTTCGTCCGGGATCGTTTCGATTGCGGCAGCGGCTTTGAGGTCGCGGATCATCTGGTCACGCTGTGCAATGACCGTGTTGGATTCGGCGGCGGACGCGGCAATGTCCGCGTTGTACTCGCCCATGATGGTGTCGTGGAAATCTTCGGGCACGACGATGCCCTCGGTTGCCAGGATTTCGGCGAGCTTATCGGGAAGTGGCATGTTGTTTCTCTCTGTCTAGGTCTGGATATGCGAATGGGGGACACCTTACGGTGTCCCCCATTCTAGTGGTGCGAGCGAGCTAGCGAAACGGCAGGTTGCACCCCTAGGCTAACACGCCCACCAGTCAAGGTGTGCATTGGCGGTTAGTCCGGATACGCCAGTATTCGTCGCACCGGTTCCGATACTACTCGGCAGCGGTGTCGTCCGCCAGTTCGTCGCCCTCGGGCTCACCCTCACCGCGCACGACACGCGGGCGGAGAGTGACGACAGTGGTCGAGTTGTCGCCGTCGACCTTGGTGGCACCCTTGCGGCGGGCGGTCTTGTCGATGGTGTGGGCGGCGGCGCGCACCTGACGGAGCGCCTTTTCGTGCTCGTCCGTGGGCGTGGTGAGCGGGTAGCCCTTGCCCTCACCGGCAGCGTCGAGCGCCTGAACCATGTCGATGTACGGGTTCACCGCTTCGTCTGCAACGTCGATGAACTCGAACGCGGGGACAGTCTTGTCAGTCATGTTTCCTCCAATGTTTGTGGCAGCTTGCCGTTAAAGAAACAGTAACACATGTCAACGCTTAAACGTGTACGGCTTGTCACGCAACACGACACCCCCGGGAACCGTGTGATGTTCCATCTTCCCTGACAGGGTGAATGAGTCCCCCATGATTTTGTCGAACGTGAGCGTTTTCTGCACCGACTCCGGTAGTCCCGCAAACGCAACCTTGTACGTACCGTTCTCTTTCAGACATAGGTACGCTTTTGATCGCAAGTAATGTGCTTCGACAAAATCGTATTCAAACTTCCATGCACCGATCCGGGACGGGTGGATTTCTAGCGTGTCCGGCACACTGTATTCACGTCCCGTTTTCTCATCCACATAGACACCCGTCCAACTCGGATCCGTCATTAGGTGGAGAGAGTCCGTGTCTGCGTACACGAAATTGTCGTAATTCGCCTGAGCGGCACGGATCGTCAAGTCACGGGCATAGGATGTCACGAACACACCTAGCGCGGTGTATACCGGCGCTTTTTTCTTGTCCTCCCCGCGACGCAAATGCACAGCATCGTTTTCTAGCTCGGGAACCTTACCGGTGATGTTCGGGTTACTCGTGAACTTCCCCCACAAGCTGTTTAAGTGGAGTTTGGCGATTTCTCGCGCGCCGCCTGTTGACTCAGCTTTAACAGTCATCCACTTGTCTATGTACGTGTCAAACATTCCACGCACACCCCTAAACGCCCATCCACCGTTATACGACAGCACACGAATGTCGTAATGATCCTGGTATAGCTCCCAGTCCACATTGGTCACCATGAGCGTTACCGGCTCATCGATGTTTGACAAATACTCTGTGCCACCGAAAAGTGATGAACCCTTGATCTGAATACAGGGGACATGTTCAGGTTTAAGCCGTGCCGTGAACGTCACAGAGAAAATGACACAAGGGCGAAACGTTGTAGGTTCAACCTTGCCTTCTACGTAATCGGGTTCTCCGTAGGGGAGCACCGTGTTTTTCATGACAGATGGGTACAGGCTATTAACGTCTAGAACAATGCCAGCACCTAATCGTCTGTCTCTAAATCGGTCGATAACGTGAGTGAATCCACCGCGTAGCGCACGGCGTATCTCTGCGTCCATTTCGTCTGACAGCGTGGGGAATGTTCGGTTGAACCATTGCGTAGAGTTGATCCGCTTATATTCCGCAAGACTATCGGAACCGACTGTTAGCCGTGTCATACCTGACGCGAGAACTAGCCGCATAGCCATCGCGATAATCATCACGTCATTCTCTAGGTAGTCCAATTCTTCGTCTGTCGGCTCGTAACCAATCGGACGATATTTGTGATAGTCAATCTTACCCTTTTTAATGGGTAGATCGAACATGTGCGCGATAGCGTCAGCGCTCATCGGAAGTTTCTTGAGAGAGTCTTTGAACTCTGTTTTTAGTCCTGTGTTAGACCAACAAACAGTAATCGCATACCATTTGTTCATGTTGGAGATAACGCCTGTGAACTCCCCCGGTTTTAAAGAGCGAGTGTCCTCACGAAACACGTAGCCCTGTTTCAGTAGCCAGTCTACGAAAAAGCCGCCATCGAACTTTAGGTTATGGAAGTAGATGTTTGCGCTGAATCCTGAGACATAATCCATGAATGAATCAATGTCTGTACCCCACTGGAATGCGTCATCCGACGTAATAGGGGCGATTCCCCACACCCATACCCTGCAATCTAACGGGTCTGTTGTGGTTTCGAAGTCTGCGGAAAAGTCCGGGCGTTTGCGTGTCATCTGCGACGAATGCGTCGGGGGAGCGTGCGCGCCCATTCAATCTGTGTGCTTATTTCCTGTTCCATGCCATTCATAATGTCGTTGTGTGCAGGGTTGCGATTGCCCCTCTTTGCGAGTTGTTCCGTCGCATACTTCTGGCCTAGATCACCGGCAAACGATGTGTCATTAAACAGGGTGTCGAACTGATCGTCTGACAAGTTCGCCATATCGTCTATCTGATCGTGCAAGTTCAGTTCACGCATCATCTGTGCGGCCTGTTCACGTTGTTTACCGAGATACTCAGGTAGAAACTCGCGTGAGTTTTTTTTCTTGTATGTGTCGATCAACTGTTGCAACTCTTCGACCCCGGGTATCGCAGACGGGGGAGTGAGTTTCACCAGTGAAAAAGGTTTGTTAGACGCTTCACCGCCCGCACGTATCATGTTCGGGCGCGCGAACGCGGCACGCTGCGCCACAGTCGCATCCTGACCGGGCAACTTAAAGCCACCGCGCGCGTTGTCACGTTCCTGTCCCTTAAGCATGTACCGACGTTGTTCACGGTGCAACTCACGCACCTTAGCCCCGGGCAAGCGGGCACCCTCAGCACCGGCCTCAAACGTCGTGCTACGACTGTTGAACGTGTTCAACTGTTTGAGGTACGACTGTAGCTGTGTCCGGTTGTACCGCTTGATCTTCGACGGATCACGGCGAACGTCAGCGTTCGAGCCGCCAACCTCAACACCCTTAACGGTACGCAACCGTGAAACCTTATTCGTCGCCGCTGCGTGACGTTGACGCACTAAACGGCGTAGATCATTGATATCCACAGAACACCCTTACAGACGACGAACGGCCACCACGTAAACACGTGGTGGCCGTTCGTGATGACCTACTCCTTGACGACGTTGATCGTGTGGAAGAAGAATCCGTTGTTGCCCTTCTGACGGACAACCTTGACGGGGACCGGCTTCTGTCCCCACAGCGAACCGACCGCAAGCCGGATGTTGCGAAGCGCCGTGAGCATGCCCACCGACACAGAGTGATACGCCTTGCCATCCTCGCCCACGAGAACAACACGCGGCGCGGTGACCAGTTCACCCGTGTCCTTAGCGACGAACTGCGCTTCGGTGATGACGTAATCCGTCAGGAGGATCGTCTCACCGAGGTGATCGGCCACGGGATCGGACGACGTAAGCGCCGACGCGAGCGCCAGACGTGCATCGAAGTCCTCACCAGTGATGGTCGTGACGACCTTGGACGGGTCGTTCATCGACTCGATGATCGACGCGACATCCGTGCCGGGACGGAGTGCCGTCGTTTCGTCGTCCACGAGTG
>Ga0099851_1000518_pt1 | contig 16066 bp, 21 predicted proteins | sample CB_VirMetaG_6_FD_78176 | JGI IMG/M metagenome (GOLD analysis project Ga0099851, IMG submission 78176) | Freshwater to marine saline gradient viral communities from Chesapeake Bay - CB_1508_2 Viral MetaG | ecosystem: Environmental > Aquatic > Marine > Coastal | place: USA: Chesapeake Bay... | reverse complement strand
TTATCCAGAGCTTCATAGACCCACTCAAGTACATCGGCCTCCGTCAGGGCTTCAAAGGCTACAAAGCCTTCTGAGTCTGCATCAGGTGTAAAAGAGCAGGTGCCGTATGAGCTTGCTGAGTATTCCCCGTCAGTTGCTGTGGCTCTCCAGTGAGCGATAGTGACACCGCCGGTTGCTGTGGTTCTTTCGAGTTGTGCGATTGACCAAACTGTCATTGTGGTGTCTCCTGTGATGCTTGATAAGCTGCTACGACTTCAGCAGTATGAATGGCTGCACAAATCGCCTGAACTTCTGCTGACTCACCGCTGTAGTCCTGACCAGCAGTGATAACGTGCCTGTGGTAGCCAGAGGATAGCTCTACGCCGTCTTCAAGTACCTGCGTACAAGTCCTGATTTGAACGGCCTTGTACGGGCCAACAATTTCTATTTTATCTTCTGATATTACTTTTTCTAAAGCCATTGTGTTGCTCCTGTCTGTGCCTACCGTCCGATAGGCGTATGGTTTGTTTTGTACTTATTACTATCAATTTATTTTGGTTTACACACCCACTTCTTTAGACATAATAAAAGCCTGATAAATCAATTAAGTTTCCGTACAAAGTAGCTGTTGATAAATCGGTTACATTAAGTGATGATGTTGCCCCATTCACGGCTGTTCTATAAAATAGCCTAAGTGTCTGGGAGTTAGGGGCGATGTTTGCAGCATTAGGAAAATCGCCTGCGAAATCAGCAACATTACTGACCGCCATGCCGCTATTTTGAACAGCCATAGCTGTAAATGGCAAGCCTCCAATACTGATGTTGCCAGAGCCTGTATCAACAGTAATAGCATCAGATGCTAACTGACAGCTGATATAAACAACATTGCCTATCTTTGTATACACCCCATTCTGAAACCTGTACGTTACTGAGGAGAACGCCCCCGTTGCAGGTGACCACACAGGAGTCCAAGTCCCCTCCTCATAGTCATCCAGATGGTTTGCAGCGCCTGTGCCGCCTAAGTAGACACCGCCTGATAGGTAGAGGTCTTTGAAGCGTAATGCATTTAGACCTAAGTCTTTAGTATTGTCTGTTCTTGGATAAAAATAATTAGCGTTCCAACCAAAACTTTCAGCTCCATTATTTTTCAAAAGCCCGTCTGTAGTTCCGTTGCTATCAATTGTGAGTCCAGTACCAATGCGACTACCAATACTCCCCACTGTTGCGCCGTCTTTGCGGAATACTACAATATTTCCGTCATCGGTGTTACGACCAAAGATTGCACTTTCAGCCGATGCTTTTACTGCGGTGAACAACCCATCGGCTCTCGCTTGGATGCCGACGGTTGTCGTGTTTTCAGCAGTCTTACCCACCAACAGATTCCCGCTGGCGTCGAGGCGCATGGCTTCTGCGCCGTTAACTCTTGTTACCAGATAATTGTCAGTGTGGTCATATTGAAAGCCACCAACTTCCCTATCGTCTGAGTCACCAAAATTTAATTGAGACCCAGCAGTGTTTTTTGCGATAACACTAATAGCAGAGAAGCGGTTTACTGATTTTACAATTAAGTCTTGGTTGTCTACAATTGAGGCAACATTACTACTATTGGTAATCTCTGTAACCTTACCCCCTAGAAAATTTGTAGGACTACTCGTACCAATACCCAGATTCCCGCTGGCGTCGATGCGCATGCGTTCTGTTTGAGTACAAGCTGCCCCAGCAGTACCAGATGGTGCGTTGTACCATATGTGATTACCACTGACCTGAGTGTATTCTGACGCTTCATTTGTTGTGATGTATTTCGGATAACCTGCTACACTTAAATATGAGTTGCTGGTCAGTGTTGTGACTTCGGCATCATTTCTTCCGAACAGATTAGCCGTACTGCCTATTTGCAATGCTTCAACAACTGGATTGTGATCAGTTGTAGGAACCACCCCAATACCCACATTACCGCTGGAATCGATGCGCATGCGTTCTGCTTGACCTGCACCAGTCGAACCAGTGTCAAATGTTAAGTGACCACCGTCGTCTGTTGCAATTGAGCCAACACCGTTTGAACCGCCATTTACAAGCATTGAAAAACCAGCGGTCGTAACGTCTGATGAGCGGAGTACAGCGAACGGAGTAGAGCCTGTTACAACAAGTTTTCCAAAAGTAGACGGTGACGTTTCACCAATACCCACGTTCCCGCTGGCGTCAATGCGCATTGCTTCTGCGCCGCCAGTAATGAACTGTATTCTATCTGACTCAGGTAAATTAATGCCTGTATTGGTGTCGTTCTCACAATTAAAGGTAGGCTGTGAATTACTACCAGACCCCGCTGATATTCTTCCATTTGTTTCAATTGTGTTGCCCGCTGTGCCTGATGTTTTACCAACCAACAGATTCCCGCTGGCGTTAACTATTAAACGAGTAGCTGCGGCAGTTTCGTCACGGATTAACCATTTATCGTCATCAACACCTGTTGAAAATTTGTAGTTAGAGCCTCCAGCGGTAGAGTTATACACTACGCCCGGATAAGTCGCTTCCACTTGAAGAAAATTAGACCAAGTTGCACTTGACGGACTACTCGTACCAATACCCAAAGACTCAGCACTTGCATCCCAGAAGAACTTAGCCGTTGTGCCTGTGTCTTCGTAGAATGAGATGTCTCCGTTGTTGGCGAGGCGGAGGCGTTCTGTGTCAGATGTTTCAAACGCAATTTCCGCCGCCTCAACAGCCTCAATAACAAAATCACCAGTACCACGATGACGAAGATCAGTTCTGCCGTTTGCTCCACTGTTTCTAATAATACGGAAACCAAAGTCGGTGTATGTTGTATCACCAGTTAAATCAATAATTGCATTTGCGTCAGACGCACCAAGAGTCCCTATTTCAGCATTATCAGCCGTGACGGTTCCGGTGACGTCTATGCCTGTGGAGGTTGTGCCTATTTTTGCTGCGTTGTCATAGTAAAGTGTTACAGCACCATCATTTGCAAAATTAGCCATAGTGTCGCCACCATATTTTTCTACCACCAAAGCACCTGCGGCTCTTAAAACTAAATTACCTGTTCCTGTATCATCTATACGACTATGACCACCTGCCGCATCGTGAAAAATCTGCAAATCAGAGCCAGCACCAAAGATAGCTTTAGCACCGTCCGGCAAACTAATATCACCAGTAGTACTCAGCGTAGTAGCCGCGACACTTGCGGGGGTGGTGGCTCCTAAAGTGCCGTTAAAGGCTCCGGCTACTGTTGAGGAGAATGTGGCTGCTCCTGTGACGCCTAGCGTGCCGCCAACAGTAAACGCTCCAGTAACCCGGTCCAGCCCTTCTACAACGTTGGTGCCATCACAGTACAACAACATGGTACTACCAACAGGTATGGCTATGCCTGTACCAGCATCTGTCTTCAGGGTAATAACATAGGACGTACTGTTTTTCGCAATGTACGTTTTAGTTGAAGTTGGACAAATGACAGTGCCCGCAGCGGCAAGCCCAGCACCATCAGCAAAATTCAACATCGCTGCTCTAGCTTCAGAGGTTAAACCATTGACAGTTGTCAGCGTATGACTGTTAGTAGTCCACGTGTTTATTGTGGCTCGACCTGCCACTGCTTCCTCAATCATGGAAGTAATATTGTCATTGACAGTATTCCCCCAAGTACCACTGAGCTCACCTTGGACCGGAAGGGCTAACTTAAGTAGCGGGCTATATGCAGTAGTCATGTCTTACCTCATGCGGCAATGTTTTGCCAATCTGGAACTTGAGTTGTGGAGGTTTCACCCCACGCTGATATTTGTGTATCTGACACATCTTGCCAATTTGGAGTTTGGTTGGCGTCTATAAGCCCCCATACTAACACTGATGTTATATATCCTGTAGCCTGTACCCCGGAAACTGCTGCAGTAGCCTTCGCTATTACGCTTACTGTTCCAAGTGCTGTAGTAGCCGTTACCCCCGAAACAGGTACTGTAATACCAAGTTGTATAAATACTGTTCCAAGGGCAGTTGTAGCCGTTACCCCAGTTACAGTTACGTTAGCTTCTGCTACTACATTTACTACTCCAAGGGCAGTTGTAGCCGTTACCCCTGAAACTACTGCTGTAGCCTTCGCTACTACATTTACCGTTCCAAGGGCAGTTGTAGCCGTTACCCCCGAAACAGGTACTGTAGCCTTCGCTACTACGTTTACTACTCCAAGAGTAGTTGTAGCGGTAACCCCATCAACAACAATGCGAGTTAGGTCTAGCCCCCAAGAGCCTTCACCCCATGGGACCTCCCCCCACCCTACATATTCATTAGCTGTGGCCACTGTTCAATTTACGCCACACGTACAATGGCAGTAGTTGAATCCCCCACAGGGAACTGCACTACAAAATCACCAGCAGTTGAGGTTTTGTCTGCACCAAAATCCAACACCGCAACAGCCTTAAGCGTCGTAGCTTGATATATCAAGGCCCCTCGCGCAGTGATGGTAGCCGCTGCCCAAGTAGAATCTGCAAAATCCAAAAACGCTGTAGTGCCTGTAGATGTAGGATTAACACTTACTGTTAAGGTGTTACCACCTGCCACGTAGTTAGTGCCTGAAACCTCGTTCGTCACGCTATACGTAGTGGTTGCTGCGCTCAGGGTAGCGGCTGAAGTGTACAGCGCAATTTTAAACACTTGTGCTGTGTCTGAACTAAAGTCCATCTCCCCATTTAACAGGTCTACCTTAAACGATGTAGCCATTGCTTGTGTAATTGCCATTTAGTTCCCCTTACCCGACTTTAATTTTCAACTGTCCAGAACGATATGTGTCCTCACGGAGTTTTCCATCCCCAAGGTTCTTTAGCAGCGACACAGCTTGTACATACATCTTATCATATAGGGCTACTATGTCCGCTTCTCCCTTCATAAATCGTAGTGCCTCTACGAGCGCCCCATTGAGTAGAGCAGAATCAAACTCATCCCCTAACCACGTGGTGCCCGCGGTAACAATAGACTCAGGGTAGTACCCGTAGTGTAGTTCTGTGGAGTAACTACTATCAGGGGTAGGCCCTACTAGAAAAGACCCGTCAGCAAAAAACGCGTAGTGTACTGGCATGCCCGTCGCCGTAGGAGTCGGATATGCTTCACGGATGAAGTTCACATCTTTGTTTATCAAGTACGCGTACGCCCCCGTTGCGCTTATAACCGCCAAACTATAGCTGTATAAAAAATCAGTGGGGGTAGACAGGTATGGCACTGTAGCGGTTAGAGTACCTACTACGTTCTTACGCAGCGCTGGAATCTGTACTGAGTTGTATATTTTCTGTTCTGCTTGTTGCGTAAACATAGCCAGCTGATCGGCTGAAAACGTGTTTTCGCAAATATCTTCTATGTTGGCCGTAAGTTCCGCGTAGTTCATGCTGTCGTTACCGTAACTTGCCCAATAAATAAAGTCCCTACTACCTGCGCAACTGGCATCACTAACTCCCTGCTCTGTCCGTATCCAGCGCTATCTGGCCTAGGGTTACGCAATGCTTGAGGATCAAACACAGGCCGCTCACCAACTCTCAACTGCGGATGATCTGGGTCCCAGCACTCCCTACAAGACTTCAGATTTGTGTCACGCCCTTTAACAATAACATTTTTTAGGCTATTCAGCTTACAAGTACGGCCGCACACATCACACTCTGCTAGCGCCCGCTTGCCCGCTGCAAACCGCCCACTCATTACTAGATGTATCCTATGCGGGGAACAAACCTAGCTGATGCTTTTTCTCGGTCTTCTCCAGCAGCAAGGGTAAACTGCTCTTCGTAGTCCTGCTTCAACAACGCGGACCTCTGGGTTAGTTCCGGCACCTTCATAGAGATATAATACGCTAGCCCCGCTACTAGCGCGGGTAAAAACCGAAAGTTCATATCCGCAGTCTCTACACCACTACCTGCGTCTTGTACCCTACGCATGCGCCAGTAATACAGTGTGTAGGTATCGTTGTTAGGTACTGGCCATACGTTCACTGTGGGGTTATCCCGTAGGCGCTCAATCCACAACTGCACCGGCCGCCCTGTAGTCAACTTGTTTGGTATGGATGCGTAGGTACTAACACTTATGCGGTTTATGCTTAGGTCTTGCTGGGTGGATACATTGCCTGCCCCTGTACGGATAACCTGCTCAAGCAAGTCAATAGTATCCGCGGGTAAGTCGTATGCTGAAACCCCAGTAAGTAAGGGCACCGACCCCTCGTCAATGGTCCAGAGGTTAATCCCCCTGTTCTGCCACTCGATAGTCATCAGGTTCATAGAGCGTCGTGCAGTTCTGAGCTCATACCCAGTCCGCATCTCACGCCCTGCGCGCTCCCAAGCCTCTTCTGCAATATCAGTAAAGGCCATGTTGAACGCTGTAGTACCTGATGTCGTCATGGTTTACGCCACCCCGATTTAGCTTTAGTTTTTGCTGTATTAGAGAGGTCGCCATAATGGAACAGCTTTTTAGATGTTTTAGACATACTTTTTCCAGTCATAAGCGTTCCATCAGGATGTTTGTGCATGCCCCCCTTATGCGCTTTACCGTCTTTAAAGTAGTGCTTAACACCCATACCCATTATGTTTTGCTCTTCTTTGTGGCAGTTACCCGCCTAGGCTTACCCGCGGGTTGTCCAAGGCGCTTTTTTTCCGCTACCTTGTTCTTTTTTTCCGCTGCCGTCATCTCCCCACTTGTTTTAGGGGTTTTACTACTTACACGTTTTGTTGGCCTACAATAGGGGGTCCCGCGTGATTCCCCTTCTTTACGGCCACAATCCTTACCAGTGCGAACGTCTTTCCAGTCCTCTTTGAACCAGCGTTTTAACGCCGCCCCTTTTGCGGTCTTGCGAACAGCCATTACACCTTACTACCCTTCTTTCTACACTTAGCAATAGCCCCACTTGCGTATGCACTGGGGAAAACTTTGTACTGCGCTTTCACCTTGTGGTAGCAAGAATCCTTGACTGTGCCGCCCTTCTTGTAGCTTTTTGTTCCACTAGAAGCCCCGCCACAGTCGCTGGATTTGTAGTAGCTACGCATTAGCGCATCTTGCAGGATTTGCTACCACGCGCCATACCGTAGCCACGTACTTTGCCACCCTCTTTATATGCTTTAGTCATGCCGCCACCCATCATTTTCTTGGCACCACTTTTCTTGTACTTCATGTCTTTCATGTCTTTCATGTCTTTCATGTCTTTCATGTCTTTCATGTCTTTCATACCCATTGGCTTAGCAGGTTTTTTAACTTTCCCACCACGCTTCATAGCAGGAGCACCAACACCTTGCCCTGCCATCATGGCTTTAAGGGCAGCTAACTTCTGGGGGTCAGCCATAAGCGCCTTCATCATGGCGGCTTTCTGGGTATCCATACCGCCAGCAGGAGCACTGGGCATCATGCCACCATTACCAAATTTCTTTTTACCTTTAGCATCTGCTTTCATGTAGTCTTCTCCGATTTTAGTAGGTACCCCAACGGTTTTAGCAAACTTGGGGTTGTGTGCCACGGCGGCCATAAACTTGTGCTGCTGCTTACTTTTACTAGGCATCAGCGTTTTTAACTATACATAACTGTAACAGCCACCAAATTTGTAAATGCACTGATGTACACATCTTCAGCGCGAATACCGTTATCTGGTAGGTTTAATGGGGTTGAATCAGAGGCGATTAAGTCTATATCAAGCAACGTTTCCCCCCCACTTCCATTTGTTATAGTAAGTCTACCGTTAGTGCCAGTAGTTAAGGCGTGTATTGCCCGAATCCTAGCTGGACCTACAGAAATTGAACCTGTGCCTGTAACACGTTTAGCACGAACATCAGAACTAGCCATACACTACTCCTTTTTACCCTTTGAGGGTTTGTTCTTAGGTTCGGGCTTAGCGCTCACCGTGGCAGGGGTTACCCCAATGCCACGACGAAGCAACTCTTCTTTGCTTGGTTGTATGATTTTCATACCCTACCCCTTACGCTGCGGCGATTGTAGCGCCAGTATCCGACCGCTTCCAATCAGTGCCATTGGAGAAAGCCAGAATTGCAGCGCCTGCAGCGCCATCGGATACATAAATCAACGTGCCAGCTATGCTAGCTGCGGAAGGGGCGGTAGCGACTGTGTATGTAGGGACTTGAATGTCGCCTATAAAGCCGTTATTGGATGTTACTGGACCAGAAAAAGTGGTATTAGCCATTTTTGGATTCTCACATGCAAGTTAGGGTAAATCTGTCTGCATGTCGTCAGCCGGGCGCTGTCAGATTTACCGGGTTAGTCCCGTTACGAGTAATGTACCACGTAGTAATTTGTTACGCAAGCCCCGCTGCGCGCATAAAAAAGGCCCCGTTAGGGGCCTTCATTTACTACTAAGTTTTTGATTCTAAAGGCTTAAGCGCCCGGAGAACCAAAGATACCCAATGGATCACTCACACCGAATGAGTAACGCTCACGGGCCTTGTAACGGCTGTTACCTGTGTCGAAATCACCGTCCATACCTGTAGACATCTTGGTTCGTACAAAATGCTTCAGGCCATTCGGGATATCGGTGGTCAAGAACCACGCGTTGGTATCCGTCAGGTAGTGGTTAACACCGTAGCCGCCGGGGATAACACCATTGCTAGCGATAGCGTTGATGTCATTGTCCGCAGTACCAACTCGCCCTTCAGTCTCCAGCAAGCGTGTAGCAACGAACTGCAGCGCAGAGGGGATAACGAGTTTCTTGGGCTTAGCTGCAATGAGCAAGCCGCGCTCATCAGTCCAACCGGAGATTTGGATAACAGCGGCTTCCAAAGAAGTTTCGTTAAGGTCCGCGGCAACAGTAGGACGGTTTGAGTTAGTGCCACCAGAAATCAGTGGGTGAGCTGTAGAACACAGTACCACACCATCACCGTAGGTAGCGCCAGAGAAAGCACCGTTAAGGATGGCAGCACCTTTGACCTGCTTGGTGTAAGCCATAGCCCGAGCCAAAGCCTTCGTATAACGTGCAGACAGGGAGTCGTACAGGTTATCCTCAATGGCCTCTTCCGTAATGGCAAAGCCCATAGCGATGGTTTCGTGAGTGTACCGTGCAGACCATGCTTCTTGCGCATTGTCATACTCGATAGCTGCGCCTTCATTCTTGACAGGAGCTGCAGAAAAGCCAGACAACTTGGTCTCTTCTTCAAAGGAGCGGTCAGAAGATTCAATTTCGTAAATCTCTTTATGCTCGTCAGGGTACTTGCCGTACTCCATACCAAACAGAGCGTTAAGCCCCGGCAAGAGTTCTTTAAGTAGTTGAGCGCGTGAAATAGCCATAATCGCTTACTCCTTATACGCCCGTAGCGTTGTTGTATTGGTGCATTCCGAAGTTGAACTTGACTATAAGTTCAACGTATGTGTCCGCTGCGGTAGCTGTTTCTGGTACAACGTCAATAACCCTGATGGGCAATGTATTAGTTGTAGCCGCGGAACTAGACAACACCGCGACTGCGGAGTTACCAGTAGCGGTGTTACCAGCGTTCTGTACGAGTGATACGTTGTTACCAACAACTGTACGACCAACACCAGCGATCACAGTAGTGCCAGAAACGACAGCTACTTTGAACAGTTGGTCAGGATCATCACAGACAAAAGCAACAATATCACTAGCAACAGTACCAGTGGGGTAGTATTGACTGAACAGTTGGTAACCCAGTGCAGGGCTAGTGTATGAACAACCAAGAAAAACGCCAACAGGAGTAGCGGTGGTAGTACCAGTATCTTTAACGAGAGTGCCGTCAGTGGTCAGTTTTACAAGGTCACCATAAAACAGGTTGGCCGCGTATGCAGACGCAATGGGGAACTGTCGAGTAGCACCAGCAAATACCTGACCACCAATCAAATTGACTGGTTTTAGCCCGTACGGGGCTGAGACGGTAGGATAAGCCATAAAAAGCTCCTAAAAAGTTAAGTTCCTTTACCAAAAGAAACCGTTGATTTCCGCTCGTTAAACAGCGGCATTCGCGGGTCGTTTTCTCTCATGAGGTTGTTGTCTACTGAGCGGATTTGGGCGGAACTCTGTTGATTATAATAATCATTTCGTTCTGCCACCATCTCAGCAGGGGCCTTACACAGCATCAACCCACCAATCACAACGTTATCCTTGAACCTTTCGTTCTCAATGGTAACCATAGTGATTTCAGGGTGGTCTTCTGCGCGTACGGGCTCCCAACCTTCACGGAGCTTTGACGAAACATTAGTGGCATCAGCGGCACCTTGGTTACTAACACGTATCCATCGGTATACATACCCAGCCTCAGCTTCTGGAGACGGCAATAACTCAGGCCGTTGCCATGCTTTTTTCCGGGTAGTACCCTCACGGGTATCGTTTTCACGTTTGATCCTGTTTTCAGCCATTTTTCTGTTTCCTCATGTCATCTGCAACCTGTTTGGCGTACACTTCTATCGGAATACCCATACGTTTGGCCAGTGCTACTTGTGTGCGGGTCAACCTAACTTTCTTAGGTGCCGTACTCCGTGTTGCTGTCCCTACGACCTGCGACCTTCGTGCCGCTGGCTGGGCTCCCCCCGATTCCCCATCGAAACTCTCTGGGAATAACTTCCGCATACGGGCGTTTATAGCCTCGTAGTAATCTTCGCTTTGGGGATCAACCCCTTGTTTTACTAGCTTGCTATGCAACCCTAGCGCATAGCTGGTCATTTCATCGTCTGTACCAAACCACGCGTTATCCGCGGCCCACTGAGCAGCTTTTGGGTCTGCCATGGCGGGAGTATTGGTGTTCTCAGAAGCCATTGTTACAGGTTTAGGTGCCTCCTGTAAAGATGGTATACGAATATTGTTTAATCTTTCTGTTTTGAGTCGAGTGTTTGTTAGTTCCTCTTGCGCTGCTAACACACCATCACTATCACCAGCCTCGTACGCTTCTTTGTACGCTTTCTTGGCTTTCTCAAGGTCTGCAGTAAGTACCCGTTTAGCCTGTTCAAGCAACGCAGTCTGGTTTTTACCTACTGTATTCTGCAGGTTCAGGTTGTCTTCAGAGAGTTTTTTGGCGTATGCCTCCAACTCTTGTCGCTCTCTAAGGGCTTGTTCTTTAGCCCTTCGCTCATCGTGGTACCCCTTACTAAAGTGCTGGATGCGCTTACGGACTTTCTCAGAGTAGTCTTCCAACTCTTCATCGGTCACATCCGCTGGGGGTTCTGAAGCCTTGCGGTTGCGGTCAGCAGGGGGCGTATCGTCCACGATCTCAATTTCAATATCACTATTCGCCGTTTTTCTACCAAGCTCTAAAGCACTTGACGGATTTATCTCTATATCTTGCTCTTGGTCTTCGTCGCCATCTGGCAACTCATACTCTACTTTCTGGAATGCCATACCTTACTCCTACGCTCGTGTTATGCCACGGGGGTCTGCGACAACTGCTTCAATAGAGTCATCGTTCATTAGTCGATACTCCACACCTTCAATCTTAAACCTTGTACCTGTGTTGGCGCGGAACATCACATAGTCCCCAACCTTGCACCATGGGCCGTCAGGGAACCGTTCTGTGTCCGTGTAGGCTTGGCCCCCCATATCAATAACAAGGCCGATTGTAGACAGCACATGTTCTGCCTGTTTGGTGGTATTAGCTTTAAGAACCAAGGAGTTATCAAATGTCTCTGGAACTTGTGGGAGGGCAATAAGCACTCTATACCCAACAGGTACAGGCAGTTGGGATTCAAACTGGTCGTCAACTACTGGTTTAACTGCTTCAATCATCTTCATGGTCATGCTCCGTATATCTACGCGACAGGTCTTCTATGGTACGTAAGCCAGATTCGAGACCCCGAATCAATCCGACTACTTCCCTGTAAGCAGCGAAGTCACTAGCTGACCCACCTACAAGGAAATCCACTGCAGAGGCACGTTCAGCCTCGATATTTTTCTTCAGCACGTCAAAGACGGTTATTGCCATTACCTGTTCCTGTTATTTGGAAAGTTTTGTCCTGTAGCCCGGGTTTGCGCTGCTTGAATTGCTTGCTGTTTGGCGAGCGCCATCTGGTCCCCTGCTTCCTTTGCGTCCAACATCAACCGCTGCTTAGCAATCTCCGCATCTGCCGCATCCTTAGTTGCCTTGCGTTGCTGTTCTTGCCCCTCCAGCGCCAGCTTAGCCTCTGCAATCTGGGCGTCTGTGCGGTCTTTATCCGCTTTGCGTTTAGCCTCAGCCTCTTTAACTTGCTGGTCACGTTGCTGCAACTGCATAACAGGGTCTTGGGCTTTTTGTTCCGCTTGCTTTGCTTGAGCTTGCTGTTTATTAGCCGCGGTGTTTTGCGTAGCCGCATCTGCCATAAGTTTGGACAAAGTGACTTCTATACCTTCTGGCAGGGGCTCGTTGGGTGGAGGCAGAGTAACCCCTAACTTCTGTTCAATCTCTTTGCGATACTTGAACGCTAAATGCTCTGCGATGTGGGCCTGTAACGCTGCCATCATCTGCTGTGCCATGGGGTTTTGGCCAATAGTCTGCGCCACCATAGGGTCTTGCATAAACGTGGTATGGACAGCAATGTGGGCATCAGCATCTTGGTGTAGGAACGCTCTCACGGGCTTACCAGTAAGTATGTTCATGTTTTCGCTAATGGGGTCTACTGGCAACTCATCCCCCTCTATTGGAATAATCTTGTCTGAGTTTTTAATGCCAATGACCTCAAGCATCTGCCGATGCAGGATGCGCAGGTCGTATATCTGTGGGGCGTCCTTAGCCATCTGTAACGCGGCTTGGTACTGTACTACCCGCTGGGCCATGGTGGAGCTGTTCGGGTCGCTTACTGGGATAACATCGACCATGGCATAATCAGACTGCCGGGCGGTTACTGCACCCCGAGTGGGCTTATAGCTGTACTCCATCGGCGCGTATTCAGCGATTATCTCTTTAAGCAGTTTGAACTCCTGCTTCATCGCGTAATGCACCCGAGCCTGTACCGCAGCCATAGGCTTAAGCGTGCGCTCCAACAACGCCAACGTAGTCCCTACTGGCGCATTAGCAGACATATCGCTGATGTTCATATCACTGATCGCACCAAGGCGGCGACCTTCTGTTGTGATCTGGTTTAGCAGGGCCAGCAGGGTCTGGCTAGGTTCTTTGTATGGCAGGGGCATGATGTTGTCCCGGATGCTGCCACTTGGCACATCCACATCCTTCCACTCACCCGGCTCGATGGGGGTATCATCCCCTTTTATGCGTAACCCACGTGACTTAAGGCCCCCGGGCAGGTTTGATAAGGTGCCAGCGTCTACCAACTGACGTATCAAGGATGTCCCTGCCCGGGCATAGCCTCCAATAATATGGATAAGCCCCAACCCGTAGAACCCAAACCCGGGTACGTACACGTAGTGCACAAAGTGTTGGCGCTTTAACTCTAGTACGTCCCCATCCTCCCAGTTGCGGCGGATAGCTAACACCTTACTGGTGCCACGCTCAATAGTAACGATGTACGGTCGGGCTAACTCTTGCTTGTCATAATCCTCGTCATCGTCTTCTTCATCGTCATCACTGCTACCAAACCCATCAATAACGAGGTCTGCGTGCACTTCGTACAAGGCGTAGCGGTCGTCCTCAGTAATACTGTACCCGTCTTCCTCCGCCTTGCGCTCTTCGATGTCCGTGTGAAACGGCTCAGGATCACCTAGCTCAATGTCCCTGTAGAACCCCTTAGCCTGCAGCTTGGCCATCTCATTCTGAGTCTTACGCATGACGTGGGTAACACGCTCAGCACTGTTGATGTGCGACGCACCATAAGGCACGATGATGTCTTCCGCGGGTATGTAGATGGCTACTTGCCTACCAATCGCCGGGTCGTAATACACTTTTTTAAACGCAGACCCAGCCAAACCAAGGCTGTACAACATGCGCTCATGCTCTGGGCGATACTCAACCATGACCTCAGTCAGCTCATAGTTCATGTCTGCCTTAACACGTTCTGCCGCGTCTTGCTTATCTTTAGTCTCTTCCCCAAGCACCTTAACTCGCACAGGACCCGCGGCGGGGAACGTCTCACTCATGGTCTCAGCTTGGAACCGTATAGCCGCTTCAGCTAACACTGTAGAGTGCACGCCACAGGCACCTTGCCATGGTGTGGACCGTTCCTCATACTTCATGCCAAGCACGTCCATCCCCTTGGCAAAGGTATCCGCCCAGTCTTTGCGGCTTTCTATGTCAGCTTCAACTAACCCTATGAGCTCTGTAGCCAGCTCATCTAGCTCGCTATCACCCATGTAGTCAGCAAGGTTATCTCCAAAGGCCATCAGGGCCTTATCCATGGCGGCTTCCCCGAACGACACCTCCACACCCCCGTCGTCCAACTCCACTACTACCGGGTCTTCTTCCGTAGCAATAGTGATGTCAAGCATGGTGGTGCTTTCTTCGTCATCCTCGTCCAGCATGCCAAGCGGGGCGGAGTTATAACTCTTGTCAATGGCCATGTGGTAATCTCTTAGTAGTAGCTAGCCCCACGACTAGACTTGAAGTGCCTTACTTCCTCAACCTCGTCAGTAGGCAGGCGGATAAACCCACCTTGACGGAACCGGGTAAGCGCCATGGTAGTTGAGTCAACAAGGTCGTCGTGCCCTGCAAAGGGAAACCCTGCAACCTCCTCTACCACTTCTTCCGCCCAACGTGTTTCAGGAACCCATACTATACCAGACGCTATTATATCAGCAACAGCATTAAGCCGTGCTAGTTTATCACCTGTACCCCTATGGGGTGTGAATTCCTGCACAGGGAGCCCCATGCGACGCATTTCTTGGTAGAGGGCAACCCCGGAGCTTTTCTTCTCCACAATAAACGCATCTGGCTCCCAGTATGCGTACTCTGCCAATGCCATAGCCTTAAGCTCAGGAAACTCCAGCCGCTTCTTGATGCTATTAAGCAGGATAATGTTGTAGGCATCTGCCTCATCGTAGAAGAACACACCCCACGTCGTTAATGCAGTGAAGTCGTTCCGGGTCTTGGTCTCCGCGGCACTGTCCAGTGACATGATGAGGTACTCGCACTTCGGTGGGTCTTCCTTCCGCCATATCTGCCACCACTCTCGCTTGACAATAGCTGCTTCTTCCGATGTCGGTTGCTGCTGGTACTGGGCATTCCACTGAAACACCGGCATGGACGCTTTAGTCCGCAGGAGAGCCTCAAGGTCAAAGAACTCTGGCCACAGGGGCTTCTCGTAGATAACCCCTTCGCTATCCTCAACCTCAAGTATGGCAGGGAACTCCACTACCTCATACTGGTCCGCCCGGGCGTTCTGCCCCATGTCCTGCACAACTCGCCCAGTTAAATCTGACAAATGCCATCGAGTTTGGATGATGGCTACACGTCCCTGTGGCATGAGTCGGGTACGAGCACCGAAAGTAAACCACTGGTAGGCTTTCTCAAACACTGAGAAGTTACCATTAATGACATCCTGCTCTGAATGGGGGTCATCAATAAGCAGGAGATCAGCACCACGGCCAGCAATACTGGACCCTATACCACAAGCGTAGAACTCTCCCCCAACGCTGGTGTTCCAGCGCCCCGCAGATTTAGAGTCTACTGCAAGGCGCGTGCCCGGGAACACTGCCATATAGTCCGCATCAGTCAGCAAGTTACGCACCTTACGACCAAAGTCTACTGCCAAATCAGTAGTGTGGGACACCATCATGACCTTCTTATCCGGGTTGCGCCCTAGGAACCATGCAGGGAAGAACGTGGACACAAGCATACTCTTGCCGTGCCTAGGTGGTATGTTGACGCAGATACGGTCTTTCTCCCCACGCTCGATAGCCATCAGCATGTTAGCCAGTATTCGATGGTGTTTCCCCACAATGTACGTGGGGTCTATCATTAGGCAGAAGGCAATCAGGTCATCCCGGGCAGCTTGGTTCTTTTTCCTAGCAGCTAGCTCATCAACAAGGGCTTCAATCTCCAACACCTCATCATCTGAGAAGCTGTCAATGTTTGCCAGCATGTCATCGAGTTCATCAGCCGTGAAAAGGGCACCAGAAATCATGTAGCAAGCCCAAACAATCTATCCACATCTGCATCGGAGTCGTTAATAATCACAGCATCCTCCGCAATTTCATCGTTTAATTGCAGGCTACCCAATTTATTGCGTAGCCGTGACCGGATATCCTCACTCG
>Ga0099851_1000510_pt1 | contig 16158 bp, 11 predicted proteins | sample CB_VirMetaG_6_FD_78176 | JGI IMG/M metagenome (GOLD analysis project Ga0099851, IMG submission 78176) | Freshwater to marine saline gradient viral communities from Chesapeake Bay - CB_1508_2 Viral MetaG | ecosystem: Environmental > Aquatic > Marine > Coastal | place: USA: Chesapeake Bay... | reverse complement strand
TGGAAGCTAATAACCTGAGTAGGGCCAGAAGTAGCGAAGGAAGCCTTACCACTTTGGATCTCAGCAATCATGGCATCAAGTTCAGCGTCCGAAGCATTCTTCAGACCTTCCCATGCACCACGTAGTGCTGCTCGTTGACCTGCTGGTGCCTTATCTGCAATGACTTCCTTAGCGTAGAAGGTAAACATCTGATCCTGTACAGCAGGGCTGAAGACAGTGTCATCTGCTAGACCCATACGCTTAGCTACATCAGCCAAGGTAGTCCCTACGAACTGATAGCGACCCATTGGTGTAGCCTTGTAGCCTAGTTGCTTACGGCTATAGTCAGCATACTTGTTATCAGCAAAGTCCTTAAGCTGACCAATGGTCATTTCAGATACGTTAGTACCTGCAAAGGGACCACCCTCACGGTTAGCAAAACCGAAGAGAGCATTGTAGTCACCACCACCTTCGAACTTATCTAGCAAAGCAGCAGTCGTAGATCCTTCAGTCTGAGCCAAGGCAGCTTTAGTATCAGCAGCAATTCTATCTGCTGAATTAAGACGAGCTTCCTTCATCGACTTAGGTTCGATCTGACCAGCTACATTGTCCAAGTATACACGAGAATTACGCAGATCAAGGAGACGCTTGAAGCGATCAGCCTCAGGTAGGTCACCCATGTAGATATCAACCAAGTCCTGTGCAGCTAGAAGAGTTGTACCTTCAAAACCTTTAAGACCTTTAAGGTCAGCCTCAGTCAGAGTAACGCCGTTAGCTACAGCTTGAGTAAGATCGTTACCAAACTTGGAGTTAATCAATGTCGACAAAGACTGACGACGATCAAGCTCTAGTTGGTCAGCAGCAGACCCTGCATACATAGCAAGGTTAAGCTCATAGGTACCCGACTTAGGGTTGAAGCCAATGTTAAGAGCTTTCTCTTCAGCTTTCACCTGAGCATCATACTCAGCAGCAGCCTTACCAAGACTATAGAACATCAAGGTACGTGCAGCTTTACCCTTCTCAGGATCAGCCTTCTCAAGAGCATCAAGGATAGGGGTAAGAGTAGACGACACACTGGAACGTACACCTTCGAAGGAAGCTGCTTCGTTCTGGAAGTCAATAGTCCCTAGTGCAGTAGCTAGACCTGCTACGTTTGTATATACACTAGCTGGATCTGCCTTACCGCTAGCAATATCGGCAGGGTTCCACCCTTTAATGATAGTGGAACGAGCTTGGAAGTTATTCCAACCTTGTGCTGCTGTCTGCTTAGTATTCAAGTCATAAGCATCTTGCCCAATAGCATCTTTGAAAGCATTGGTGTAGCTCTTAGCGTCACGAAGGAAGGTTACGTTGGGTGCAGAGATAGCTTGAGCAGTGCTGATGAGGTCATTACTGAGAACAATACCAGCTTCAGTGATATAGTCAGGGGTGGAAGGAGTGAGGTCAATGTTACCGAGAGCCTGGTCAATAACTGGCTGATCTTGTACTCGGATAGAGTAACCATTCTGGACAATACCCAAGGCAAGCAAGTTGTCAGCTACATTACCACGTTCTTTAAGAGCTTTAACAGTTAGCTGAGCTTTGTACTTAAGGTCTAGCACATCCTTAGGTTCAATCTTAAAGACACCATCAACCTTGCTCATACCATACGACGTAAAGAACTCATCAGTAAGTTTAAACAGATTGTCCTTTGTTTCTTGTGGTGTGTCGCTAGGAAGTTTAGCCAAGGTCTCTGCCTTAAAACCAACATACTGTACGTAAGTATTCTGAAGCATCTCAGGAGTAAGATCTACTCCATTCTTCTCAAGGATATTGATAGAGGTGTTGAAGTCATTAGCCACAGCAGCTACTTGATCTTGAATAATAGGAAGCTTCTGCTGCAACTCAGCTTGATTACGGATAGTCGTGTTGTCGAAGTTAGCTTTGATTGCTTGGTCAGCACGTACTCTGTTAGCTACTTCTTCTTGAGTAGGTGGCTTACCCAACTCTTGTTCCAAGGTATAGTTAGCTAGGGCTAGTTGACCTTGACCTTCAGGAGTCTTAAGCAAGTCATTCATAAGCATCTGATCGTCTGTCATACCCCAGTTAGTGGAGGGGATACCAGTGATAGAAGTACGAGCAGTATCAAATGCTGAGCTAGAGATGTCGATACCTTGCGTAGCAAAGTTCTGGTCCAGAGCTTTAAGCTTAAGCTGATAAGCCTGAGGCGACAAACCTGCATCCCTTTGCTGGGTAAGGTCAGCTAGGGCAGTAGAGTAATTCTTAAGGTTAGCTTGTTCTTGCTGGTCCTTAACCTGTGTATAGGTAGGCTTACCTGCTTGTGCATTAGCATCATTGATTTGTTTAAGGTTGCCCATAGACGACAGGAAGTTAGACAACCCACCTAGTGCAGTAGCCGTAGACCGATTAGCCACTGCTTGTACTGGTTGCACCTCAGACTTCAGATCAAGATTGAAGATACCCATTATTGATTTCCCTTACCAAGGATAGATTGTGTAATTTGTGCAGAGAAGGTCTTCTCATTGTTGTACAGATTTTGTACAAGGTAAGAATAGTTAGCTGCTGAAGGGCGTAGTTGCTTGAGAAGTTCAAGCTTCTTGCCTGTGCTTAGTGGAGCTTTAGAGACAATGGTCTGAGCTTCTGTCAGAATAGCTGATGCACGATCAGGGTCTTCTGCGTAGATGCTCCAAGCTAATTGGTTACGGTCACGTACCATAGTCTCAAGGGTCTTGTAGTCCTTGGCTAGGTCAATGTACTCACCAACTCTACCGTACAACTCAGTCACTTCAATAGGGGTGAAGCCAGTGAGTGCAATGATAGCATCAGTCTCATCCATCTCCAGTGGAAGTTGAAGACCCTTCCTGTTTCTGTACACTCCATCCATCATAATACCTACAGCTTGTGCAGTATTGTTAAGACCTGTGAAGTTACGGAGTACACGAAGAGCATCTTCATTCAAGGTAGAAGTATACCCGTTTGATACGTTAGATACAAGGTTGAACATAGCAGTAATGCCAGTAGCTGCAATGCTTCCCGAAGGACCACCAGCAGCAGACAGCACACTCTCTTGGGTAAACTTGTCGTACAAGTCCCAGACTGCTGTGATAGGAGCCATACGTTGACCAAGGGCTACATCAAAGGGAGTATAGTAGTTGATGAAACCATCAAGCAAACCATACTTAAGACCAATGTAAGCAGCCTTGTCACCCTCATTGTTAGGGTCTAAGCCCATCCACTCAGCGACAGAGTCAGTAGCTCCAGCAATACCTAGGCCAGTGAAGCCATAGAAAGGCATAATCATTACGCCTAAACGTGCACGTTCAGCCATAGTCAAGTCACGACCAACAAAGACTTGCTCTGTGGTACGGAAGAAGTAGTTCAACCACTGGGAAGGTACTGCCATCAAGCCAGTTTGTAGCTTAGCCTTAGAAGCAGTAGACATGTTCTGTGTCAGAGTAGAAGTACGACGAGCTACATAGTTACGACCAGACTCAGACAGCAGAGAGATACCAGGATTCTTCTCAAGGAACTCAATAGAGGCAGTCATAAAGGCAGACGACTTAGCTGTAGCTTCACCCGCATTAAAGGGGATCATACCTACTTCGTATGCTGCCTTACCAAACTTCTTAGCAGTATACGCAGCCTTGCCTAGTGTACCATCAGCACTCATACCAAGAGAAGCTTGAGTACCAAGTTCAATGATGTCACCAGTAACAATGTTAGGAAGTGTCTCACGGAACAACTGAGCAATCTCTTGGACCTTGCCTACTTCCAAGTCCATAGACTTAGCTAGACGTTCAAGACCAAGAGCTTCTACTGCTACATCCTCAGAACCAAAGAGGATCTTACGTAGGTTAGCTGAGTGTACAGTACCCTTAAGACCAGCTTGACCTGCTACTGCGATGACGTTGATGACCTGAGAAGCCTGAAGGAACATCTGCGAAGGGTTAAAAGCAAAGGCACTGAAGAAGCCAAGCTGAAGAAGTTTACCTTCAGGCTTCTTAAGGTCTACCTTCAAGCCCGTCTGATCGTACAAGGCCTCTGACATGCTATCAGCAAAGGTCTCACGAGCAAGTTCAGACTCACTCTTCATGCTTGCCTGACGCATGATGATGTCTTTGACTTCACGCATACGTGCAGCCTCAGGGCTAGTACCCTCTACGGTAGCACCCATGAAGCGATGACGTAGGCTCTGTGCTTCTGGTACACGGATGACAACATTAAGGTTGTTGTTCATCATGTCTTCAGCAGTGTCTAACCAGCTCTGCATTGACTTCTGTTTGTACAAAGCAAATGCGTAGTTGTGTGCTTCAGTACCAAAGTTATTAACGATGGAGTCAACTGGGTCAGGGTTGTACGTACCACCACCACCATACTGGGTTAGTGGAGTATCCGACCTAGCATTCTGTCGTTCAATGGTATCACCAATAGAGTCACCGTTGTAGAACTTATCGTTAGGGTTAGTGTAAGGACCATCACGTAGACGACTCTCAATTTCACCACGGTAGAAGTCGATGTTATGGTCCTTCAGGAAGGCATCCATCTCAGCCTTAGTATTGATACTAGGGTTCCACTTGTTATTGGCTTGGATAGCGTCTTCAATAGCATTGACATCACCTGTCTTGTATGCTTTCTGAATAGCACTTAGCTCAGCCTTAGCTAACTCACTTTCCTTAGCAGAGATAGAACCAAGGATAGACTTAACAAAACCTTGCTCATCCTTGAGGAAGGTGAAGTAACGGATGTCAGGGTTAGACCGACGACCATAAGCTGAGTAGCCAAGGACATCACGTTGACCAATAACCTTAGTGCTATTAGGGAAGGCCATATGTGTCTGACCATTCCAAGGAGAATCAAACTCCCAGATGCTAAGGTTGTTACCAAACTCTTTGAAGTCTTCTTTGATAAGCTTACCTAGACCAGCACCATCAAAGATCTTAGTCCCATCAGGGAGGGCATCTAGACGTACACGACGAGCAGGTTTGAATACTCCTGCCTCTACCTCAACAGAGTTCTTGAACCCTTTAGCGACAACATCACGCAGTGTACGAGTAGCATGTAGGTAGTAAGCAATATCAGACAAGTCTTGTGCTGCTTGGAATGCTTCCATAACTTTAGCGTTAGGGTTAGCCCCTGTAAGCTGACGCCAACGAGATGCAAACTCCTGTCCATCCCAACGCTTACGAAGGGTAGAGTCAGGGGAGTTAACCAAGTCACCTAGTACATGGTCCAAGTTCTTACGTTCAACAGCACCAAGCTTGTTGATAGTCTTCTGGCTTTTAGCACCAGAGTTAATAAGGAAACGGTTAGCAGTCTCAGAACGAAGAGCAAGTTCATTCAACTCTGTGATACCACGAGAAGCAGTAGAACCTACGAAGGAGTTGTCTAGGATCTTGCCTAGGGTCTTGTTCCACATAGTCTTAGACAAGCTAATATCAATCTTACCACCAACACCTTGCAAGGTATCAGCAGCTTCTTGTACCTTAACGACAAAGCCTAGGGCAGTATTCTGTGGGTCAAGAGGAACTACCTCACCACCGATCTTGTCAGCTAGCTTCTGGGCACCAGACTCTACCTCACCCTTCTTAGTGAGTTTGAAGGCTACACCGTCCTTCTTACCAAGACTAAACTCAAGGGCAGTAATACCTTCAGGAGACTTAATGATGTCTGTCTTGTAGACTACAGTCTTTGTCGCTTTGGTGAATGCCTCAGCAGCCTTAGTCTTAAGGACATCAAAGCTAAGAGTAGCTTCAGCGTCAGGTACTGCACCTTTAATGTAAGGCATAACCTTCTGAGCAATCTTGTTCTCAGTAACCAATCGTTGAACAAAGCCAGTAGAAGGACGTACTACACCTTTGTTAAGATCAACAGCAGCAGAGTGCAGGTTAGCAGTATTGATAGGATCAATCTCACGGACATGAAGGTTCTTACCTACAAGGTTAGCTTCCTCCACACCACCCAATGCACCAGCACGGGTAGCAGCAGTAGTAGACTTAAGAGAAGCAGCTTTAGATACCTTACCCAGCTTACCTGCTACACCACCAACAAGACCTGCAAAGTCAAGAGCAGCGAAGACACGGTCAGCAGTAAGCTCAGGGTTATACCCAAGGCTGTACGCCTCACGAACCATCTGGTTGTGAGCAAAGTAGTTGTTACCTACAAGGATACCTTCAGCATTAGCTGCATCTACTTTGTCTCGCATGAAGCGACGTACTTCACGAGGATCAGCTTCATTGAAAAGCTTAGTAGCAATCTCAGAACCTTCACGACCAGTACGGTTAGTGGCTCCTTCCCACCAACCAAACAAGGTAGCACGAAGAACTTCCCGATCAACGAAGTCAATACCTAGACCTGCCCAGCTACGGTCTTCTTGCTTAGCACCTGAACGAGCAATCTCTTCAGTCATAATCTGAAGGTTACGGTAGTACAGGTTTTCTGCTGCTGTATAACCAGGACTCTTAGCTAGTACACTGTCTTCAATGTAGACATCATCTGCACTATACTTACCAAAGAGAGTCTTCTCACCATCATTGATCTTAGCAGCTACAGTGGCAGGATCTTGCTTAGCATCAATAGCTGAGGCAATGCTTGTCTGGTACGTCTGGCTTGCTTCTGAATTGATACGAGCCTTAGTTACCTCAGGTGCCTCACCATCTTGAGCAACAGCAGGAGCATCATAGCTAGCACCTCTGTCGTACACAGGGGCAGCTACAGTACCGCTATCAAGGAATGCTGTAGTCTTAGGTTTATCAAGGAAGTCTGCCACTTTGTACTCCTGTACTTAGATAAATTTAGAAGCAAAGTTAGAGGCAGAGAAGCCTAGGTCAGCTACAGCACCTAAGGTACTAGCACGAGTTGAGTACATAGATTCTTGTTGGGCTAGTCCAGACATCTGGGTAGAGTAACCCATAGTGCTACCTAGCTGTGAGCTAAGCGAACTAGACCCACCAGCAAACCCTGAACCATATGCCGACCCCATAGCCTGCGAGGAAGCCAGAGCCTGAGAACGACGAAGCTGTGCTTCACGTACTGCTTGACGCTGAGACCGTTGGTTCTGAACTTGCTGCTGTTGCTGAGAAGCTTGAGCAGCTTTCTTCTGGTTGCTTGCTGCCATTAAGGTAGCACCTGCACCTACAACCGCTGCACCTACCATAAGTATTTGAGGCATTTCTATACTCCATACCTGTACACATTGAGACTACCTTGGTGAGATACAAATTTAAACTTTAACCCACACAGTAGTCTCTGTATCTTTATATCATCATTAGGTACAGCAGCCCAAAGGTACTGATGACCCATAGTTCTAAGAAACTCTGACCAAGTTTCAAGTTGATGTTGCAGAGAGAAGAAGATTTCTTTTGTAAACTTCTCTAACTCTCTAATGTGCGCTACTACATACTCTGAGTTATATTCAAATCTTAGAATATATCCGTCACACTTAACAAGGAGGTTCTTAAAACCGTTGGTTTCTAGCATCGATAACCCCGTAGCCAAGTAGGATGAAGTCCTTGCCTTGCTCACTCTCAAAGCGTAGACGAGAAGACCTACCCTTACCACGAAGTTTAAGCTTTGTCGAGATGACCGTTGAAGGATACACCCAAGAGTTCAAGTCTCCTACTACTGGCATAGTCTTAAAGCGGTATGCCTGTTGAGGAGCAGACGAAGGAGTGTTCTTGAAGTCCCAGTAGGCAGAGACAAGTAGAGACGATGGATGAATAGGATCATAGCCTACTAACTCATTACCTGTCCAACCTGTCTCAGTGGTACGCATGTAGGTGATGATGTAAGGGGAAGTCTTCTGTAGGAACAGATCGCCCTTGAAGTCATAACCAGCTTCAGCGAAGGAGGTGTAGTTAGTAGTACCCCAATCAAGGTAGTCCTCACCACCAAAGGAAGCCATAGTCAGCTTACCTGTGGTGCCATCCCTAACGACAAGAACGATAGCTGCATCACCTGTAGCAAAGTTATCGTACTGTGTACTTACGACATCAGAGCCATTAGAGAAGACATCATCTGCTCCTGAGACTACATCAAACACTAGCTGGTCTGAACCAAAGCCAGAGTAGAAGCTAAGGCCAGTTACGTAGCTAGTACTTGCTGCTTCATCAGAGATCGTCCAAGGGTAGAAGGCTTGAAGAACTGTATCAAGGATAAGGAAGTTGTTAACCTTGTTAATGTTAGCTTCACCATTAGAAGGGTAAGCCCAGTAGATCTTCTTGTTGATCCTATCGTAGAGAGCAGTGACCTTAGTCTTAGCATCTTGACTGATACTATCCCAGAAAGTTTGGATAGTAGAGATACCGATGTTCTGCTCCTGAGGAAGCCCTGTAGCTTGGTCGAAGGTCATGGCATGGATACCATACTTGGACCACCAGAAGGGCACTCCCTCAGCCTCTACGAAGGCCTCAGGGGTAAGCATACCTACGCTAGTGATAAGACGTACAGAGTAGTCCGTAGCACGGAAGATGTTATCGACACCATTGATCGACCACACACCGTTGTCAGCAAAGACGTAGAGGTTAGCACCGAAGGAATAGAGGAACTTAATGTTCACTGCATCAGGGATGCTAATCAAACCACCGTCAGTGTCTAGCAGGTCACTGATATCCTCTGAGGTAGGGTCATTGATCTGGAAGCAGTTACCAAGATCACCTAGGTTCTCAATCAAACGAGAGAAGAGAATAGTACCTGAGTTAGCTGAACTCTCTAGGCCAGCATAGAAGACACGACCAGCAAAGGAAGCTACTGACTTGAATCGAGACGACTCAGTAACAGTAGGTAGACCTGCTACACCAGAAGCAGCAGAACGATCCTTAGAGAAGAAGTCTAAGACGAAGTGACCATTGCCTGTAAGCGAAGTACCTGAGAAGATCTTATCCCACTCAGTCTTAGAGAAGTTACCACTAGCATCCTTACCTGCATACCAAGGCAAGGTCAGGGGAGGGTAAGATCCATAGGCTGTAAGAGCAGCAGCACCATACGTACCAGTCCAACCAGCATTAGCTGTGTCGTACTCACGACCAATAGAAGGAGTTAAGGTCTCTGTGCTGTAGGTAGTCTTGTCACCAGCCCAATCAAAGTCACGTACCTTGAAGCTAATAACAGTAGTAGTCAAAGTCTCAGTTACGTTATTACGTTCAATGTAGACAGTGTTGATAGCAGGAGAGGCTACTACAAGAGCACCCTTGAGGGATGTGAACTGGCACTTAACATTAGCTGCACCTACACTTCCTGCTACCTCATAGGCCGACAGATCAACTGTATGGCTAAGCTCAGTAGCAGAGTAAGGAGGAGATACTTTATTGTAGAAGTGAAGGATAGCTCCTGTCTGAATGACAAGGAACTCTAGGCCAGCTTGACCACCTACGTTCAACCACTTATCTGTGTGTACCAACTCAGTGGTAGCAACAGTAAAGGTAGAGAGAACATTACTAGCCTCTACTTCTACTGCCTTACGACGACGACGAGAACCATCACGACGAAGGTCACAGTTAAGTTCATCTACTGAAGCATCAGGTGGAAACGTAAGCTCAGCAGCTTCAGTCACCAAGCCCTTGATGAAGGTGTTGATCGTCTTCTGACTTAGACTTTGCGGCATCTTTTACCTTCTTACGTTCTTCCCGTTCCTGGTGAAAGTTCTCACGACGAGCAGCAGGAGTTTCTTTCATGGTCCTGAAGTACTGAGCGACAGCTTCTTTAGCCCTAGGCATATCAGAGAAGCGACCCTTAAGTTCAGTAGGTAGATCACCCTTCTCAGTAACTACTTCAAAGAAGATAAAACCATCTTGAGACTTACGGATATGTAGTGGATGGATCATCTTAGGAGACTTGCAAATGCAGGTTAGCTTTGATGGGTCTTCAATAAATTCCAAAGGGGTTACCTTCCGTAATGTGGACGTTTGTTAGCTCGCTTAGTCTTGTACATATCATTCTGTACAAAGGACTTCAGACGACGAGCAGCTTGTTCTACCTTAGGATCACTACCACTCTTGAACAGAGAGAAGCAGACTGACTTACTCTCAGCCAACAGGTAAGGCATCATGGTATCGTCTAGATCAGGTTCAAAGCTATCAGTGATACTGAAGGTAGGATACACAGTACCATATGCCTGAGTCTTACTCTCTTGCAGGGTAGACTCTACAGTAGCATTGTAAGCATTCATAACAATGTAGTTGTCATCGAAGCTTGTGTAGTAGGTAGGCATAGCATCGTTATAGATAACCAACGACGTACCTGCTGATTGGTCAGGTACCAAGATAGAATTGCTAGTGCTATATGCTTGACGATCTAAGAAGACTAGAGGTTCAACAAAGGTTACTTCGGAGTAGTTAAGACCACCATTCAGGTCAGTGTTGTAACGTAGTGTAACAATCTCTTTGAGGTCAGTAGGGTAGACAAAGTGAGTAGGCTTAGTGTTATCCGACAAAGAAGTCATCTTGATAAGACGCTTATGCTCAGGGATCTCACGAGCAGAGATGATGTTGAAGTAAGTATCTTCAATTACAGAAGCAATCTGTTGTGCTTCTACCGAGTCACTAATGGAGTTAATAGCCTCTGAGTCCATGTCACTCAGGATCGACTGAACCATAGAGAGGAGAGTAGTCTTCATTAGGCAGGTACCCCCATAGTAGTCAAGCTTGCAGAAGCTACGTTAAGAGTAAATGCTGCACTACCTTTGGTAAAGATCTCTAGGTAATCATTAGTGCTAAAGGAACCGTAGTCAGTAAGAGTAGCTGACTTCCACTCACCAGTAGTAGCTGTCACAATGATATGGCCACCATTCATAACTACACCATTCTTATAGAAGACTAACTCAATGTCACGACTAGTGCCTGAGTTGTTCTTGAAGTTGAAGGTGAAGTTAACAGCAGCAGTGATACTATTGGTACCAGTGTAAATAAGACGAGCATTAGGAGTTGTTGATCCACTCCACCCTAAAGCTGTAGAGATTAAGAAGGTAGGGTCAAGAGGAGTAAAGCTAGTTGTTACAGAATGATTGTAAGCAGGAGTAGTAGCATCAAAGGCAATGTATCCATTGATGTAGTTATGGTTCTGTGTCCAAGTACCGCTACCTGCTCCGTTAGCAATGTAGACTTGTCCAGCAATAGCAGTAGAGGCACCCTTAGGTTCATGTAGGTAAGGATCTGTAAGAGTGTTATGATTTACGTTAGCCATCTTATGTGTATCCTATTAGTGTATACCTAGGGTGGGTACATACAGTAATGTAATTATACTGTGTTTGGAGAATTTGTCAAGAGTTATTTTATAGGGTGGAACCTATTAAAGCTCCACCCCTTCTTCTTAGGCTTAGCCGATGTACTCGATAACCAGCTTAGCAGCACCAGCGGTGAATGCAGCGGTATCATAGTCCAGCGAGACGTAAGCAGGAGCCGTACCAACGGTAACAACACCAGCAACGGCAGCACCGTTACATGCAACTACGTCACCGATAGCATCGATAGCGGTCACTGCAATAGCAGCGTCGATACCATCAGCATCAATAGCAACACCAGCAGCAGTTTGCAGACCGATGTTCAGAGCAGCAGTTGCACCAGCAAATGCAGTCGTAACAATCAGGCTAGCTTTGGTGATGTATGCGCCCGCAGGAATGAACGCATCGTTAGCAGCAGGAGCAGCAGCAGACGAACCAATGGTGGTTGCATCTGCGATGTTGATTACGAGGTACTTAACCCCATACTCAGCACCACCAGTGAGGTTAACCGAACCTTGTGCACCATTGGTAAGAACCAAGAGGCCGTCAGAGTTAGTGTAAGACATATCTATATCTCCCTATTACACGTTGGTTTTCGTGATAACACGAACCATGTTCTCAGGACGATACAGCTTGACACCGTAACGAGCAGTAGTGACATACTCGTGACGCTGGAAGTCTTTGCAGTATTCGTAATCGACCTCAGGCATTTGACGCCATGCACCGACGAAAGGCGAAGCAGTGGTGTTTGCCGAGAAGAACAGGTTAGCCTTACCATTGACAGACGAGAAGTCCACGTTAGCAGGAGTCGAAGCTTTGTTAGCCAACGCACTATCCGTTGCAGTAGCAAGGTAGTTCGAGGTGTAAACGTCGAAACCATACACGTTCTTGACGAAGCGCATACCAGTAGCGATACCCGACGACACGATACCTTCCCACATTGGGTTGTTAGCAACCGAAACGAGGTTCGACAAGGTGTTCAGGGTGTACTCACACGAAGCATCCACGATAGCAATCAGGTTCGTGTCAGGCACGTTAGCCTTCTTCAGAGCATAACGAGCACGAGCAAAGTCTGCTACGTCAATGACTGCACCAGTACCCGAACCAGCCCAACGGTGAGCAACACCATCGATGTTCTCTGCCGAGTTAGCTGCAACACCAGCTTCTGGGGTAGCCAGAGTGGTTGCTTCGAAGTGTGCCATGATAGCACGCTCTTGCTCAGGAACAAAACGGCTCATCAGTTCAGCCGAATAGAACGAGTCCTGCTCAGCCTTCTTCGTGATGTACGAAGCGGACGACAGATACTTGTCAATGGTGAAGGTGAACTCACCAGTGTCCATTGGACGGTAGGTTACAGCAGTATCTTCGCTGTAGTTATCTACCTGAGCTTGACCAATCGAAGGGATCGTGAACTGATCGCCATCAGGGAAGCCATCAAGCATACGTACGTAACGCTGTGCTTGCATCTCATCACGCAGAATCTCCTTAAGCTCGCCAGACCAGATCTCCGAGCGAGTAAGGAGAGACATGTTGCCAGTATTCATACCAGACATTATTTTATCTCCATTAGATTAAAGACCGAACTTAGGCCCAAGACGCTGACGATCATTCATCAGTTGTTGTTGTACTTTGGGACTATAGTACGCCGATTTGTTTTCCCGACGAAGGTTTTGGTAGTAGTTCCAATCACGTTCCGTCGAAGCTTGCATATTGACGCCTTCAGTACGAACAGATCCTTGTACCATTGGGCTAAAGGATTTCTTCTGTTCACCTAGCAGGGCAAAGAAAGCGGTAGGCGACTCAGCAGCAATCTCTTGCATACGTTGTACACTCATACCTAGTTCAGAAGCTTTCTTCTGGATGGTAGCTACAGCTTCAGTGCCATAGGACTTCTCCAGTTCTGCGTCCACGATAGAGAGGTTCTGCTTGACAGTGTTCTCTTTATCACGGTTAGTCAGCGTCTGTTCAACAAGGCTCTTTAGGGATTCCTCACTCACTTGGGGCTGGGTATTGCCGTCAGTATTAGTGCTACCATTATCTTTATTGTTGGGTACTACAGCATTCACGTTGGTAGGAGCCGTGGCCTTATTCTGTAGTTGGTCAAGCAACTGTTTAGAGTACTCCTGCTTCCCAAGGTCTTCACGCATTGCTGCGAGTTGTTCCTCAAGAGTTTTGATATAGCCATCAGCTTCTAGTTTGCCTTTAGCTAGTACCTCAGGATCTTTCCAGTTGTCTCCCTTTACCGCTACGAGCTTAGCTAAGTAAGACTCCTGTTGTTCAGGCGTCATAGCTTGTTGCTCTGTCGTCTGACTCTGGCCCTCTGGTTGCTGGGCTTGGTCAAATACACTCATTGTTAGTCCTTATGGTTAAGGTCGATTAAATTTAAGATGTCCTCAAGTACAGCATTGTACTCATTGACAGCCACTTGCTTAAACTCCCAACCTGGGGAGTAATCACGAACAGCATCACGTTTTAAGTAATGTTGTTCGAGAATTTCTCTGAGACCATCGAAGGCGTTACGGTAACCCATAACCTCAGCTTTACGACGATCACGTTCTGCACCTTTAAGGTTCTTCAGCCAGATAGCTTGCATTAGATACCCATCTGTTGAGCAGCCATAAGTTGCTCCTGATTAACCATCTCAGCATTCTGTTGGGTCTGCTGTGTCTCAAGCTGCTCAGTGATAGCAATGTTCTCGCTAAACAGTTTAGGCTCACCAAGCTCTTCAGCCATGATACGAGCAAACTCTTTGCCAGACAGGTGAGCAGCTACCGAAGGATCAGACAACTTAACTTGGTACAGTTGAGTAAGGTTCTGTACACGACGAGCACGTTCAGCAAAGTGACGAGCACCTACTGGTACGATCTTACCGTTAGCTGTGATGTCTTCTTTAGTGACATCCTTAAACAGCATAGCCCCTGTGGCATCATCCATGACACGAATAGTATCACTCATGTTCATGTGACGACGAGCAGTCTCAAGCATAGAGTTCAAGATAGGCTCAAGGAAGGTACGTTCGAAGTGTGCAGTCTTATGTTCAAAGATACGAGAAGCTGAGTTCTGTAGGCTCTGTACTTCGAAGGCAGTCTTCTCACCAGGAGTACGGATACCCATAGCTTGCTTAGGTGCACCAGCCATCTCCTCCATCTTACTCTCAAGAATTTGGATCTGAAGGTCAGCTTGAAGTGCAGTACCATCTGGTTGCAGATAACCTACGTCACCTTCTTCACCCAAGTAGATACGTGCACCTGGTTCGAAGTCAAAGTCTTCTACGTCACCACGGATCTTCATAATCGGGTAGGCAATCTGATCGAACACATCAGCCTTGAGGTTCTCAAGGTGGTCAATGCGATACTGCATACCGACCAAGTTATCCAGTGGACCCATAGCATACAGGTTATCTGGGCGAGGACGCCAGCCAGCGTGGTAGATAGGAGCCTGACCCAACCAGCTAGGGTTCTCTTCGTTGCTGATAATGTAAGCACGATCTACCACAGTGATGATACGATCAGACCACAGCTTCTGTTCGTTGTAGTCGTAGATGTCACCGTAGAAGGTAAGGATCTCAACAAAGTTGGAGTCATAGTAGTGTTGGATAGAAGAGAAGCCATCAGCAATAAAGCCAGAAGCTTTGTCCAACATGCCATCGCTATTACCTACATACGCACGAGCATACAGCATCTTATCCAAGACTTGCTTGAAATGAGCATTAGAAGGATCAGCATCTACTTTCTTCTTGATCTCACCCAGAGTCATAATACTCTTGATGATCTTAGGGGTCTTAGTAAACGAAGAAGCAGTAGGGTTAAATACAATGTCGTAAGGAGAAACACGAACCAGCTTAGGACCAACGTATTGAGTAGCTAGCTCACCACTCTCTTTGACTTGGTAGTTGTCTTCCCAAGTAACAGTAGCAAAGCAGTTGCCATACTGGATCCAATCATAGAGTAGATCAGAAGCTGTATTGACAAAGTCAGACTGACGTACCTTGTTATTCATGTAAGCTTGAATAACGTCACGTTTAGCTTTTACGTTACCTGCTGCATTCTCAGCTTCAAACCGCATCCACTTCTGCTGAGGGAACAGAGTAGCGAAGTAGTTAGCATGGAGGTTATCCATGATCTGAGTAAGCTTAGGGGTAGTAGTAGTGTTCGACCAAGGAAGGACAGCGTTACCTGTAGTACGAGTGTCAGTAGCGTACAGGTAGTTACGTAGTTCTTTCTTCTCTTCTACCCAACTGGTACGAAGCTCAGCCCACTCACGCCAACGGTTAGAGATCTCTACAGCCATGTTGTCTGGCCCTAGGATGTGCATGATGTCAATAGTTTCGCCAGCCATTAAGCAGCACCTCTGAATTTATGTGAAGACCAGACCACGTTACTTTTTCTTTGGCGGTGAAGAGTCTTACTTGGAGCAATAGCCATATCGACTACGGAAGCTAGAGCATCAATTACGTCATCGTGAGCAGGGTTACGTGTAGAGAGTTCTTCTTCTAGGATCTGAATGTTCCCACCACGGTAATGCCAGATCTGCATATTGTCGTAGCGAGGTTCGAGGATAGAAGCGATACGTTCTTGCTTGTTGCCTTGGTGTTTGTTAGGACGATACTCTTCAATGCTAATGGATAGACCATGTTGCTTGATTAGTTCTTTTAACTGTTTAACAATAGCAATCTGAGCAACACTTACTTCTGCTCTCATCTTTCTAAACGACCACTTGTTAGACAGTACAAGGATGTGTTCGAAGTACTCCGAGATCCTGTCAGTCTTAAAGCGGTCAATGTCTAGCACATACACACTGTTGCTAGCGTCAATACCAATGACGACAATAGCAGTAGAGTCAGACCGTTTACCCAAACTAAATGCAAAGTCTACAGCAGCAAATACATTCAGGCGTTGATCTTTGTAGAACCAGTAACCATTCTCAAGCTTCAAGAACTTACGGTCGTAGTATTGAAACTTGTCACT
>Ga0099851_1000503_pt1 | contig 16255 bp, 28 predicted proteins | sample CB_VirMetaG_6_FD_78176 | JGI IMG/M metagenome (GOLD analysis project Ga0099851, IMG submission 78176) | Freshwater to marine saline gradient viral communities from Chesapeake Bay - CB_1508_2 Viral MetaG | ecosystem: Environmental > Aquatic > Marine > Coastal | place: USA: Chesapeake Bay... | reverse complement strand
TGAGTACCTAGACAACAAGCCAACGTTCAAAAAGGCATACTTTGAGTTGCAAGACCTACTGTTCAAAGGCAATGCTGCCATTCAGCAAGAGCGCTACGCCCGCGGTATTCTTGGCTTTATCAAAGCAGAAGAACTAGAAAAGCGAAAGCGACAGGAGATTGAAGAAGCCAAAAATAGTATATGGTTCCAAACCAAGAAGGCGTTTGTTGACCAGAACATTAAAGCGTACGAAATGGAGAAGGAGGTACGCAAAGCTGGCGGTACTATTCGCGAAGAAAACTCACCGGTGTACGCGTTCAACGAGTACAACTACATTGGAGGACAGATTAAGTACTACCTAGAAGCATATATTCAGCCAATTCAAGAGACATTGAAGAATAAAGGCATTGACTGGAACGACTTTGGACAGTACGTAAAGTACAAGCGTATCACCATTGGTGATCGCCAAGACGTAGCGAACCCAGATTTAATGACGCCAGAATATGCAACCGAGCAACTTGCGTATATGCGGGAGCGCTTTGGTGAAGAAAAGTATATGGCGCTTGAAGCTGCCCGTATGCAGTTTGTGAGTGGCTTAAAACACGTACTAGAAGACGCGTACAACGCCGGTATATACAGCGACTCATTGTACGAGAAAATGAAGGCAAACCCAGCGTATGCCACTTTCCGCAGCATTAACCATATTCTTGACTCAAACGTGACCGCGCAAGTCTTTGAGCAAATCGGTACCACGGCACAAATCCAAAATCCAGTAGACGTGACTATCCGAAAAATGGTTGAGGTTATCCGGCACGCAGAACGAAATAAGACCAAGAACCAGACACTAGACTTTATTAAGGAGCAGAACGCCGCCGGAAAGCTTAAGGACAAAGTGGTACCAGCCGATACCGAGTGGGATTTGAAACGAGGTTGGTTTACACCGGTACGTTCAAAAGACCCTAAAATGAAGCTAGTAAAAACCGTTGAGAATGGAACGCTAGTTGGGTATTACGTACCGAACGACGTGGCAGAATTGCTTGAAATGCGAACTACACAAGAGCAAAAGACGGTAGTAGCAGCGCTACGGTGGGCAAACCAGCTACCACGTACATTGTTCATTACCGCAAGCCCAGGGTTCCAAAGCTTCTCATTGCAACGTGACTTCCGACGTACGGTAAAAAACCAGTACGCTAAAGACAAGTCACAAAAACTATGGAAGGTGGCGTACAATGTATCCAAAGCATACGTAAAAGCTGCGCCAAGTGCATACCGACGAGCGATTGGTACCCCAGACAACCTAGTGCAGAAAATGGAGCGCGATAAAGTGTTGTCTATCACCTTTAACCAGATACTCGCTAACAAAGACGCCGGAGAAGCAACCGTAGTTGAAGGTATTATGGAGCGGTTTGGACTAGATAGCCAGCGAAACATTAACGACGCAAGCTGGAAGAAGTACTTGAAGCCAGTAACTATGGTGTACGACTCAATGCGTATCTTGGGTGACACAATTGAAACCATACCGAAAATCGCCGGTTATACCGAGTTTCAAAAGAATGGAGACATAAGCCGCGGAACAAAAGACTATATCCGACGTTCTATCGGAAACCCAGACTACCAACGCCGAGGGGACGCGTACCAGTGGACAAACAACGTGTTCCTATTCAGTAACGCTATTAAGGAAGGTATACGCGGAGACATTGAAGTAATGCTTGACCCAGACCGTGAGGTACGGTTCCGCTACTGGTACTCAACTGCACTGGTGGATATTCTGCCGAAAATCATTATGTTTGGTGCGGTAATGGGTGCGTTTGGAGACGACGTAGAAGAAGCAATGAAGAAAGTGTCAGACTACGACAAAACAAACTACGACATTATTCCAATTGGAGTAAACGAAAACGGAGAGACCCAGTACCTACGTATTCCACACGACGAAAACGGACGACTCTTAAGTTCTATTGTTTGGAAGCTTCTTACCGCCGCAGACAACGACCAGCCAATTACCCGCGACATTGCCGACATTTTGAGCTTTGTTGGTGGACAAATACCAAGTCTCACGCCAGTTATTTCAGCACCGATAAGCACTTTCCAATTCGCAACCGGCTTGAACCCGTACGACTCGTTCCGAGGACGCCTTATTCTTACCGAAGACGAACAACGTGCCGGAGGTTGGCGCCGAACCGAGCCATACTTACGCTGGCTATACGGAGAACTAGGTGGAAACACAATAATGCAGCTAGACGTACGAGACTACTTTGGCGACGAAATGACCGGACTGGACTACGTAACGAAAATACCATTCTACGGTAACGTTCTTGGACGTACCTACAAAGAGTCCGATTGGGGAGTAACAGAGAGCTTGCGTGCTATTGGTGAGCAAGTAGAAGCCGGAGACGCACGACGACGACTAGACGAACGGGAGATTATCTTTGACTACGCGCGGCAGCTACGTCAAGAAGGAGTGGACGAAAAGGAAGTATACAAAGCTTTTATTGGAGACATTAAAGAAACGCGCGGAGTGGAAGCGATCAAGAAATCAGACGGCGACCGCTTGATACAGCGCCTACGAGTGACCGCGCTTGAGTCACCCGAGTACGACCAGTACATAAGTGCGATACAGTACCGAGCAACAAACACGTCGAAACTGGCAGTACTTGAGAAGGTAGCACAAGACCTACCACCAGACGAATACAAGCAGCTACTACGTGTCCTTGGGGAGTACAAAATCATATCGGAGCCGGTATATAACACCGCTTCAACGTATGTGGATAAGTAACCTAGCGAGCGAGCGAGCGAGCGTATATACTTAAGTCACGGTGGATATAACCCCCACCGTATAAGTACAATGAAACGAAAACTTATTGTCGCAACAGTCGCCGTCGCGGTAGTAGGTGGGACTTGGCTTTATCTTGGAGGTATAGATAAAGCCGTAGACTTTCTCAAGAACGAGGAAGTTGTTTATCAACGACCGGAGGTGATCGTTGAGAAGGAACTAGTCGATAACTTTGAAGCCCGAGTTGAAGCGGCTATCGAAGAAGCTATGCCGGACATTGAGCGAAAAGCCCAAGCCGCATACGACAAAGTGGTTTTGGAAGAAAAGGAAAAGGTAGTAGACGCCGTTATAGAAGCACGCATTGAAGAACTGGAAGGTTCTTTGAGCAAGCAAGCGGTAGACTACTGAAGGGGTAGAAAGCCACTAGAACGACTAGTAAGGCGCACTTTCCCAGAAGACCCAGAGACAGCAGTAAAAATTGTTCAAGGGGAGTCAGGGTTCAACCCCACAATATGCGGTAAACCAAACAACAACGGAACGGTTGATTGTGGTTTATGGCAAATCAACGACGTACACGCGCAAACACTGGCCGAAATGGGATTGGATCGTAAAGACCCCCGCGACGCTACAAAGTTTGCCCGCTACTTGTACGAAAAAAACGGTGGGTGGGGAGATTGGGTTTACTATCTAAATCACCTAGCGTATCGTTAAAGTATGAGCAAACGAAAACAAACCCTAAATTGGTCAAAAGAGCTTGGATTTTGTGTAACAAAAGAGCCGCTATACCATATCTGGTATTCAATGGTGAAGCGTTGCACAAACAAAAAAGCGACAAACTACGCCATTTATGGTGGACGAGGGGTGTCTGTTTGCTCAAGTTGGTTGTCGTTCCCAAGGTTCCATAAGGATATGAAATCAACATATCAAAAAGGACTTACTTTGGAACGAATAAATAACGACGGAGCTTATTGTAAAAGCAATTGTCGTTGGGCAACGAGAAAAGAACAAGCAAACAACCGTAGGACAAACCGGTATCTGATATACCAAGGGAAAAAGCAAACACTTCTTGAGTGGAGCAAAGAGCTTGGTATATCAAAGACAACTCTGTGTATGCGCTTAAAGTCAAAGACTCTTACGCAGAAGCAAGTGCTTACCGCTGGTCTTTTGCGGTCTTACTAAAAACAAACGTAACACTTATGGAAAACGAACTTGTAACTTCATTCTTAAGTATTGGTATCGTAGGTGCCGCACTGTCATACGCAACACAATGGTTGCAGGACAAGTACGGCGTTGAAGGTACCCAAACGAAAGCAATTGCTATTGGCGGTTCCGTAGTTCTCGGAGCAGCCGTATGGTTCCTACAAGGCACTGAACTATGGGCTTCTATTATTGGTGTACTAGCCGCGGCTTCAACCGTGTACGCTATGTACTTCAAAGGCAAGGTTAATTCACGCGAGGACGTATGAGCAGAGGGAGCGTAGAAACACAATGCCAACAATGCAGCGTGCCTTTTCTCACGTTCCCTTACTTGCTGAAACAAGGCAACGGAAAGTATTGTGGTTCTCGTTGTTACGGTGAAGCAAAAAAAGGATTTAACCCAACCAAAAAACAGCTTAATGCTCTTGAAAAAGGGCGCGGCTGGAACAAAGGCAAAGCAGGACTTTCAAACGAAAACCACCCTGCTTGGAAAGGTGACAAAGTAAGTTATGCTTCGTTGCACGCTTGGTTAAAAAGAAACTTTGGGACACCGACTCACTGTGAAAACAAAGCTTGTACCGGTCGAAGCAAGACTTTTCACTACGCAAAGTTGAAAGATAAAGAGTATTCGCGTAACCGCGAAGACTACGTTTGGCTTTGCGCGTCGTGCCACACAAAGTACGACTCATATGAGTTAAAATTAAGCTTATGACCAACAATCCACAATACTTAATTGTCCACCACGGGGGAGGAACTGACGCCGACCCGCTGGCAAACACGTCTAACCACACCGCTGAAACTATTAACGCTTGGCACCGCCACTTGTGGAACTTCAAAAGTTCTCTAGGTTGGTATGTTGGCTATCATTATGTGATAGAGAAGTCTGGTAAAGTGGTGCAATGTCGCGCTGACAACGAAGAAGGAGCGCATTGTATTGGGAAAAATCGAAGTAGTATAGGAATAGTTTTGTGCGGAAACTTTGACAGCACTGTTCCTACAAAAGAACAAGAAGAAGCATTGCGCTTACTGATACAGCGCCTTGCAAAGAAGCACAACATAGCAAAATCAGCGGTAGTTCCACACCGTAAGTTTGTAAACAAGTCGTGCTATGGACGGCGGCTACCCGACGATTGGGCAGCCGCTTTTCTGTCCGAAATTGACAACCGAACAGCGCTTTCCGAGTACTCAACTATTGAGTTGATCGCGGAACTGCGCCGGAGGTGGTAGGAAATGGGAAGCAAATAGCTTCCCCTTCCCGCGGGACGTACCAGAGTTCCTTAAACAAAAGCATATGTCTTCCTCTAAAGACAAAAGAAAAAACCTTATAACATTCAAACTACTCAATGCGCTATAAAAACACAACTGGTACGTCGCGCGGGGAGCGTCCCCCAAAATAACTTATAGGAGGTGAAACGTGAAGACAGTACAATGCGAGTGTTGCGGCAACACACTCATACCGGAGTTTGGAGAAGGAAGGTATACGCCAATTTCTCACCTGTATTTTTGCGACGTCACCTGCTACCAAAAGTGGGAACAGGGACGCCGGTACCAACAATCATTGCAGGAAACAGAAGTTTCCGGTGACTACTGCCCGCTAGACAGACGCACGAAAGGTTGGTAGCACCAACCTACAAGGGAACCAAACCGGTTCCCTTTTCTTATTCACACCTTTTTAGTTGCAAGCGAGCGGGCGAGCGAGTATAATACGAGGAGGTCGAAACATTATACACCACTTAATCATTCAAATTGTGAGCAAAACCAAAAAGGAAATGTCCGAGTATATGCGAAACTTGGGACGCAGAGGTGGACTAAAGACAGCCGAGAAGGGACGAGATTATATGTCAAAGCTTGGAAGAAAGGGCTACCAGTCACTTGCGAAAAAGCAAAAAAGTTCACAAAAATAAGTATGAACCAACCTAGCATTACTTTATTGTCGCTGTTCAGAAAGTACGGCGGCAAAATAAAAAACGCGCACCCGCGCGAATTAAAAGCAGCGCAACGTTCTATCCCAGCCGGTAAAAACCCACTCAAAGCTTTCTTTGAAGCTGCCGCGGAGTACGAACGAGAGCGCAACAACACCTAGCATTATGTACACCAAACCAATTCCCCAGCCGGTCGTACTACTTTTGATCGTCACTTTTACACTTCTTGGCTTACTAGCCGGACTAAATAAAGCAGAACCAGAAGTAACCACCGACTTAAACCACGACGGAGAAGTAACCTTACAGGACTTTTCTATCGCACTATACCTAGTAGACACTATTAAAAACGAAATAAGCAATTAAATTATGGAAGAAGTCGCCAACAAAATGCCAGCGCTTTACGAAGCCCTTGCAAAGTTTCAGTCCAAACTACAAGTTATGGACAAGACCGCCGAAGTGAAAGCTGGAAGTTATAGCTTCAAGTACACCCCACTAGACGAGATTATGAAGAACGTGTACCCGATACTATCCGAGAACGGACTAGCAATCCGGCACGAAATCAACGAAAACGGAGTAGAAGCCGTACTGTCTCACAAGGCAGGAGGTGAACTACGCAGCGGAGCTATACAGATCAACCGCAGCGGTAAAATGCAGGATATTGGTGGGCAGCTTACATACGCCCGTCGGTACACTGTAACCGCGCTACTTGGTATCGCGTCGGACGAAGACGCAGACGCCGGAGACTTGACCGTTGGAAAGAAGAAGCAGACTGCCAAGGACGCAGCCCAGAACATAGACATTGAGCCGTACCGAGCAAAGCTTGTTGCTGCCAACAGTATCGTGGCACTAAAACAAGCGTGGACAGCATTACCACTTGCCGCTAAAGAAAACCTAGCGTTGCAGCAGCTTAAGGAGGAAATGAAAGAAATGTTTGAAACTACTGAACCAGTCGTTGACTTGGACAAGGAGCTAGAAGAAGACACCGCCGAACCACCAGAAGACGAGTTTGCAGACGTTCCTATGGACGAAGACGACAGCATTGAGAAAATTAACGCAGCACACGAAGCAAAGGCAGTAGAACCAGACCCACAACCTAAACGACGACGATAGTATGAAAGAACTTAAAGTACAACAAGGCAGCGAAGAATGGCACAAAGCACGGTTAGGTAAAATCACCGGAACCAAGCTAAAAGACGTCGTTGACCTTTCGCTGCCGCTAAAAGACGACATACTTGCAGCCCTAGAAGACGCTGGTATTGAAGACTATAAGAAAAGCTGGACGTCCCAGACGCTACTTGACCTTTTGCCGGACGATAAGAGACAGGAACTATTGGACAAAAAACCAAAGAAGCTTGGCTTTTACGAAATCCTAGCGGAGAAGATCGCCTACCAACCAGAAGACGGCGACCCGAAACCTATTGACCGTGGCACCCAGCTTGAACCGGAAGCCCGCGAGAAAGTGGCGCTGCACCTAGACGAGAAGATTGAAGAAGTCGGTATATGTATCAGTGACCAGCACCCAGACATTGCAGTTTCACCGGACGGTATCATTAAAAAGAAAGGAAAGGTGGTGTATGCCGTGGAGATCAAGTGTCTTTCTACTGCCCGACACTTACAAGCGTTGATTGAGCAGCGTATACCGGAAGACTACAAGTACCAAGTGCTGCAATACTTTATTGTGTTTGAAGACTTGGAAGTACTGTACTTCACGTTCTACGACCCGCGCGTAGTTGGCTATGAGCTAGTAGTGTTGGAAGTCCACCGAGACGAAGTAGCAGCAAAGGTTGAAGAACACCTTAATTATCAGAAACAAGTGCTGGCAGAGATTGAGCGCTTGGCAGAGAAATATAGCAATTTCTAGTATGGGAGAATTAAAAGACAGCGGTTGGACAAATGAAGACGCTACTATTGAGTGTCCACACTGTAAAGAAGTGTTTGACGTTGAGCTTAACGTTGAAGCAGAAACTTACGTGAAGTACGAAGCCAGCGTTCAAAATAAATAGTATGGAACCCCAAGTAACACAATTCAACGGCAAGGTTTACGTTATGGTACCAGACCACGTAGAAGACATTGTGGTATTGCGTAACGCAAAAAGCTACCAGTTTACCGTGCCGAAAGACGAGCGACTGGCGTTTAACCGCTGCGTCACTAACACAGACGAGCTACAAAAGTTCAAAAACTAGTATGAAGCGAACACGGAAAAATCAAATGCACGGACTTACTCACCACGAACTGTACCCAGTATGGCGCACAATGATTAACCGTGTTCAAAATCCAAAAGACAAAGAGTACAAACGTTATGGAGATCGCGGCATTACTGTCTGTAAACGCTGGCACGACGTCCGAAACTTCATTGCAGATATGCACCCGCGACCAAAAGGAACAACTATTGAGCGTGTAAATAACCATAAAGGGTATTCACCAAGTAACTGCAAATGGGCAACAGTAAAAGAACAAGCTAACAACCGGCGTACAAATGTGAAGTATAAGGGTGAAACAGCAGTTCAAGCTTCATTGCGTCTTGGTGGCTACCCACGATTGGTTGACGCTAGAGTACGTCGTGGTTGGAGTCTTAAGAAGGCGTTTACCACGCCAAGTCGGTATGCAAAAGATATTAGTTAAAGCAGAAAAAATAGACGACTCGTTCCGCTTGGTAATTCCAAGTGAGTACAACCGTATTCTTATGCGTAAGCTAGTAAAAGAAGACGGTATTGAGTTGTTTGAGTTGCGACCAAGGGTTCGTGGTTCACGAAAACAACGAGGGTATCTTGAAGGAGCTGTTATATGGGTATGGGCAAAATGGCAATACGGACTTGACCCACGTAACCCAGAGACACACGAACAAGCACGTTATCTTTTTAAGCAACACTTTTTGTTTGACGTGGTGCAAGACCGAAAAGGAAACCCACGTAGAGTCCCACAAAGTTTGAGTGGTAAACACGCAGAAGCACTTGAAACCTACACAAATTGGGCGCAAGAGAACGGAGCGCCTATACCGAATGAGCAATTGTACAAACTTTGGCGCGATCAGTACTCAATGGAACCAAAATGGGAGCATTATTGGGACTGGCTAGAGTATCTTGGACTAGAACACGACGCGCACCCAAGCAAAGAAACCATTGCAGAGAAGTTAAAATTATAAGAAAAAATAGTTCTTTATGAAGTTTGACCATTTACCACAATTCAAAGTAACCGGAGCCGAAAGCGAAGAATACGGCGAACTAGTAAAGCAAACCAGCGCTTTACTCAAACGACCATACCACCAAATGCACCAGCTTTTCACCCGTGAACGTTGGAGCTTGTCGGAAATACGCGACGCGTACCACAACGCGGTAAAGCACCACGGCAACGTGACCCCACAGGTCGCGTGGTGGGCGGGACGTAAACGACGAAATAACATAGTAAGAAAAGAAATATGGTAAATGCCAAGCGCAAGGGCAACCGAAACGAAAACGACCTAGCAAATTGGTTGCGTAGTCACGGGTTCAAAGCTTGGAAAGACCCAAGCAGCGGCAGTTTCTACGAGAAAGGAGACGTAGGGAACAACCTAGACGTCACTATTGAAACCAAGGCAGCAAAGAAGGTTGAGTTGCAGAAGTGGTGGCGCCAAGTAGAAACCGCAGCGGCGCTACAACGTAACGAACCAGCGTTGTTCATACACATAGACGGTATGCCAAAGTCGGAGTGGCTAGTGGTGCAGCATAGCGAAGACTGGATAGAAGCACGCAAAGGAAATAGTGAAACCGAGCAAAATTATATTAACCCCAAAGCCAAGTTTGCCTTTCAGAACGCAAAAGAAGCACTACGGGTAGCAATGAAGTACTTACAATGAAATACCGCAAATTACCCTCAAAAGAAAAACTAACAAAACGTTTTGTTTACGACCCTAAATCCGGTTTATTAACTTGGAAAAAAGACCACGGAAAGAAAAACAAAGCAGGAAAGGTCGTTGGATATAAAAGGGCAAGTGGCTATGTGTATGTGTATGTCGACTCTATTGGTTATATGGCGCACCGGCTTGTCTTGGTAATGTCTGGCTGCAAATTAAAACAAAACCAACAAGTAGACCACGTAAACCAAAAACGTGACGACAATCGCCTTAAAAACTTAAGGATAGTTGACCAAGAAACCAACCAAAGCAACCGGAAAATAGCAAAAAATAATAAAACGGGAACCACTGGTGTATACAAGCTTCCAAACGGTAAATATGCAGCGCAGATTAAAAAATACGGCAAGACAATACACCTTGGTTCGTTCGCAACATTAAAAGAAGCAGTAAGCTGCCGAAGGGCAGCAGAAATAAGTACCTAGAAAAATGACACAAAAATTAGACAGACTCACAATGCGAGAAGCTATTATGTACCGGCTTCTTAAAAACCACGAAGGAAACAACGAGTATATACCAGTCTTTGATTTTATGGGTGATATATATAGCCCAGAGTTCAAGAAGGGTGGGTTTGTTTCTCACGAATGTAGCGCCCGATTGTCCGAAATAAACAAGGAAAACCCTGTACTGCTGGAAATTGAGAAACAACAAGCCAAGTACACCAAAAACATTTTCTACTGCTACCGGCTACGTGCTGGCTTTACCGTTCACAACATATACGACGAAGACATTAAAAACCTAGCTATTGAGTATGACAAGTGTAAATGAACTAAACGAACGCACCAGAAACCAGCGTATTCGTGACGACTTTGGTGCATTGTTGATCGCCGTGTACCGGCTACCACTTGAGCAGCGCAAAGTAGTACTTGAGCAGTTTGAAATGAACCGCCGGACTGCAATTGCCGAACGTTTGAAGCCAGAATATGACTGCGAGACGTGCCAAGACACCCGAGCAATTGAAGTTATGGGAGACGGTGAGAACTTTGAGTATGACATTATTGGTTATAAACCTTGCCCAGATTGTAAGTGGGAAGACCCTATACAAGACTAGCGTATGACAACCCCAGAGAGAAGTGTAGCGGAGGTAGTGGAGGAGTTTAGAAACTTGTACGTAGAAATTGAAGAAGTGATGGAGCGAAGTGTACTAGATAAATACGAACACTGGCTCACCCAAACCCTCCAAGCCGAACGCCAGAAGCGAGAGGAGGTGGTGGAGTTACTAAACTTTGTTTGGACAAGGTCAGATAATTTTGTTTTTGAAGGAGTAACAGAAGGTAGCCAAAAAAGTTATTGGCATTGTAGAGGTTGTGACGGAGAGTTTGAAAGTAATTGGCCAAGGTGGGAAGAACCAACAGAGGAGACTTTTCCACATAAAAAAACATGTTTTGTCTTAAAAGTTCAAGAAGCCCTTACCAAATCTAATAACAAGTAGTATGACTTGGAAAGAATACTATGCCGGAGTTCGCTTTATTAAGCAGAACAGCGGCACCGAACAAGAAGAAAAACGAAGACTTAAGGACTGGAAGAACCAAGCTTTACCACTTGTGGGGAAAACTATTGACAGGCGAGCGGGCGAGCGTGTATACTTGTAAGCAAGTGAGTCGCTAACCAACTCACACCTAGCAAAAAAACTATGTCAAAAAAATATCTATGTAGCTACCAAGCAGACGTTATCAAGCGTATGTTTGATAATGACGATCAAAAAAATGTCCGAGTTCCACGAAGAATACAAAGAACATTGTTATTCAAGAGGTGGTGGACGTATCAAAATTGGTGCAAAAGAAATGAAGTTATTGGAAATGTTTGATAAGGGAAAGACCTTTTCAGAAATTGCCCGCGAAACAAAACAATCTCAAGCAGTAGTCCGAACCCGTATCTTATACGCAGCACTATCTCGTTAAATTATGGAAAAAGAACAAGTACAAGCGGCGATCAGACCAGTACTGGAACAAATCAAAAAAGAAAGTTTTGTACCGGACTATAAAGCCAGCGACACCGAAGCAATGGGTATGCTTATTTCAAAGTTCTTTGAGTGGGCAGGAGAAGACATTATGGAAGCTGCGTACTACGGACTAGAAGACGCAAACTTTCACGGGGAAGCTAAAGCAGTCCTTGACCTTATGAACGGGGAAACCGTAATAGAAAAATAGTATGGTACCAAAACTATATTACACACCACCTAGCGACGAGATTTTTGAAGAAGTGAAGGAAAAAGCTATTGAGATATGGAAAGGGTACGACAATACTTACGGGTACCAAGACGAGAAGGTAAACCGGATTAAAGACTTACAGAACGTAGAAGATAACGTTATGTACATCGTGGCTATGTTCGATCTTGGAAACCAGACGAAACTAGCAAACTCTTTGTCTCACGAAGCGCGTATGGCTATTAAAGCAAGAATGATTGACGGCGGCGCAACGGTAGAAGCTTTAATGTTCTAGTATGGCAGGTTGTGATTGTAAAAGGTGCCGAGAATATCACCAGAAACTAGGATTAAGCCGAGCAAGCGAGCGAAATCGTGCTATACTTTTTACATATGGCAAGCAAAGAAGCCACAACTAAAAAGCGCGATACCAACAAAGCCAAGCTTGGGCGTAAAAAGAACGTCCGAGAAGCTGCAAAGACACTGAAACCAGAGAACCCCACGAAGAACGTATTATCACCAGCAGAACAGAAGTTTTGCAAGATATACGCAAGTGACGTGGAGTTTTTTGGTAATGGAACACAAAGCTATATACAAGCGTTCAACGTGCATTTAACAGACCAAGAAGGAAAGAAGGTGCCGGAAGGAAAGAAGGGTATGACTAGGGGAGCAGTAAGTGAAGCAGCACGGAAGTTATTGTTGCGTAGTGATATTTTGACTCGTATAGACGAGGAAATGGAAGAACTTGGCTTTAACGATCAGCACGCAGACAAAACACTGTCTTTCTTAATGAACCAGAAGGCAGATTTACGCGTTGCTTTGGGAGCAGCAGCAGAATACAACAAGTTGAAGTCCCGTATCGTCCAACGCGAAGCCCACTTTCACGGTTTTGCAGCCGACGATATGAGTGACGAAGAATTACAGGACATTATCAAGAAGCAAGAAGCATTTTTTCAGAAGAAGTAATAACCATAGTCGCCTATGTTATACAAAGAAAACAACTACTTTCCGGTAATAGTGATAGCCATATTTCTAGTAATTGGTATTGCTTGGACTGCATACGATTATTTCCAAACCCAGCCAGAACCCCAGACCAGCAGCATTTCTAGCACGCTAGAAGACCGCTGTACGTTCGTAATGAAGACAAGCGGTACACCTTTCACAATCAGCGAGAATAGCGCCGGAGAATACAATTATGAGCTTTATATGCGAAATGACGGGTACATTGAGGTATGGAGTTGCCCGCCAGCAGTAGTTAAGTAGTTATGGCTTTATACGTTGAAATAAAAGTTGGAGACAAGGTGGTGGACGTGTATGCAGCACAACGGCAGGAGGTTTTGAAGTCCAAGGACACTGAACACGCGTACGGTTGCGTCCGGTACAAGGAAGTCCCGACCGGCTTTGAGAAGACTGAAAACATAACTATCGTACACCACAAGTACAGCGACGGTGCTGCGGTACTCGCCGAGAAGGTATTAAAAGCTTTTAACAAGAAAAAATGATTGAACTAGAACTTATAACAGACCACCACGACCGAGTTGGTGGCATATATTCTAAAAGCGTACCGGCAAGCTGGAAGGACATAGACCTTGCTGTTTCTATGGTGAACTATTGCGACGCGCACGAAGAACTATGGGCGCAGAAGTACGACCGGAAGTGTTGGGCAATGGCACACGCGCAATTGACTGACAGTTATAACCCGAAGCGTATCTTTGTAGTACATAAAGACCTAGTAGACCCAGAAGCAAACCCAAAAAACGTCCGTTTTCCGTCCCGTATGATATTTAACCCCGTGCTACTGGAAGCACCGACCGACATTGAGACAGTGAAAATGGTAAATAAAACCGTGTACGACGAGAAGACCGGCAAGCGATCACGACCGCAGGAGGTACCGGAGAAGCAATACACCAGCAACGTTATACCTATGGAGGAAGGTTGTATGAGTTTCCCGCAGCGTAAACCAAAGAAGGTAGACCGAGTTTTCCGCGTGAAAGTACGCTACTGGTACCCTGTTGAGTTCCTTGGCTTTAAGTTCCTATGGCGTAAGACCGAAGAAGTGGAAGGTTTGAAAGCCCAGATATTTCAGCACGAAATACAGCACTTTGAAGGTGAGAACATTTACCATAAGAAACAGTCCGAGCAGCCGGACGAACTGACGTAATATGCTATTGAAACTAAAACACTTTATTTTTGGACACCCGAAGCAAGACTTTACCGACACTGGTATAGCAGAACGGACTTGTAAGTGCGGTTTTGTCTGGCGGCACGGTGATATGTATTGAGTATGTTACAAGCGCCGCGTAAAAAAAAAGACCCGAAGTACCACGACAAGCTTTACGCGTGGCGCTTAATGAACGAGAAGTTTCGATACTACGAGCCGTCCGGCGTTGGTGAGGACTTTATCAACGCTTTTTCTAGCAATGACTACTTCATTCTGTTTCTATCCGCTGCAAACGGCGTCGGAAAGACGGCACTGGCTAGTAATATCATTGCGAACCTATGCTGGCAGGGTAATAACAAGTGGTTCCGTGGTGGTTTGTTTAAGGATTGGGAGTACTTGAAGCGCGGGCGTATTATCACCGAGTCGGACTTGGTGGAGAAGAACGTGGTAAATGAGCTTAAACAGTGGCTACCGCGTACCAGATACATAACGAAGAAGGCAGGAAAGCACTTTGAAAGCCGCTGGTTCACTGATACTGGTTGGGATTGGGACATTATGACGTATGACCAAGACCCTATGCAGTTTGAAGGTGTAACACTTGGTTGGGCGTGGTTTGACGAGCCACCACCGGACGTACTGTTAAAAGCCACGATCAGCCGTATGCGTAAAGGAGGTATTATTATCATTACAGCGACACCTATTTCCGGTTCCGCACACCTGTACGACCTATTCGCCAAGGGAGAAGTCGAGACAACCGTGCAGCTACGTGAAGGAGAAGAACCGGTGAAGGTAAAGCGACGTATATTCCACCTTACTGCGGACGTTGAAAGCGTATGTAAGGAACACGGCATACGGGGACACTTGGAGCATAACCATATTGCACAAATGGTTGCCGAGTACCCCGAGGACGAGCGCCAAGCCCGTGTATACGGTAAGTTTCAGCACTTGGTTGGACTTGTGTATAAACAATGGAACCGAGAAGTACACGTTATCAAGCCGTTTGCGCTTAACCCGCGTGATTATGTTGTGTATCACTCACTAGACCCGCACCCGAGAAACCCAGACGCCGGAGTTTGGATAGCCGTAGACAAGAACGGCACGAAGTTTGTAGTGGACGAGTACTACGAAAACGCCGACACCGTGGCAGATATGACCTACAAGCTAAACCAGATTGACTCTAACTACCGTATGCACGACGTACAGTGGATAGACCCGAGCGCTAAAATTGAAGACCAGCACCAAGAACGCAGCTTGAGTGATTTACTGGCAGACAATGGGCGCCACTACATTGAAGGTAGCAAGAACCGGCAAGCGTCTAACGCCCGTATTGGTGAAGCACTGAACTACGTGGAGATCAACGGCAATATGCAGAAACCGCCAGAACTATACGTTTTTGAGACGTGTAAGCGGACTATTTACGAGATTGAACACTGGCGCTGGCAGGAGTGGAAAGGACGTACCGGTATGGAACGCGACCGGAAGGAGCAGCCGGTGGACAAGGACGACCACATTATCGAGTGTATGGGACGTATTCTATGGCAGGAGCCGGAGTTTATACCGTACGTACCGAAGCAATACAGCAGTTCTACACAGACCCTTTCTACTGACGACCCGTATAGCTAGGGGGAGATAGTGTATAATCAAGCAATGAAAGACATTGCCGGATTTGAAAAGCTTTACGCTGTCACAAAAGACGGCAGGGTTTGGAGCTACCCAAAAAAAGGAAACGGTAGGAGTCACGAAGGCAGGTACCTAAAACCTTCACTAAACGCCCGAGGTTATGAACGTGTTTTTCTCGGTACAAAAGAAACTGGTTATAAGCGCTATTTTGTACACCGGCTAGTCGCAGAAGCTTACATTAAAAACCCCGAAAAAAAGCCGCAAGTGAACCACACAGATAGTAATAAGCGGAACAACCACGCTTCTAACCTAGAGTGGGTAACGCCATATGAGAATAGTACACACTACTATTTCTACAAACGTGGTAAAATTATACGCGGTGGTGAGATAATCGCCACCTGCTAGGTATGAAAGTGGTGACACTTTCTCTTTTTCAACAAAAAGGCACCCGCAGTTGAGGTGCTTTTTTGTTTGCTATGCACAAGTTCGAGTCCCACACCGCTCTTGAGCGGCGTATAATGGAACTAGTACTACTGACATACGCGCCAGCCGTGATATTTATGCCCGAAAGGACT
>Ga0099851_1000502_pt1 | contig 16261 bp, 21 predicted proteins | sample CB_VirMetaG_6_FD_78176 | JGI IMG/M metagenome (GOLD analysis project Ga0099851, IMG submission 78176) | Freshwater to marine saline gradient viral communities from Chesapeake Bay - CB_1508_2 Viral MetaG | ecosystem: Environmental > Aquatic > Marine > Coastal | place: USA: Chesapeake Bay... | reverse complement strand
GGTAGTGCTGACCTCGATGGTTTTTTAGCGTCTGCGCTCGAAATTGAAAAATCTGGCACGATTCTTTCCTTATATAGCCGCTGCCACTTTTTCAAAGCCAGAACACTACATGTTGTGCCAAAACACTTGACAGACCACAAGATGTTGTATAATCGCGCGCAAGCTGTCCTCAACAAGGTGCGCCGTGAACACACTCATCATTGCCCTCATCAATCGCCTCGCTGCCTGGCTGGTCGGCAAAGCCTTCTTCACCAAGGTGCTGACGGCGGTGTCGTTCCTCGACGGGCGCATGGACCTGGACGGCGACGGTAAGAAGGAAGCCGCATTCACTGAACTGAAGAACGCCGGGATTCTGTTCGGCACCAAGCAGTTCAACTTGGCCATCGAGCTGGCCGTGGCCATTCTCACCAGGAAGAAACCATGACAACGAATGCAGGTATGAACTGGCAAGCGGTGATGTGGCTGTGTATGTCCGCAGTCACTGCGATGGAGTCCGGGGCGGAGCGCACGGTGTTGCTTTCTATCGGCATGGTCGTCATGGCCATCGTCGCCTGGCGCACCACAGGCAGCGGACTCACTTCAAAGGAATCCGAGGAAATCCTCGACACCGCCGAGGACATTCAAAGCGTCCTCAAGCGTGGGCGGGATGAAGGCTAACCCGGCGGGGCTGGATCTCATCAAGTCCTTTGAGGGCTTAAAGCTGATCGGCTATCGCTGTCCAGCGGGTATCCCGACCGTCGGCTATGGCCACACGGGGCCAGAAGTCCGCGTCGGCAGGCGCATCACCGAGGAGCAGGCCGACGCCTACCTCGTCAACGACCTGACCCGATTTGAGCGCGGCGTGACCGACGCCATCGGCACCGCGCCAACCACCGAAAACCAGTTTTCCGCCATGGTCAGCCTCGCCTTTAACATCGGGCTGGGCGCTTTCGGCAGATCCTCCGTCCTCCGCCACCACCGCGCTGGAAATCGCCTCCGCGCTGCGGCCTCATTCCTCCTCTGGGTGAAAGCCGCCGGTCGGACCCTCAAGGGTTTGGTCCGCCGCCGCAATGCCGAGCGGAAGCTGTACCTGTCATGACCGAAGACGTCCTGCATCAACTCGCCATCGGCCTCGCCATCGTGATTGCCGTCTCCACGATATTCGCTGCCGTCCTGGTGTGGGTGGTCGCATGAAAGACGCCTTCGCAGAACTGATCGGGTACATGCTGCGGTGCGCTTGCGTCGTCATCGCTTTTGTCCTGCTTCCCGGCTGCGCTCCGACAATAGCGGACATTTCGCTACCGCCACCACAAGCACCAACCTGCTCAATCCCGCGCCTACCGCCGGTTCCAAAGGATGTGAAGCTGGACATTTTTATGGACAAAATCGACGCCAACGCGGGGGGAGAACTGCTCTTGCGTGGCTATGTGGCTTGTCGCTCTGCAGCTGCGCCTGCGAAATGAAGACGATGCCGCTGATAACTGAGGATTTACAGCCGGAAGGGCTAGCCATCGGAATTGAGTGCACCGAATTATGAGCGAATGGGACGGGGATGAGCGGCGGCGGACGCCGCATGAGTACGAGCTGAGAACGATCATCCGCGATGAACTTCGTGATATTCGTACGCAGCAACTCGAAATGCGGGAGGCGCAGCAGCAGATAGAGCAAAAAATCCGCGATTGGGAAACCGGCGCTAGTTGGTTCCGCGCATTCGTGATTTCAGCCGTGGGCACTGTGGCCGCGCTTGCTGCGGCCTGGGAATGGATGCGCGAGAACCTGAAATGACTGCCGTTGGGCGACGCTACTAATGGGAGACGAGGATGGCCGATGACGCTGACCGGGCGCAGGAAACGGCGGAACGGATGGAAACGCTCTACCGACAACAGCAGACCCAACGCCCCGGCAAACGCGCCCATGACTTTTGCCTCGACTGCGGCGAACTGATCGAAGCGGTCAGACTTCGCGCCATACCCACGGCCAGCCGCTGCGCCTTCTGCCAAACCGAGCATGAACGAATCGAGCGCCCCTACCACAGGTGACACCAAGGAAGTCTATACGGGGAGGGGGGGTAGACGACCCGGCTCCGGCAGAAAGAAAGGTGGCAAGAACTCCGCGCCCAGTGCGTCCAGAGATTTCTCGGTCGAAAAAGCCGCCGCCATATTGGATATGGCTGAAGCCAGGGCGAAGAAAGAGTCCTACCTCGCCCATCTGGCCGAGATCGAGTACAAACAAAAACGCGGCGAACTGCTGTCGCAGGATTCCGTGTTTCAGGCGCTGGATACTGCGGCCTCGGCATTTCGCGAACAACTTCTGACCATACCGGGCCGATACGCATCGATTTTTGCGGCCGAAACAAATGCGAAAACGATAGAGCAGGTACTCGAAAACGAATTGCGCCGTGCCCTTGAGCATGTCACCAATGCCCACGACTCCGTCCTACCACGCACCCACGATTGATGATCCGGCGGACGAACTCCGTCGCACCATCAGCCGCCTGTATGACCGTTGCCGTCCCGAGCCGGTCCTGCTGGTGTCCGAGTGGGCCGACGCGCATCGCATCCTGCCCAGCAAGGGATCGGCGGAGCCCGGCCCATGGCGCACCTCCAGAACGCCTTACCTCAAGGCCATTCTTGATGCGCTTTCCACCGGCAGTCCGTACCACACCGTCGTCTTTGCCAAAGGGGCACAAATTGGAGCCCCACTCGCGTTGGATACGCCGATTCCGACCCCCTGTGGATGGAAACAGATGGGCGAATTGCTGCCTGGAGATCAGGTATTTGGCCTCGATGGTAGACCGGCAAACGTGGTGGGTGTGTCGGAAACATTCTCAGACCGTCAGTGCTTCCTAGTGACCTTCAGCGACGGAGAAAGCATCGTTGCCGACGCCGACCACTTGTGGACTGTCGATGTGGCGAAGTCTTCAGCCACCGACAATGGAAAGGTGACGCTTCGCACAGGCGAGATGTACGGCAACGACAAGAAGAGCCGGCGCAGGCTGCATTTCAAACGAGGCAACAGGCACCGCTACGCAATCCCGGTCACCCAACCCCTGGATTTACCCGAGGTGGATTTGCCAATCGAGCCTTACTTGTTGGGTTATTGGCTTGGCAACGGGCACCACACCAACAACCGTTTGTCCGTTCACGATGACGACGGGCAAGAGATTGCAGGGTATTTATCGGACGTTTCTGTAGAAAAGCGGGAATGGCATAAGGGCAAAGTCAGCGATATCGTCATTCACGCAGCGGGATTTACTGCTGCCTTGAAACAGATCGGGGTGTTTGGAGACAAGCACATTCCGGCTCAATACCTTCGTGCCAGTATTGGTCAGCGCCAAGCCCTGTTACAAGGGCTTATGGATGCAGACGGCCATGCCGGAGTTAAGGGCCGTTGCGAACTGACACTGGCTCTCAAACGCTTATTTGATGACGCTTTGGAACTTGTTCGCTCACTGGGTTTCAAGCCCTCGGTTTCTGAACGCATCCCGGCACGAACGCGCATCCATGGCCGGCCCGTGCCGCAGAACACTCACTACCGTCTGGACTTCATGGCCTATGACGATTTTCCTGCGTTCCGCTTAATGCGAAAACGCAATCGTCTCTTAAGCAAATCTGGTCGTCGCACTTCCGAGACTTTTCGCCGCCGGATCGTAGACATCACGCCAGTCCCCAGCGTTCCCACCCGCTGTATCGCTGTGGATACGCCCGACCATCTGTTTCTGGCCGGAAAAGGCATGATCGCCACGCATAACACGGAAGCCGGCAGCAACTGGCTCGGCTACTGCATCCACCATGCGCCGGCACCCATGCTGATGGTCCAGCCGACCATCGACATGGTCAAGCGCATCTCTAAGCAAAGGGTGCAGCCCATGATTGAGGTGACGCCGGTTCTGGCCGAGCGCATCGCCCCCAGCCGCGCCCGCGATGCCGGCAACACCCTCCAGCAAAAAGACTTCGCCGGCGGCACCCTGGTGATGACCGGCGCTAACAGCGCGACCGGACTCCGCTCCATGCCGGCCCGCTACCTGTTCCTTGATGAGGTGGATGCGTACCCCGGCGATGTCGAAGGGGAAGGTGATCCGATTGAACTGGCGATTGCCCGTACCGCCACCTTCAAGCGCAACCGCAAAATCTTCATGTGTTCCACGCCCACCATTGAAGGCGAGTCGCGCATCTGGAAAGCCTTTCAGGAAACCGACCAACGCTATTACCACGTCCCCTGCCCCGACTGTCACGGGAAGCAGATCATCGACTGGACCCGCATCATATGGGAAGAAGGCAACCCGGAATCCGCGGCGCTCACCTGCCAGCATTGCGGCGTCCTCATAGATGAACGGCACAAGGGCTGGATGCTCGACAACGGCGAGTGGACAGCCACTGCGGAAGGACTCGACAGTGGCATGGTCGGCTTCCACCTGTCGTCCCTCTACTCGCCGCCGGGTTGGTACTCCTGGGGTGATGCCGCCAAGGACTTCATCAAGGCCAAAGGGCACAGCACCAAGCTGCAATCATTCATCAATACCAAGCTCGGCCAGTGCTGGGAAGACCGTTCCGGCGAGAAGGTGGACCACGAAACCCTGATGGCACGGCGGGAAGCCTGGGACGTTCACGCTATCCCGACGGATGTCGCGCTGATCACCGCTGGGGTGGACGTACAGGATGATCGGCTGGAAGTCAGCCTGATCGGCTGGACCGGCTCCGAGCAGGCGAGAGTTCTTGACCATCTGCAACTCTGGGGCGCACCCGGCGAAGCGCAACTGTGGACCGAACTCGACAATGTCCTTTTGGGCCAGTTCACCTGTCAGGATGGCCGAGTCCTGAGAATTCGCAGTGTCGCCATCGATACCGGCGGGCACCACACCCAACGCGCTTACGAATTCTGCCGGGGCCGCGCCAGCCGCAAAGTATTCCCGGTGAAAGGCCGTGCCGGTAACCACCCGGTTTGGCCGAACAAGACCACCAAGACCAAACTCAGTCAGGGTGTCCAGTTGTATCTCGTTGGCGTCGATACCGCCAAGGATCAGTTGCGCTCCGCCCTGGCGGTCAGCAACCCGGATCGGCCCCGCGCCGTCAGCTTTGCCGCTGATCTTCCTGACAGCTACTTCGTGCAGTTGACCAGCGAGAAGCGGGTCACCACCTACAACAAATCCGGCGTTGCGGTCAGAGCGTGGAAGAAACCCCCCGGTGCCCGTAATGAGGCACTCGACTGCTTCGTCTACGCACTGGCCGCATTGGAGTCACTCAAGCAAGCCGGCGTTCGCCTCAAGGTCGTCGCGCAGCAGGCCGGGGCGTTAATTAAGCCCGTCGTTCCCACCCAAACAGAGGCAGCCCCTCCCGAGGTGGAAGAAGCCATGCCTGCGGCCCAGCCGCCACGTCCCGCCATGCGGAAGACCCGCCGCCAATCGAGTGCATTGATATGAGCATGAGCGTGCAGACTGATCTCGGTGCGCTGGAGCGGCTGATGAAAGACATGGTCAAGTCGCAGATTCCGTTTGCCCAGATCGGCATGGTCAATTCCCTGGCCTTCAAGGTGCGGGAAGAGATCATGGGGGAGATGCGAACCAAGCTGCAACAGCCCATAACGCCCTACACCCAAAACATGATGCGGGTCACCAAGGCGACGAGGCAGACCGGCCCGACCAGCATGGTGTATGCCAACGAGTATCGTAATGAAAAGAACACATTAGGACACCTGTTCACCGGAGGCTATCGCAACTGGAAGAACATGGAAGCGCAACTGATGTACGCGGGCATCCTCAAGAAAGGCTACTACGCCATTCCCGGCGACGGCGCACCTCGGGATCGCTATGGCAACATCCGCCCCTCGTTTGTACAGATGCTGCTGGCCTATTTCGAAACGTGGGGCGCGAAAGGAGAACGCGGAACCCGCAACATGTCGCAGCAGAAGCGCGACAAGATGGCCAAGATAGGTAAAACCAAGAGCGGGTACAAAACCATCAAGGGCGTTTAGTATTTCGTGTCCTTTGGCAAGATGAACCAGTGGGATGCGAGCGACCTCAGCGACAAGACCGGCCTCAAGATCAGACCGCAACCACTGGCCTATGGCATCTGGTCAAAGACCGGCATCCATGGATTTCAAGTCAAACCGATCCTGCTTTTCGTGCCGCGCCGACGCGGCTACCGACGGTACTTCAATCTGTTTGCCACGGGACAGAAAATCCGCGACGAGTGGGCCGCTCAGTACTTCAATGAGAGCCTTCTGAAAGGTATATCGACCTCGCGGCATCTTGGTCGATTCATGGCGAATCTCAATCGCTGATGTCTGACCCGATCTCTGATCTGGAACAGCAACTGACTCGGGTTATTCCACCCGCCGAATGGCCGCGCCTGTTTGAAGCCATCGACCACTGGCGTCATGCCTATGGGGGTGACCGTGTCTACGTCGCCACCCGCTGCAAGGAGCGCCGCGACGATCTGGTCAAGCAGATGCAGGCGCAGGGCATGGCGGCAACGGAGATTGCCAAACGCGTTGGTATCAGTCCTCAACATGTGAGAAGAATCTCCAAGCGGTCCAGTTACTTATAGGAACATTTTCGGCCTTATTTTGTTCTTGCGAGGCGTGTACAAAGCCGAGTATGGCTTATACCCTCACACAACTTCAGTCCATCGAAGCGGCCATTGCCTCCGGCACGTTGCGCGTTGAGATCGACAACCGCGTCGTCGTTTATCAGAAGATGAGCGACCTGATCGCCCTGCGCGACCAGATGCGTTCCGAGTTGGGTGAGGCCACTCCCAGCACCGCACGGGGCCGAGCGTGGAACCCGCTGACGAGTAGCGGCTTATGAGCACCGTCCTCGACCTGTTCACCAAGGCAGCGGCCACCGTAGCGCCGGAGCAACCGCCGCGGCAGCGTCGGTACGATGCCGCCAGCTACAACGCCCGCTTTGCCCACTGGTACACCCAGGGCACCGATGCCGATGCGGCCAATGCCGACCCCTACACGATTCGGAACCGAAGCCGGGATCTGGTCCGCAACAATCCGTGGGCGAACAAGGCGCTGCAAGTGCTGGTCGCCAACGCCGTAGGCTTTGGCATTCGCTGCCAGATCAAGGCCAAGACCAAAACCCGTCGCGACCGCACCCAGCGTCTGTGGGAGCAGTGGGCTGAAACCACGGCTTGCGATGCCGATGGGATGCACGATTTCTACGGCCTGCAAGGGCTGGCGTTCCGTTCTCTGGTGGAATCGGGAGAAGTCCTGATTCGTCTGCGGCCCCGGCGTCCAGAAGATCGGCTTCCAGTCCCGATCCAGATTCAGATCATCGAGCCTGACCTCATTTCCGACCACATTGCCGATGCTACCGGCATTTTGCCCGGTAACGATTTTGATCGCGGCATTGAATTTGACCCGATTGGTCGTCGGGTCGCCTATCACCTGTTCCGCAAGCACCCCGGCGACAACCATAACGCCACTGCGGGTGCGCGGCAGACTACCCGAGTTCCAGCGTCCGAAATCCTTCATCTCTACCGCAAGGACCGTCCTGGCCAGGAGCGCGGCGTCAGTTGGTTCGCCCCCGTAATCACCACGTTGAAAGACGTTGATATTTACGAACAGGCTTACCTGCGCCGGCAGCAACTGGCCAATCTTTTTGCGGGGTTTATGATCTCGAACGACCCCAATGATTTTGGCGAGGAGATGGACGAGCTGCCCGACTTGCAGCCGGGAACCATGTACTTCCTGCGCCCCGGCACCCAGATCGAGTTCACCAACCCGCCGCCGGCGGGTGAAGACCCGGCCTACCGCGACTCCTGTCTGCGTCGCGTCGCTGCCGGCATGGGGGTCACTTATGAAGCCATGACAGGCGATTTGTCCTCGGTCAATTTCAGTAGCGCCCGCATGGGTGCCCAGGAGATGGGCCGCAACATCGACGGCTGGCTCTGGACCCTGTTCATCCCGCGTTTCTGCAACGGCGTCCTGCGTTGGTTCCTTGATGCCGTCACCTTGCAGACCAGCATGGACACCAGCGACATGGTGGGTGAATGGACGCCGCCGGCCCGCATTCAGGTAGACCCGTCTCGCGAAGTCGAGTCGCTGGCCTCCGCCTGCCGCAACGGCTTCCTCTCCATTCCCGAAGCCATCCGCCGTCAGGGCTATGACCCAGAGGCCGTGGCGCAAGAGAACGCCGATTACCTCAACGTGCTGGACAGCCTCGGCTTGCAGGTCGAGTCCGACTTCCGTCAGACCGCCAGCAACCCGGCAGAGGCTGTGCCGGTCACTGACCCAGTCGAGAGCTAACTATGAGTCAACTGCATTATCGCGAAGTCCGTCTGGCCGACAAGCCGGATATCAAAACTCGCAGCTTCACCATCCCGGTTTCCAGCGAGACGCCAGTCACCCGTTGGTGGGGCACCGAGATTCTTGAGCATTCGACGGATGCCGTGGCGCTGGAGCGCATGAATGACGGCGCTGCCGTGCTGCTGGACCACGACCCGACCAAGCAGGTGGGGGTCGTTGAACGCGCCATGCTGGAAGACCAGCGGCTCCACGCCACCATTCGCTTCTCCCGCTCTGCGCTGGGTGAAGAAGTCATGCAGGACGTAATCGACGGCATTCGCCGCAACGTCAGTATCGGCTATCAGATTCAGGACATCCACGAACTCGGTGACGAACAGTACGCCGCCACCCGCTGGATGCCTTACGAAATCTCGCTGTGCTCCATACCGGCAGATAACACCGTGGGCTTTGGCCGCAGCGACAGCGACGGCCCCAACCCGCTTGATTTACTAAAAACCAGGAGTGACGACATGTCTGATCCTATCGAAAACCCGATTCCGGTTGAGGAAGCTCAGGCACCGGAAACTCTTGTTGAAACCGAAAGCACCGAAGCCATCGTGGCCCGTGCCATTGCGGCTGAACGCAAACGCGCCAACTCGATTCGCGAAACCGTTCGCCTAGCCAAGCTGGATGAGTCCATCGCTGAAAAGCTGATCGATTCCGGCAAGGCGCTGGACGAATGCCGCGCTGAAGTGCTGCGCCAGTGGAGCGAGAAGGTAGACGCTTCCGCAACTGCCAGCGGTGGAAACACCCCCGAGCCTAAACAGTCCCGTGCGGCTGAACTGGCTCATTCCCTTCTGAAACAAGTTGCAGGAGTCTAATCGATGACCACTTACACCGAACCCTATCGCGCCTTTGAGGCACTGCTGTCAGAAGGCGGCGGCAGCATTTCCCGCGAAAAGATCACCGTCGTCTCTGGCGCAGGTGAACTCGCAGCAGGCACCGTTCTCGGCACCATCACTGCTTCTGGCAAATACACCCCGTTTGACGACGGCAATGTTGACGGTTCCGAAACCGCCACTGCCATCCTCATGCAGGCCGTCGATGCCACCAGCGCCGATGTCTCCGCCACCGCCATCGTGCGACTGGCTGAAGTCAAGAAGGATGCCCTGCAATGGGATGCCGCCGTGGATGCCACGGCCAAGGCGGCTGCCTACGTTGATCTGGCGGCTGCTTACATCATCGGGAGATAAATACGATGGACTTTTACACAGACTTTTTTACTGCCGATGAACTGATCGCTTCAGTTGCCAAGGCACCCTACGTTCCGGGCCGCTTGGCTGACCCGGCTATCTTCACCACCCGTGCCCTGTCTGGCACCCGTCTAGCACTGGAAGATCAGGCGCTAAACGATGCCGAGCTGCTGACCTCCACCCCGCGGGGTACACCGAGCAAGGCCCAGGTGCTGGAACGCCGCGACGTGTACACCTTCGAGACGGAACATTTCCGCAAGGATGGCGCGGTCTATGCCGATGAGGTTCTCAATATGAGAGCCGTAGGCGTCAACAACGCCCGTGAAGCCATCACCAGCCGCCGCGATGAAGTCATTGCCAAGCTGCGCCGGGATATGGACCTGACCCATGAGTACCTGCGTATCTCTGCGGTCAACAGCCCCAGCAACGCCTTTGGCAATGCGCCGGCGGCGGCAGCGATTGGTTTCGGGGCGTCCGACTCCGCCATCCGCTCCGGTATCTTCAACAACGTCATCAAGCCGATGGAATCTGCTCTCAAGGGCATTCCGTACACCGGCCTGCTGGCCCTGTGTGATGACACCCTGTGGGCTGCTTTGATTGAAAGCAAAACGATCAAAGAGACTTACCTCAATCAGGTACAGGCCAGCGCCTTGCGCGGCTCGACCACTGAGCAGGTGATCTTTGGGGGTGTCACCTGGGAACGCTACCGGGGTGTCGGCACTACCGTCATTGCCAGCGGTACGGCCAAGGTCATTCCGATTGGGGTACCTGACCTGTTTATCCAGGCATTCGCTCCGGCGGACACCCTGGACAGCGTCGGCGCAGGCGCAATGGGCACTCCTTACTACGTCTCGGCTTACCCGATTGATGACGGTAACCGGGGCTGGTACTTGGAAATGCAGTCCAACGTAAAGATGGTCTGCACCCGTCCTGCCGCTGTCCTGACCATCGACCTGAGCTAATCGTGGCCAGCGCCTTTGATCAACTCGCCAGCAGGGCGCATGTCGCCCTGCAACAAACCTTCGGCTCCGACATCACCATGGATGGCGTCGATGGGACAGCGATTGTCATCCCACAGGACGACATGATGCTGGGCAACACCGTGCAGATGGTCAACGGCGCTCACCTGATGTTCCGCGCTGCGGATTTCCCCGATGCCGCTGTGCGTTCCTCCGTGACGCACGGCGACACCGAATACACCCTCATCGAAATAGATGACATGGATTCGGCTGGGATTCGCAAAGCCCGAATGGCACCGGCATGAACATCGACGGCATTGTCACCCAATTGGAAACCGTCACCGGCCTCTCAGGCAAGGTGGTGGTGGGGCTGCCGCCGGAAACGGTGAGTCTCGCCAATGGGCCGACCGTCTGGATTACGGATTTGGCCGAGTCGGCTGGGCCCAATACTCGCGTCAACGCGCCCGCCCTGCAGAAGATTGAGGTTCGTCTCGGCTTGGTGATGGGTACGGCGACGCTGGACGATTTGCTACCCCTGCGGGATGCCGTAAGGGGCGCAATCATTGATTACTTGCCGGAAAGCAATGGCGACCGGATCACTTACCGGGCGGGCCGCATGGAATTCCTTGATGCAGGCTACACCGTCTGGCGTGATGAATACGCCTACGCCTTTTATTTTGACCACTTGGAGACGCCGTAATGGCTACCTGGATGCGTGACCCGGAGACCGGGGAAAAGATATTGGTGACGCCGGCAACCGCGCCCAAAGCGAGATGCTGTCTTGAGGTGGCCGAGGTGAAAGCCTCTCTGCCGGTAGAACCGCAGGAATTTGTAATGCCCGACCTTCTGACAGAGGACGAACTTGAAACCGCATACAAAGATTCTGATTAAGACGCTCATCAGAGTTTTCAAAGGCGCGATTGCGGCAGTTGAAGACTGGATGAAAGAGGCCGAAAAGGCCAACTGATTTTTCTCAACATAGACAGGCACCTGTTCTGACTACCCGGTAACGGCACTCAGAACACATAGCGACCCTGGCGTAACACCCGGAGTCCGCTATGGCCTTATTCATGAACAAAACGCTGGTCGCCGTAAAAAAGGAGACCACCTACGGCACGGATCCCACCCTGGCTGGGACCGATTGCTTCCTCGTTTCCAACGTAAGCCTCACCCCGCTGGCGGGTAATTCCGCCACCCGCGATTTCGTGCGCCCCTATTTCGGGCAGTCGTCTTCGATCCAGTTGGATCAGTACGTCGAACTGAGCTTCGATGTTGAACTGGCTTCCTCCGGCACCGCAGGCACCCGTCCCGCCTTTGGCGATGCGCTGCTGGCTTGCGGCTTGGAAGAAACCATCACCGCCACGACGGATGCGGTTTATACCCCGGTCTCTGCTGACTTCGACTCGGTCACCATTGAGGTCTACATGGACGGCATCCTGCACCAGATGACGGGTGCGCGGGGCAGCTTCAGCCTCAGTATCGCTCGCGGGGCCATCCCGATGTTGTCGTTCCGCTTTACAGGCAACTACGTCGCGCCGGCAGACGCCACTCCGCTGACGCCCGACTTCAGCGACTTCAAGATTCCGAAGGGGGCCAACGCCACCAACACACAGACCATCACCCTGCTGGGTGAAAGCCTCTGCATGGAGTCGTTCAGCCTCGATATCTCCAACAACTTGGTCCACCGCGATCTCCCTGGGTGTGACCCGGCTTGCCTCATCACCGACCGCGCTCCTTCTGGAACGCTGGTGTTCGAGGCTCCCACCGTCACCACTTACAACTGGGTCGAAGCGGCTCGCCTCAAGACCTCTGGCGCTCTCCAGATCGTTCACGGCACCGCTGCCGGTTCCATCGTTCAGATCGACGCACCCGCCGTCACGCTGAACCCGCCGTCCTATCAGGACAGCGACGGCGTCATGATGCTGTCGGCTCCGCTGGTGTTTGAACCGACCAGCAGCGGTAACGACGAGATCGAACTGACCTTCAAATAACGCCCGGACAGGCAGTCGTAATCACGACCCTGGCTACAGGGCTGTCTACAGCGCCCCCGTCCGCTGGTGATGAAGGCGGGGACCAATTCCTCAACAGACAGATAGGTAACCCCATGGCTTTCAAACTCAACCTTTCCGACTCGTTCTGGTTCACCGTCAAGGTGCCTCAGCTAACCGACATGGGCAAACAGGTCGAGAACCACATCAAGTTCAAGTTCAAGCGACTGGACATTGATGAGCGGCGCGAACGCGAACTGCGTTTGGGCGGCGACATTTACCAGCAGTTGATGGCCGAGGTGGACGGCGACATGGATGTCCTCTCCGGCAAGTTCACAGCTGAGATGATCCGCCAGGGGCGCATGGACAAGACCAGTGCCGATCTTACCGATGAGCTGCTGGACATCGTCACCGATTGGGAAGATGTGTCCGATACCGAAGGCCCGATGGCCTTCAACCGCGACAACCTGCTCAAGCTGGTCAAGTTCCTGCCCAACCTGCCACAGGCCATCAACGATGCCTACCGCAATGCGTATTCGGGCGAGTTGAAGAAGGGAAACTAATCGACGCCGCCAAGTACTGGGCCTCGCCGCAGGGCGGGTCCGGCGGCGATGAGGAACTGGAAGCGGCGCTGAATGCGTTCGGCGCACCGGAAGATTTGCTCGACAAGATCAAGGACGCCGACCACGAAACGGACTTCGAGATTGAGCGCGAGAACTGGGACACGCTGCTGGTCTTTCTGGCCTGCAGCACCCAGTGGCGCAAGGAGTTTGCCGGCATGTCCGGCGAGTTGATCTACCACGGGCTGGACTACCCGGCCACCAGCGTGGTGATCCGCATGATGGGCCATCGTGGGCAGGACGCCCGCGACATTTTTGCCGGAGTGCAGATGATGGAAGTTGCCGCCCTGCCGCTTTTGAACAAGAGAAGCAAATGAGTATCGAATTTGAAGTCGGCATAAAGATCACTGGCAAGGATGGTGGCGGGTCGGCTGCAATTTCGGCTGTCGGTACGGCGGCGGCACAGACCGAGAAAAAAATCAGCGGCATGGGCCAAGCCGCCAAGCGGACCCGAGTTCAAATGGATGCGCTGTCAGCGGGTATGAGTTCCGTTGGCAAAAGGCAATGGGAAGGAATTCAGATGGCCAACAAAATGGCCTCTGCCTCCACCCGTCTTCTTATCGAGCAGCAAAAAGCTCTCCAGAAACAGTTAGCCACTAACACCGCCGGCTGGGCCGCATTGGGGGAAATGGGTGCCAAGCAGATGCGCGGCATTGAGATGGCCAACAAAATGGCGGCCTCGTCCACAAGTCTCGTCATTGAAAAGCAGAAGGCGCTGGAAATCCAGTTAGCCAAGAACACAGAAGGCTGGGCCAAACTCGGTGAGATGGGGGCCAAGCAGATGCGGGGCATTGAGATGGCCAACAAAATGGCCGCCGCATCTACAAGTCTGCTTATTGAAAAGCAGAAGGCGCTGGAAATCCAGTTAGCCAAAAATACGACCGGGTGGGCCAAACTCGGTGGGATGGGCTCCAAGCAGATGCGCGGCATTGAGATGGCCAACAAAATGGCGGCCTCGTCCACAAGTCTCGTCATTGAAAAGCAAAGGGCGCTGGAAATCCAGTTAGCCAAAAATACGACCGGGTGGGCAAAGCTTGGGGGGATGGGGGCCAAGCAGATGCGGGGCATCGAAATAGCCAATAAGATGGCCTCTGCCTCTATAGTTTCCGAGTCAAACAAGACTGCCAAGGCAGTCGATAAAGTCGGAAAAGCCTCCGAGAAAGCCGGCCTCAGTTTCCGTGGTTGGTTACCGCACATCCGCACCACAGGCGCAGCGATCGGTGTCTACCTGGGTGTCCGCACCATTGGCAACATCGTCAAAGCGGCGGACGCCTACACCAACATGAGCGCCCGTTTGCGGTTGGTGGCCAGCGATGCTAGGCAACTGGCCAACATCCAGTCGCGGCTATTCCAGATATCGCAGAGCAATCAGTCCGGGCTGGAAGAGACGACCAGGCTCTATACCCGCATGGCCATGGGTCTCAAGGACTTGGGCCGGTCGCAGGCCGAGATTCTCAACGTCACCGACCTGCTCGGCAAAGGCATGAAGATCAGCGGGGCATCCACCGTGGAAGCCTCGGCGGGCTTGCTCCAGTTTGCCCAGGCCATGCAGTCGGGGATTCTCGCCGGCGACGAATTCCGCTCCATGATGGAGAACATGCCGCGCATTTCCAAAGCCATTGCGGATGGCCTTGGCGTGTCGCTGGGCCAACTTCGCAAAATGTCTGCCGCACAGGAACTGACCTCGGTCAAGGCCATCAAGGCGCTGACCAGCCAATCCGATGCGCTTAATCGGGAAGCCGCCCGCATCCCGGTCACTCTGGGCCGTGCCTGGACCGAATTGAGCAATGCGTTCACCAAACTGATTGGCGATGCGGATCAGGCTTTGGGCGTGACCAAAAGCATCGCAGCGGGCATTGAAGCGATGGCGAAGGCCGTAGCGAAGTTCGCCAAAACCCAATCGCCGCTTGAGGAAACCCGAGAGCAGATTCGGCTGTTGGCCGTGGAAATCCAGAATTTACGAAATCCTGGGGTGTTTACCTTCTTTGCCGAGGACCGGCTGAAGACGGCCCTGGAGCAGATGAGGTGGCTGGAGACCCGTAAAAACCGTTTGATGCGGGAATCTCAATCTAGTGGCGCAGGCACCAGTCGCCAAGCGCAAGAGTACATCGACGCTGCAAAGGCCGCATGGAAGCTGAACGACGCCCAGATGGCGGTTGTTGAGCAGATCGTCAAAACAGCCGAGGCGGAAGGGTTTGACCCCGGCTTCCTGCTGTCAATTGCCAAGGCGGAATCTAGCTTCAATGCATTGGCCAAAGCGACCACGACCACTGCTTCAGGGGCATTCCAGTTTCTTAAGGGCACCGCCAAGCAGTACGGCGTCAGAGACCCCTTTAACGTCGAACAGGCGACCGTCGGTGCGGCCAAATACCTCACCGTGCTGCAACGCCAGTTTAAGGACACCCATCTGGCCGCGCAGGCGTACCACGATGGGGAGGGTGCGGTTGCCCGAGCCGGCAACCGAGTTCCGGGCGACAGTACCGATCCCGGCTACGGCACCCGCATTCTCAAGAACATGGAGAAGTTGCAAAAGGCCATGGGCAACGCCACCGATGAGATCGGCAAGGAGGTGGCCAAGGCGCAGAAGGACCAGTTCGATACCTATGCAGAGGGCTTGGCCCGGCGTGAGAAAGCCTACGACGATTACGCCAAGATCGCGCTGGCCAAAAACAAGACCCTGACGGATCAGTTGCAGTCGCAACAGCAAGCCGCCAACGTCGCGGCGGAACAAGCCATGAAGAGGGGTGACAGCGGCGCATTGGCCCAGGCGGAAGAGGAGATGCGGCGCATCATCATCGCCCGCAATCAAGCCACTCAAGAGTCCATCGCCATTGAGGAAAAAGCCGTCCAAAAACGGCTGGGCAACATCGGCAGGGAGATCGCCGCCGCGCAGAAGCTGGGGCAAGCCAACGAGGTGGCCAAACTTCAGGCGGAACGCGGCACGGCCAAAGCCGAACTGGCGGTGATTGAAGAATCGCGCAAACAACTCACGATTCAAACCAACGACGATCTCTTGGCCAATGCGCGGCAGTTTGCCGAGAAGCGGCTACAGATCGAGCGTGAACTGCTGGATGCCCGGTCATCACTGAGTCAGGCCCAGCTCCAGGCCACCATCGACGACCAGAAAGCCCAGATCGACGCCACGCTGGGCCAAGCGCAAGCGCAAGCCGCCCTCTACGATTTGCAACATCAGGAAGCCACCGAGACCCTGACCGGGCAAGCGGCGATTG
>Ga0099851_1000496_pt1 | contig 16317 bp, 27 predicted proteins | sample CB_VirMetaG_6_FD_78176 | JGI IMG/M metagenome (GOLD analysis project Ga0099851, IMG submission 78176) | Freshwater to marine saline gradient viral communities from Chesapeake Bay - CB_1508_2 Viral MetaG | ecosystem: Environmental > Aquatic > Marine > Coastal | place: USA: Chesapeake Bay... | reverse complement strand
TTAACAAAGGAGTAATATATGACAAGTTTAGAACTAATTAATAAATTCCAAAAAGATATTTGGAATCAATCAAACAATATATTTGGAGATACTTTTGATAGTATTTTTGATAGCTGGTCAAAAGCTCAATCGTTTCCATTTTACAATGTAGTTAAATATGGAAAAGGTGAATATGCTATTGAACTAGGACTTGCTGGATTTAACAAAAAGAATGTTAAAGTTCAGTACAAAGATGGTGTGTTAACTGTTTCTGGTCAAGTAGATGACAAAGAAAAAGAATACATTGAAAAAGGATTAGCAGCTAGAAAATTTTTCAAACAGTTTCAATTACATAAAGATGTTGTAGTAAATGACGCTGAAATGAAAGATGGAGTATTATCTGTTAAATTTGGTGTTCAAGAGCCAGAAGAAATAGAAATTAAAGATATTCAAGTAAAATAATGTTACCTTATACTTTAGAAGAGTGGGAATTTATTTCCCGCTCTTTTACACCTTATCGTGAAATACCTTAAAAGTTGGGTAATCAAGGAAGAAACAAAAGACTACCCAACCTGAACAACAAGTAATAGTTATATTACATGTTTAATGTATAAAAAATTTAAATTAAGTCAACCATTTTTTTACTTCTTCGCCTAAAGTTTCAGCAGATATTTTTACTTTTCGCTTTAAACTAGAAATAATCATTTCATCGATCGTGCCTTGTGCACGTATATCGATATAAGTAACATTGCGTTTTTGACCGATTCGATGAGCTCTGTCCTCAGACTGTTGTCGAACTTCCAAATTATAATTATTTGAAAAATAGACCACATAAGAAGCAGCGGTAAGAGTAAGACCGTAGCCACCAGTGGAAGGATTACCAACAAAGAAACGGCAGTTAGGATCTTCTTGAAATAATTTGACTGCTTGAGTACGATCATCCGTGGATATCTCACCATAAATAGCCACAGTAGAGTTTTTACCATATCGACCCTCCAAAGTTTTTACAATATTTTTTATATTGTAAACATAGTTAGCCCATATTATAAACTTTCCATCGCTTTCATCCAAGACACTTAGTAATTCTTGCATCTTAGGACAATCGTCAAAAATTTGAATAGAGCCATCATCTGATTTTACAAAACCATTACATACTTGATGTAAGCGTAAAATTTCTGTTAGTTTGTTAGCAAAACTAACTTCTTCATCATTAATGATAGCCCAAGCATTTTGTTTTAATTTATCATATACAGTTCTTTGAGAGTTAGTCATAGAAATATCACGATATTGATAAATTTTTTCAGGTAAATCTAAACAATCATCTTTTTTTACTCGGTAAGAGAACTTCTTCAATTTAGCCTCTAATTCATCTAAATTAGTGTAATATTTAGGAAATAACATTTGTTTTCCACCCATATCTATTTGTTGCATTACGGCGTATCTTGCTCTAAAAGTAAAGAAAGATGTAAATCCTAAAAGGGATTCATCTAAAAATTCACATTGAGTATATAAGTCTAATGGAGATTTTGTTATTGGCGATCCTGTTAATATTCGGCGGTATTTGGCTGCTTTCCCTAATTTACAAATATTTCGCGTTCTTTTTGCTGATCTGTTTTTTATTGTGGTCGATTCATCAAGAATCATCAAACACTTCTGACCATTCTTCACAAGAATAGGTGATATAGCTTTGATACCAGAATCACGGCTGAAAGCTTCTACATTAATTAAAAACCAATTTAAACTAGTATCAGAAATTTTATTGTAAATAGCTTTTTTAACTTTATGTACGTGAATGTAATAATCATTAGATGAGTGTACATCAATTTCATTAATCCAATTTTTATAAACTGAATTAGGTGCTACAACTATTACGTGTGTAATTTGTTTTTGTTGAAATAACCAGCAAGCATTATCAATGGCAACTTTTGTTTTACCAGTTCCCATTTCCATAAAGTAGGCAAAAGTATTTTTATCTGCACCTTGAATTAAAGCTTGTCGTTGATGTTCGAAAGGTTTAGTTTTATATTGATATTGTTTCGTCATTCGTTTTTCTCCTAATAGTTAGGTTAAAAGTTTTTTATATTTTTTTCTTTACAATGTCAATTGATTAATTTAAATAACGAATCAAGGAGGTCAATATGGACTTAGAACAAATGTCGAAAGAAATAAAAATCGACACGGCAAAGTCAGCAGACATTGCCAAAGAATGTAATAAGCTATTAGATCTTCAGAAGGACGTTTTACGAATCGAGGACCAACTACAAAAGGTTAAAGAGGAAGAACGAAAACTTTCTGAAGAAATAATTCCAAGCTTAATGCAAAGCGCTGGTATTGATAAACTAAGACTTACTGATGGATCAGAGGTTGAAGTAAAACCATACTATGCAGCTAGAATTCCTACAGCCAGAGTTGACGAAGCTTTTAAATGGCTTCGTGATAATGGTCATGGGGATTTAATTAAGAACAATGTAACATTAACCTTTAATCGTAATGAGGATAACATAGCAAAATCATTGGTTGACGAATTGCGAAATAAAGGGCATAATGTCAAACAAGCCGAAAAGGTGGAACCTATGACGCTCAAAGCATTTGTTAAAGATGAAATTGAGAAAGGTCATAATGTACCATCTGATTTATTCGGTGTTTACATTGCTAACAAGACTAAACTAAAAACGAAGGAGTAATCATGTCACAGGCACAAGTAAAAGCTGCTGCTCAAGAAGTTGCAGTTAAAAAAGAAGCGCCTCTTCCAGCGCAATTTAATTTGGAAGAAATGGCAGGACAAGGACAAGAGTTCGTAACTGCAAGGGATACAAGACTCCCTATCTTAAAAATCCTTTATGCTAATTCACCAGTACTTGACGAATCAGACGGCAAGTATATTGAAGGAGCTAAACAAGGTGACATTTACAATGAGATAACAGGTAATCTTTACAAAGGTAAAGATGGGTTAATTGTTGTACCATGTTTATATATAAACACATTCAATGAATGGAGAGATAGAGGTGATAGTCCAGGGAGACCTGTAGGCATTCACACAGATCCATCGGTCATGTCTAGAACAAAAAGAGGAGATGATGGCAAGGATAGATTAGAAAATGGTAACTATGTAGAAGATACAGGAAATCATTTTGTATATATCTTAGACAGCAATTATACTCCTGTAGAAACGGCATTGATTGCAATGAAATCTACCCAGAAGAAAAAATCTAAAACTTGGAATTCTATGATTCAAAGTAGAAGATTAAAGGGTAAGAAAGGTTTCTTTACTCCGCCAGCATGGGCAACTGCCTATAGGCTGAAAACAACTAAAGAGTCCAATTCGCAAAATTCTTGGTACGGTTGGATTGTTGAGTTCGATAGAACTTTAGACGATCCAAAATTTGCGTCTACATTAGAGGCGACAAAAGGATTTTACGAGAGCGCTATGAAAAGTGATATCTTTGGTAAAGTTGACTTTGGTAAAGAAGAATCAGTATCTAATAATACTGGTAAATCAGAAAACGTACCATTCTAATGCATAAAGAGTTAGCCGACTTATTTGAAGGCGACTCTACCAAGTTCATCAAGGTCACGCTGACGGGCGTGGCCGATGAACGGGGTAAGAAAGAGGCTTCATACACCACGCTTCACGAACCTGTAACTGAGGAAACTTGGAAAAATCATTTACAAGGAGCTTTTATATTTGGTGTACGACCTGAAAAAGACGACAAGTGTAAGTGGGGTTGCATTGATGTAGATCCTGCAAGTTATAAAGATTATTCAGAAAAAAAATACGTAGACATTATTCGAACACATCATTTACCATTAGTACCAGTTAAATCTAAGTCTGGTGGTTTGCATATATTTTTATTTTTAACAGAGTGGGCTGACAAAGCTAAAGTAGTACATAAATTACAAGAAATTAATAATGAATACTTTTTATCTAAAGAAGTATTTCCATGTAACAAAGCAGTGGGTATGCCTTACCACAAAGCAGAGGCTGCAGTTGAATATGCATTTGATGATAATAACACACCTTTAATTGTAGGTGGTTTTGTAGAATTAGCTAAAAGAAAACGAATCACACCTGAAGATTTTTTTAATTTTAAAGTTAAAGAATATGAAGTTGAATCTGATTGGAGAGAATATCCACCTTGTGTACAAAAAGTAATTCAAGAAGGTTGGGTAGGAGATAATAGAAATAATATGTTATTTAATATTTGTGTTACTGAAATGAAAAAAGCTGGAGGTAATTTAACTTTAAAACAATTACAAGATGTTGCTTTTGAAAGAAATAAACAAGTATTTAATAAACCTTTGGATAAAAGAGAATCAGATAATACAGCTGGATCCGTTTATAAAGCACAATATGAATATTTATGTCCACCTAAGCATATGTTTTGTCAAAGTATTTGTAATAAAGAATTATGCAAAACTAGAAGATTAGGAATAGGAGTTCAGGCTCCTGACATTAAAAATGAATTTACAAATATTATTTATACTCAAGATACTAAAGGAATTATTTGGGAATGCGATTTTAGAGAAGCACATATATCTTTTAGAGCAGAAGATATTAAAGATCAAAAAGCTTGGCGTACTTGTTTAGCAAGACACAGGATTTATTGGCTTACTTTACCTAGGCCTAAAAAGGGTCCAGATCCATTTGAATTACTCATGAAACATTTAGTTGAGAATGCAATTGAAAATACTAAATTAAAATATGAAGATACTTTAGAAGAAGAACAATATCAAACATTAAAAGATTTCTTTGAGACAACTATTGAACAGGATGCATTTGATAAATTAAAAGATGGTTATACTGTATTAGATTCTAAATCTAATATGATTTATTTTAAACGATCTACTTTAGATAGATATTTAAAACGATCTACTCACAAAGCATTTTCATCGGTAGCAGAAGCTTTAAGATTGTTACGATGCGATAAACATGAATATTATGAAGGAGAAAAAAATGTTTGGTATGTACAAATGCCAGAGTTTGTAAATCATCAAGCTATTAAACAAGCACCTTATACTCAACAAACAACTGTAAGTGAAATGGATGATGAATATCACACAAAATTCAGGACTCCAAAAGCATAAGAGTTTATATAATAAGACAATAAAGATATTTGGTCCTCCAGGGACAGGAAAAACATGGACACTAATTGAACGAGTAGTTAAAAAATATATTCGTAATGGTGTAGATCCAGAACAAATTGCATTTATATCTTTTACTAATAAAGCTATTAACACAGCTGTTAAGAGAGCTCTAGAAGCATTTCCTCACATATCTGAAAAACAATTTAGTAGATTCAGGACATTGCATTCTTATTGCAGAAGATATTTTGAACAAGAAATATTTGACACTAAAGATTGTATGATTGATTTTGCAGTACAAAATAAATTTGTAAAGCGATCTGATTCAAGATTATCTGATGATAACTTTCAATACAAAGATTGGTCATTGGGTGTTTATGATAAAGCACGTAACATGATGCAGGATCCTGTTTTAATTTACAAACAAGAGTCACATAGAAAAGATTCATTAGATGTTTTTTTAAGAAAAATTGATACTTACGAACACTACAAAAGACATGGTGGTGAAATATCTTTTATTGATTTTACCGATATGATTGAGAAAGCAATTGAAGAAGTAGAGTTTCCTCAATTAGAAGTTTTAATATTAGATGAAGCTCAAGATTTTACACCTTTACAATGGTCTGTAATTTATAAAATGGTTGATAATGTCAAAAAGATTTATTTAGCAGGAGATGATGATCAAGCTATTTATCAGTGGAATGGAGCCGACTCTAGATATTTTACTCATTACTTCCCAGGAAGAAAAGTTGTTTTAAAAAGAACTAGAAGATATGGCAAAGCTATTCATGAATTTACTCAAGTCATGCGTAAAGGTATTTTAGATAGTATTGAAAAGACTTTTGAACCAGCACAAAAAGAAAGCGCTATTAAAAGATATTTAAACTTTAAAGAAATTCCATTTAATTTAGAAGGTACATGGTTTTTATTAGGACGTATCTATACGGCCGTTAACGAACTAAAACTATTAGCTAAAGATGCTGGTATTTATTTTTCTGATAACGAGGGGAATAAATCATTTGATACAAGACAATGGCAAGCTATTAAAGCTTGGACAGCTATTTCTAAAGGTAAAAAGATTTCTAAAAAAGATGCAGAAGTTATGTACAAATACATTAGAGAATTAAAAGATCCTGACTTTAGAAGTCAGAGATTTTGGGTTGGTGTACCTGATTATCAAGAATATGATTTTCAAATGTTAAAAGAATGGTGTGGTTTAGATATGGACGAAAGCATGCAGCATAAACAATGGTGGTGGATTTTACGAAGAAATTTTGCTCCTAGACAAGTTATTTACTTTTTACGACTATTAAAAAGGTATGGAACTAAAACATTAGATGAAGCACCTAAAGTAATTATTGATACTATTCATTCTGTTAAAGGGGATGAAGCAAATCATGTTGTTTTATATTCAAAAGCTAATTTTGCTTCTAGTTATAGGCATAAGAACAAATTAGAAAAATCTAATGAAAAAAAGGTTTGGTATACAGGGGGAACTCGTGCTAGAGATACATTACATATACTAAGCACAGATCATAAATATCATTACCCCATTGGTGAAGATTATTTAGTATATATACAGGAGAAAACATATGACAACTAAAGAAGACTTATTAAGAATATTTCCATCTGCTAGACAAGAAGGCGGAGATCATTATTCTAAACATAAAATACAGCCTTATACATTTATTACAACTAATAACTTATCTTTCTTTCAAGGGAACGTAATTAAATATGTAGTCAGATATAAAGATAAAAACGGAATAGAGGATCTTAAAAAGATTATTCATTATTGTGAATTAGAAATTGATCGACTAAGGAATGAAAAGTAGAAGACAAAAAATGAAATATTACGCTGATTGGAAGCGTAGAAATACAGTAAATGGATATTTCATGGACATGTTTAATAGATTTAAGTGGAGGGCCAATAAGAAAAAAATACCTTGGAAAATTAAAAATGCTCAAGAATTATTAGAAATGTTTCATGCTCATGTACAAAAATTTGGCATGTGTTGTGAATTTACAGGAGAACAATTTGTTATTTATCGATATGGCACAGGTAAAGTAAATATGCAAAATGTATCCTTAGATCGATTGGTAAACAATATTGGATACACTAAAGATAATTGTGTTTTTACCACTGCTGCTTTTAATTTTAGAAAAAGAGATATAACAATTGATGATTGCAAAAATATAATAAGAGTTTATAACAATAGAACGAATCAAAAAGAATAATTATGGCAGGTTTACAGTTTAGTTTTAATTTTAAAAAACATATATGGTCTTGTCCCAGCGAATATAAAGATTTATCTGGTTATAATGAAATAGCGATTGATTTAGAGACAAGAGATGAAGGTATTAATAATAAATTAGGTGCTGGTTGGGCTACTGGTAATGGCTATGTAATAGGTTTTGCTGTAGCAGTAGAAGGTTGGCAAGGTTATTATCCATTCAAACATGCAGGTGGTGGAAACATGATACCTGATCAAGTCATTAAATATATTAAAGATGTTTGTGCATTACCTGCTACAAAAATTTTTCATAATGCTCAGTACGATGTTGGTTGGTTACGAAGTATGGGTGTAACGATTAATGGAGATATTGTAGATACGATGATAGCTGCAGGGATCGTAGATGAAAACCGATGGTCCTATAGTTTAAATGCATTGTCTAAAGATTACCTGGGAGAGTTAAAATCAGAACAGGATTTAGTAGAGGCAGCCAAAGATCATGGCATCGATCCTAAAGCAGAAATGTGGATGTTACCAGCAGAACATGTAGGATTTTACGCGGAACAAGATGCACGGCTCACGTACCTACTATGGCAAAGATTAAAGCATGAGATTAGAACTCAATCCCTGGAAACAGTTTGGGAAATGGAATCTAAATTATTACCTATTTTAATTCAGATGAGAGAAAAAGGAATTAGAGTGGATGTCAGTAAAGCTGAATTGATGACAAAACAATTTATTAATGAAGAGAAAAAAGTATTGAAAGAAGTAAAAGAATTAGCAGGTAAGGAAATAGATATTTGGGCATCAAGACAGATTGGCGCAGCTTTTGATAAACTCGGTATAGATTATCCACGAACTGAGAAAACAGGCGACCCATCATTTACACAAAATTGGTTGGCTAATAGTAAACATAAAATATCTAAACTTATAGTACAAGCAAGAGAAATAAACAAGTTCCATAATACTTTTTTAAAAGGTATTTTAAAATATGAGCATAAAGGGAGGATTCATGCGGAAATTAATCAATTACGGGGTGACAATGGTGGTACTGTTTCTGGCCGTCTCAGCATGTCAAACCCAAACTTACAGCAATTACCAGCTAGAAACAAAGAATACGCTAAACAAATTAGAGGATTGTTCTTGCCAGAAGAAAACTGTAGATGGGGAAGTTTCGACTATTCACAACAAGAACCACGAATGGTCGTACACTATGCAGCTTCAATTGGAGAAGGATATGAGGGATCGACAGAACTTGTGGAAGCGTATGCTAATTCTGAAACAGATTTCCATCAAACCGTAGCAGATTTAGCTGGTATTGAAAGAACTCAAGCTAAAACTATTGGATTAGGTTTAATGTATGGTATGGGTAAAAACAAATTAGCTATCTCATTAGGTTTATCTAAAGAAGAAGCTGAAGTTATTATATCTAAGTACAATCGTAAGGTTCCATTTGTAAAATTATTATCGGATCGATGTATGAAAAAAGCAAATGAAGAAGGAGTTATACGAACGAAGAAAGGTAGAAAGTGTAGATTTGATATGTGGGAACCAAAAGATTTTGGTATTCACACTCCTGAAACTTTTGAAAATGCTGCAGCAAAATATGGTAGAAATAATATTAAACGAGCTTTTACCTACAAAGCTTTAAATAGATTAATTCAAGGATCCGCTGCGGATCAAACAAAACAAGCTATTGTTAGTTGTTACGAGGCAGGATTTTTACCAAAAGTACAAATACACGATGAACTATGCTTTGATATTCAAACAGAAGATGATATAAATAAGATTAAACATACCATGGAACATTGTATGGAATTTAAAGTGCCATCAAAAGTAGACATAGCTTTAGGAGATGACTTTGGACAAGCTACATAAAAATTCAGTTGCAGGTTATGGTACCGTCATTTGGCCTTGGTACCGAATCATTAAACAAAGATTAAAATTAATTAAATTTGATGATGTAAAAATTATTCACGGTGCTCATCCTGATTTCAAACAAACCGTAAAAAATGATATGGAAAAAAATGGATTACTGTGTCCTTTAGTAGTTGATAAAGATATGAATTTAAGAAATGGTAATCACAGATTTAAAATAATTAAAAAACATGGGGATGCTAGTATCTTTTATGTTGCAGAAAATGATGCAGAAGTAAATTTTTTATCTAGACTAAATGTAAAAGTTTGGGAACTTCATCCTAACGTAAACGATTTAGGTTTTTGTTTTGAAGGTAAAATGAAAAAGTATACAGATAAATGTCTTCACTTACTTACAAATGTAGAACGTGTGGCTCGATAGCTCCATGTGTTTTAAAAAGGGACAAAATTCCTTCACTGGAAACACCAGTTATTAAAAAGACAAGAAAAATAAAGTCTTTAAGTAGAGATTTCTAATTCTTCTACTGGACTTTTTATCATTCTTTCAGCTTCTTTATGATATGAAGAAATCATTTTTTTTCTAATTTCTTTTATATCTTTTTCAATCTCCGTCAAACCAACAGTGTACCCATGTTCTAAATACTCTTGTGTCCACTTTGATTCTAACAAGATCTTATCAGCTAAAAGCTTTTGATCTATATTCATGTTACATCTCCTCGTATGTAACGTAGAATCCGTGTTGAGACGTATTTCTAAACCCGTCTTCTACAATGTTGTAAGAACCTGAATTCAGGCTTTTACAGAAGCTGTTTATTGCGTCAGTGTCATTGTCAGCGCTTACGGTACTATCAATTTTAAACCCAGCTGCCCAAGCCTGAAAGCGATATTGCTTCATAAGATTATCTTATCACTTTTTAGTTGTATTTACAATCATTTATTAATATTCGATATATAATAAAAAATTAACCTTGACAAACTGTTTCTTTTTCTTATATCAATGGGATAGGAGGATAATTATGAAGTTAGAATGTAAAAGTAAGATGGCTCAAGATCTCATCAAACAACTTGATGAAAGATTGAGTAAAATCAATCATTTAGACTACAAAGGACATCCCATGGAAGATAGTCCTATGTATGCTCAACATCTAGAAAATATTAAAACGATTAGCTGCATGGATTTGCATGGCAATACCCATAGACCTTTTGGGACCGATATGGCTAATCGATTATTATTAGATGAAATTCATTTTAGGAGGGAAGACGAATGCAGCCGCACCAAATAATATTTTTTGTTAGTTTGTTTTTGTTAGTGTTTCCTAAAATTGGTTTGGTTCTTTTAGGAATAATAGTATACCCTTTTCTAGGGATTTTTTACGGAGGTTAATTATGGATATCAATAAATTTAAATCAGTAGCTGTGAGAAAAGCAGATTACGATAAGTTAAAAGCACTTTGTGATGCAAAATTTAGATCACCTGCATCTATGATTGCTAAAGTGTTAGATGGCTATTTAGATGGTTTGGCTAAAAGAGAAAAACTATCAAAAGAAACTTTTATAAAAAAACTTCTCAATGGCAAAACAAAATAAATCAAAAGATTATGATAAGTGTTTTGAAATGTTATTAGATTTAATTAAAGGAGTAAGAGCAGTTCAAGATAACTCAACTAAAAATCTTAATACTTTACATTTTAATCAAAATAATCTGATTAAAGATATTCATAATTTGAATTATCGTTGTCAAGTAATAGAAGCGCAATTAGAAGAATTACAAACAAAAAACTATAAAAAGAAAGTAATGAATTGACATGACTGATGAAAATGTTATTAATTTTAAAAAGCCTTACAAGATATGTACCCACTGTAAAGGGACAGGATACGTAGCTACTGTACAAGAGCTTATGAAACAAGAGCCTTTAAACACGTGCCACAGCTGTAAGGGTAACGGTTATTTCACCAAATATCCAGAAACACGAACCACGGAACAAATAGTTCAATTATTTAAAGATTGTGAGGAATATGTCCGTGGCAAAAGATTCACTAGAAATTAACGATTTTCATAAATCGTTACAACTTCTAGCTAAACAGTTAGATAAAAAAGATTATTCATTCGTAGCAGGTGTTATGTTTCGACTTTATATGGGTATGAAATTTGATTATTTGGATCAATTTGACCCTAATGTTATGCATGATATTAAAATGATTTGGCACAACTTTCATGAGCGAAAAGTCAAGAGGAAAGCTAAATTATTAAAATTAAGTGTGGTCAGAGGTGGAAAAAATGAAAAATAGAGATTACACTATAGACATGTCTTATTGGTCTAAATTTTTAGAGTCCCCGAAAAATGAGCAGTGGAGTGGCGAGGAGGTCCACAACCTGATAGAAGGGATTTATGAAGATTTTTTATTTCACAATGACCGAAAACGGAAAGTAAATCCAGCAACTGCATTATATTATCGTGATTTACTCTCCTACCTTATTAAGACTTATGGGCACTAGTTTTGCATCAACTTTACTAGAAACCAAAGATACACTTCCAGAGCAGATGTTATGGCGAGGTGTGCTTTGTAATGCCTTAGAGGATAGTGTTTGTACCATGAATGACCGAAAATCTTCCGTTTATAAGTTCGATGCACATGAGTGGATTATTACTCAAGATGAGGACTTTGAAACTGTTTGTTATTGGGCAGGCTTTTCACCTGAACATGTTAGAGAAAAATATATACAAGCTATCAAACGTGGGGATATTAAATTTACCCATAAACAAGTCGCTTGGAACCAATATTATACACAATATCAAAAATATCGTAATTGTTCAGAACCTGAATCTAAAAAATATCATAGAAAGAGATTAGATACTCTCAGAATGGCCGTTTTTAACGCCACCACGGCCCTAATTTCTAACGTAATTTCTATTGCTGAGGCTTGATCCCATATTATTTGTTTGTCACACTTGCGTAGGAGGTAAACATGGCAAAAAAACCTAAAAAAGAAACGATTCAGGACATTTTGGACAGAATCGAAGAAGATATCGAAATGATCAGAGAAAAATGCGTCTGTAATGGTGATGAAGATTACGTTGCAGATGATGACGATGATGCTTACGATGATGAGGACGAAGATTAACTTTAATTAAAGCGAATCCCCCAACCAAATAAAAATAACAAAAAAAATTGGGGGATTCAATAGGAGGCATAAATGAAAATTTATGTCTATCTCTGTTTTACCATTATTTTATAGTATAAATCAATACTTAGAGCCTTGGTTCGTGTGTCGGGACAGATGAAACTCGGCACACGGATCACGGGCCTTTTGCCCTATACCCCTTCCTTAGAAAAAAAAAATTTAGAAAAAAAATTTACAAGCATTTTTTCTAGGAAACTAGGAAAAATAGCACTTTATTCAATAATATCAGTAATTTATCTTTCCCAGTTTGAAAAAAACAAACTAGGAAATTCCTAGCATTCTAGGAAAAATAGTTTTCCTAATGGACAAAAAATAGAAATTTTAAGGTAGGTAGAAATATTTCTAAGGAAGAGGTATAGTGTAGTTATCATGTCAAGAAAACCAAATGCTTTAAAAACAAGTATGGAACTTACTCCAAAACAACGTAAGTTTGTGGATATTTATGTTTCCAATTATGGAACTATTTCAAAGGTTGAAGCAGCTAAACAAGCTGGATACGAATCAAAGGATAAATATGGACCCATGGCAGTAGCTAGTAGATTAACTAATCCTGAAAAGAATCCACATGTCGTCAGATATTTAGAAAAAAGATTATCACAAGAATTAGCTAAGTACGAAAAAGATAAATTACGAGTTTATAAAACTTTTGATAGATTACGTACAGGTGCTGAAACTAAGGGACAATTTACTGCTGCAATCAATGCGGAAGTTGCTAAAGGTAAAATGGCTGGATTCTTTATTGATCGTAAGGAAGTAACACATGTCGGTCTTGAGGGAATGTCTCGTGAACAATTGGAGAAACGACTTGATGAACTTGAAAGTAAAATCGGTGATGCCAAAAACATTATTGACATCACGCCAGATACAGTTATTGAAAACAAATAATTGGAATGACTTTTTAGTTGTATTCAATGAGGTTCACAACAGTACTCTTACGACTGCTGTTGGAAGTGTAAGTATTAAAACAAATGGTAAAAAGAAAAATAAATATAAACAAAAAAGCTAAAACTTGGCAGGACAAGTATCCCATGGTTGAAGTACATTGGGTTGATATCTGCAGTGATTCAAGTTGGCAATCATTAAAAAGTTTATCTGAATCAAAATTACCTGTTTGTGTGACAAAAGGACATTTGTTCTCTCAAAGTAAAGGTGTGACTAGAATTTTTGGGGATTATTCATTGAAAGATGATGGAACTATTGATGAGATTGGAAACTCTACAATCATACCTAATTCTGTTATACAGGAAATCAAAAAAATATAATTCTTGACTTATTAAAACATGAGCAAAAAAAGAGAATCTTTATTGTGGTTGCAGCTAAAAGACTGCGACAAAAAAGCGCATTTTACAAGGGTAGAAAGTAATACAGTCAATGGAATTCCTGATGTTCATTGTGTGTTTAATAAACAAATTTTTTGGCTGGAACTTAAGTCTAATGATGACAAGAATTGTGGGCTTTCAAAGTGGCAAATCAATTGGCATATCAAATATTTGAACGCTGGTGGTAAAGTATTTATCTTGAATAGACCCCTCAAGGACAGTGCGCTAGAAATTCTAGCCGTGTGCCGTGAATCTCGTACCTCGTACCTCGTTCATAGGACAGCAGATGTATCAAAGACTGGGATCCAGAGCTGTCTTCAGGCATGCTGCAGCGTGAAGCTCGACTCTCGTGCCGAAGGATCTCGTTTCTCGTACCTCGCTAATTAAAATATCTGGGGAAGACGCTGCATGGCAGAAGGTCCCCATGGAGCTGGTAGCTCAGAACTTTTTAGTTGACAAATGAATGGGCAATCCCTATATAGAAAGGTGCATACATTACAAGGTTTGTGAGGCGTTGGCTTACGAAGCAGTTTTACCTCTCCACAGTTAATCTGTTGATACTGAGCGCCTCGCATCTCGTTTCTCGTACCTCGCCTATCCACCATCAGAACTAGACAACTTTAGGGGCTCAGGAGCTCTGGCAGCGTGAGAAGCTCCGTGCTACTATTTCCGTGTAGCGTGGGGTTTCATTCATTTTCCTTTCTTTGACCTTCACGCTACACCGATCTCGTTTCTCGTTTGGAAATGATTATGGGAACTTCTCTTACAACAACAGGAGCTGGAGTCCCTGGCAGCAGAGCTGCGTGGAAAAATAATTTTTATTTAGCTCTTGACATTTGTCTTCTGGTATCTTATCTAGATGGGATAACTAAACAATAAGGAGTAATGTATGAAACAACTATTCACTAAACGTCAGACGGAGATGCTGATCAAGAACCATAATGAGCAGGATGGATCCAAATCCTTCAAAGCTGTGGTCAAGCTATTTAATCCAGCGGGCATCGGCACATGGTACCTGAGCGAATTAGATCCAGAAAGAAATGTCGCATTCGGCCTATGCTGCCTCCATGAGAATGAATTAGGTTACGTGTCTATCGATGAGTTGCAAGAGTTCCGTGGTGCGTTGGGACTGGGCATCGAGCGCGATCGAATGTTTGAAGCTAATAAGTATACTCTAGAAGAGTGTGAGGAAAGGCAGGCCGCGTAATGACTAAAACTAATTGCAAGCAACGAGGACTTACAAAAAAAGAAGAGCGCCTGGGCTGGATAACCAGAGGGCATGAGCCACAAGCTACAAGCAGGAAGAGTGTGAAGAAAGGCAGGCCGCGTAATGACTAAAACTAATTGGAAAGAGTTACCTATCATGACCTGGAGACTAACGCTTTATCAAGAAGACGATGATGGAAATATGAAGTTCTATGAACCACATCAAGATTTTGATTATTCAAGCTTGAGCGAAAGTTTCACATACGATGAACTAGTAGAAGTTGAAGACGAAAGGAAGGTTGCATAATGAAATATCTAGTTCTCGTATCTGACCTCGTGGCCAGAAATGTATACGTTGATGCCAACTCAGCTGAAGAAGCTCTGGAGGCTGCCAACTACGGGCAGTGGGAGTTGCCTGGTGATGTGGAGTCTGAAGAGGTCGTAGATCGTCAGGCTGTGGAAGTTCTTGAGGAGGATGTAGAATAATGTCGTGGATCTTAATTCTCGGTACGGTAGGATTTGCAGCAGCCTTCCCAGAGGCTGCTGGCGCTTTACTGGTGCTGGTAACCCTGATGATGCTGTAGATGATGAACTTCATTATTCTTTTCCTTCTTGGGCATTTGTCCTTCGTTCTCGTTCTCGTTCTCGTTGGCATCGGATTAGTTCTAATAAAAATACAAAAGCTCCCACCGCTGCGGGACGGGGTTGCCCGAGCTTCTGACAAAGTTGATTTGTGGTTGGAAAAAGGTGCGACCATTTGGCACAAACATACAACTAGAAAGTGATTGCGTTTATATCCCACTATGATAAGACTAACCTATCAACTTAAACAAGGAGAAAATCATGGGCTTTGATTTATATAGTACAGGCAAACACAAGAACAGTAAGGGCGAATACTTTCGCAACAATGTTTGGTGGTGGAGACGATTAGCTGAGTTCGTTTTTAATTACACTAAAGTCGTTGATGAAGAAGATAGAGACAAGTGGCATTACAACGACAACCACGAAGTGACCAAAGACGAGGCAGAACAAATTGCCAAGCAGTTGCGTCATGCCATTGAGCATGGTGTGGTGGACGCTTATGAAAGAAAAGTGAAAGAGGAAATGGAAAAAGCGAACAAGTACAACACTCGTGTTCAAAGGTTGCATGACAAGTTGCGTGAGAAAGTAATCAAAGACACGCAAGCAAGTTCCGATATTGCTCCTATTGATTACCCTCAACCTTACAAGGATAAGTGGGATAAAATTCAAAGCATGTACAATTATAATGCTAACTATCCCTTTAGTAAAAGTAATGTAGAAGAGTTTATACAGTTCTGTGAAAACAGTAATGGTTTTACCATAGGGTAAAAGCAAAGCCAAGGAACAAGGGCGGGTGTCGTTCTCGCCCTCGTTCTCGTTGCGATTGGTTCTGTGTTAATAAAACAATAACACAACA
>Ga0099851_1000494_pt1 | contig 16336 bp, 19 predicted proteins | sample CB_VirMetaG_6_FD_78176 | JGI IMG/M metagenome (GOLD analysis project Ga0099851, IMG submission 78176) | Freshwater to marine saline gradient viral communities from Chesapeake Bay - CB_1508_2 Viral MetaG | ecosystem: Environmental > Aquatic > Marine > Coastal | place: USA: Chesapeake Bay... | reverse complement strand
CTAGCTGTTGACCATCAATCATAACTGTTTCAGCTAAGTAAAAGTCTGGCTCACCAATTGCATTATTTGTTTGTCTTCCAATATTATGTTCATTGGTAGAGTTAAACTCTGTTTCATAATCATTAACAGTTAAAAGCGTTCCACTTACAGATTGTCTAACACCATTAATATAAATTATAACCTTATCAGCACTAGCTACTGCTGCTCTTGTATCATAAGCTACCACCAAATGATTCCAACTAGAAGTATCACCAAATGTTCTATCAGTGGATATATTAAGTATAAATGATGAACCATTGTAAAGATTTGCAGTTACTTTTTTAGTAGCAAGAGTAGTACCACTAATTCTAATTTGTGCTTGTTTTGATCCATCATCTGTAGTTAGTACTGCATTTTCTAAATTATTACCTACACCTGTCATTTTAATCCAAGTGCTAAAGGTAAATGTTTTTTCATTACCTCCAGAAGAAGGTGTTCTTGCTAGATATCTTAAATCTGTACTATCAAACATTGCAGAGTTAGCTACAGTGTAAGCATCAGTGAACGGAACAAAGTCACCTACTCTTTGACCAGTACCATTACCTTCGTAGAGAGTAGCATCAAAGTAATCTATTCCTTGATAGTCTGGTGCGGTTAGGTTTTCAGAATTTAAAGATACAAAGCCAGTTGGTGGTGTGTAAGTAAAACCAAGCTGACCAAAATCTGCCGCACCAGTCCGATCACCAGAAGCACCACCAGCGCACCATGAAGGTGTAAACGTACCTACAGTGAAGGTTGCAGAAGGACTTGTTCCATTGGCTGGGTCACCGCTCTGTAACCATGTATTGTTTTTCGCAAACCAAATTTTACCAGCATCAAAGTCAACCGCTATACCAATAACGTCTCCCGCTGAGATAGCACTGTCATAAGCTGTGCTACTGCCGTCTTGATAAATATTACCATTAATTCCGTAAAAGAATACTGTGGGGGTATAATTAAATGCAACGGCTATTCGATTAGCATAACTAACAGCCTCGCCAGTAATTCCAAATAGTTGATTGGCGCTGTTATTTGCAGTTATTTCCCAATAAAATTTCCCAGAAGAAACTGATTGTGTAGCCTGTGCTGCAAGTTGAGAGGATGTACTTCTGGCATTTAAATTCCCATTGGAGAGTGTTGCTGCAGCTTCCAGAATATTCCAAACGGGATAAACTAAACTAGGTGTATGTACAGTTTGATTAGCACTGCTCATACTTGTAGCAGTGAAATCATTATTATTGCTACTGATATCATTACCAAGATCAGAACTGTTAGCAAAATCTAACAAATGAGAGTGACCACCAGCCGAGTCAATTCTGGCTACTAAATCAGATGAATTTTTTGGTATTATTTGAGAACCATTAGTTCCAAATGTAAAAGTGTCTACATAATCAGATGGAACAGCAGCAGTACCTAATTCTAAAGCGCACTGAGCAAGATATGAATTTGTTCTGCCAATTGTACCTGCTGTATTTTTGATTGCACCCCAGTAATATGTAGCACCGCTTGTGCCACTACCTATGGGATTTGTACTACCGGCAGTGAAAGTGTCAACTCCAACATATTCTCCGTTTACAAAAAGTTGCATTGTGCCATTTGTGCCATCATAATTTGCTAATATATGATACCATCCAATATCTCTAAATACCTCACTCGTTGTAACTCCTCCTCCAGAACCAGAAATGCTAGAAAATACATTCCATACAAGTGTGTTGCTATTTGACCAATAAAGTTGAACACCAGCGCTTGAACTAAAAAAGTGTCCAAATATTCCTGCAAAAGTACCTTCTGAAAATTCGTTTCGTTGAATCCAACATGATACTGTAAACTTTGATGACGCTGATCCACCGCTTGTTTTCGCCATTTCAAGCTGATCTGAAGAACCATCTAACCAAACAGAATTACCAATCAGCGTTGGGTCAAATGGTGCTGGACCTGTACTCTGTCCACCTGAACCTAGAAGAAGATTATTATTAAATACCATTTATGAATATGCCTTTGTTACTAAACCGTGAACATCTGTAGATGTATGTACAATATAGTCTAACCTATCTACTGCATTGATAGAAGTAGAAATAACAGGAGCAGTACCATCAGGAAAACCCCAGTTTGATCCAAAAGCAAGTGTTCTTGATCCTGTACCGTCCTGTACAATAAAGATACTTCCTACCTGACCTGCAACACAGTTGGTTGGGTTTTCTAATGTTCTGTTACCTGCCAGTGTAATTGCAAAGTTCTGTCCTGTATTAAAGTCAACTGCGATACTTGCTGCATCTGTAAGACTTACAATGTCTGCTACAGCAGCAGTACCAATGCGAAGTTCTTTTCCTAGAAGTGCATCCACTCCAATAGCAACCGCACTTACATAAAAGTCTGTACCGCTTACTGTACCAGTTAGTGTACCACCAGCAAGAGGTAAATGGTTTGCAATGCTTGTTGCTAATGTTGCTGATAGATTTGTAATGACTGTATTAACACTTGTAATTGCAGCAGAATTAACTGATGTTATAACAGATACTGCCTCTACCACAGTATTGATACTTGTAATAGCTGCTGTGTTCACACTTGTTAAAGCAGAGACTGCTTCTACTACAGTATTGATGCTTGTAATTGCAGCAGTATTAACTGAAGTAAGTGCAGAGACTGCTTCTACTACTGTATTAATACTGGTAATAGCCGCAGTATTTACAGATGTAAGCGCAGAAACATTTGCAACTACAGTATTAATACTGGTAATAGCTGCAGCATTAACTGACGTAACTGCAGATACTGCATCTACAACTGTATTAATACTTGTAATTGAATCAAGATTTGTTTGCGTTAATACAGATACTGCAGCAAGTTCAGCACTTGTTGCAAAGTCAAGATTATCCACTACAGTATTAATGCTTGTAATAGCTGCAGCATTAACTGAAGTAAGTGCTGAAACATTTGCAACTACAGTATTAATACTGGTAATTGAATCAAGATTTGTCTGTGTTAATGCTGATACTGCAGCAACATCATTTACTGTTGCAGCAGTAACACCAGAGATAAGCAGATCACCTGTTACTGCAAGAGCAGTACTAACTGAAACTGTACCAAAGTTTTGGTCTGCAGAAACAAGGATTGTACCACTTACAGGTATTGAACTTGATACTGCACCATCAACTGTAATCTTAATACCAGTACCTGCTTCAATAAATTTAACAGTACCACCTTCGGCAGATGGAACATTTATCAGACCTGAACCATCACCTACAAAGAATGCTGCGCTAACAATACTATTAAATGTAGCAATAGAAGCAGATACTTTAGCAACATTAATTGTTGTATCTTCTAAACTTACAGCAATAGTTGGATTGCCCTCAGTACCATCACCATTAGTGATTGCAATGCCTGCACCAGCAGTTAAAGTTCTACCGTTTACTTCTCCACCGCTTACAGCAACAAGACCTACAACACCAGTAAGATCAGCTAGATTATTTAGTGTAGATGCGTTAGCAGTAAGAGTTACACCATTAAGCTGAAATGTTCCATTAATGTTAACAGTAGAATTACTAAGCTGCAGTCCTGAGTTTGTACCTGATCCGTCTTGAACAGTCTGTACTGTTCCAGTAAGCCCAGTATTATTACTTCCTACTTGGAGAAGCTGCTTATAACTATTTGCAATTGTTGATCCAGTAAGTGTTGCCATTATATCATATTCCAATCAGTGTCATAATTTTCCCAAGTATTAGTAGCATTATTCCATACTAGATTTCGATCATTATTCAATGGTGGACGTGGATTACGAATACTCTCGTCATCTCGTACATTAGCAGTCCTATTCTGCGGATGATTCTTTAGATCATATGCTCCATCATAATCTGTAGGGCATACAAGCATACCATAACTATTCATCTTCAATACCCTATGAGGATACTGAAAACCACAAGTGTCACATATTGCTAATGCTCGCTTGTTGCTTGCCATAATTATACTTTATTTAATCGTGGTAGAAAATAGGCACTTGCTCTTTCTCTGTCTTCGTCCATTGCTCTTGAAAGTCTTTCTTCGTATTCCATCTTTAAAAACTGAATACGTGAACCATCTACACCGGGTCGCTTCATTGACATAAAGTATGATAGACCTGCTGTAAGGCAGGGAAGAAAACGTCTCGATACATCAGCAATTTGTACAGCAGACTTATTAACATCTTGTGTATACTTTATCTGTTCTAGTTTAAGAGTATCTGTTGTATTTTCTGGTACAGGCCAGAGGTAAAGAGTAGGGTTAGCGCGATCACGGCGAATAGCATACTGTGTAGGTCTGCCCTTTTGACTCTTGCGAGGTATCTTGAGATACTCTTCCATGCTAATTCTTTCAAGTTGTAAATCAGTATTATCTCTACTTAATACTGCCTCTGTAATATCTATTGTGCTAGAGGTAAGAGCATAAGCTGTAACGCTAGTAGAAACTGAAACTACTGTAGTACCAGCAGTCCACAGAAGAATTCCTCGATTCTGCCAATCCTGTAAAAGAAGATTAATTGAACGACGAGCAGACTTAGGTTCATGTCCTAATGTCTGTTCACCACCAATCATTTCCATTGCTTCTTGAATAACTTCATCAATATCCATTGAGAAGTTATATGTGCCGCTGGTACTCATTAGAGTTATCCTTAGTCGTTATACTCTACAATCTTACCCGGTTCATAATCTACAACAACATCTTGTTCTGCACCTTTAACCTGTGGACCTTTACGTGCAGCACCAAAACCCTGACCTGTAGGTTTACCAGTCATCTTTAAAACGTCCTCTTGTGTACGAGGATTTTTAATCCAATTATACGTATACTCTTTTACTGCCATTTTTAATTCTCCTGTTAACTTTACGTTTAGTTTTTCTTTTCTTACTAGGTACTTTAGTAATCTGTTGTGGTATACTTGATCTACCTATAGCCATCTAACACTTCCATCTCTTACGTGCTTGGCGTAATCTTGAATTAGGATTTTTAGCAGCTTTGGGAAACTGTTTCATTTGTCCTGCGCTACGTGCACAGTAACTCTTTCTGCGTGCTGCTCGTTTACCTGTAGGATTAGATTCAGTTACAGCAGTCTGTAATTTACTACCGGGATTTTCTCTGCGGTACTTAGCCACACCCTTTTCAGTCATACCTGCTCCTTGTTTGGTAGGACGCTTCTGTCCACCGCCAATAGTATGACCCTTCATTCCCTTACCAGTAGACTTACGTTTCTTTTTTACAGCCATTACTTTTTCCCACGTGTTTTAGTGCTAGTTTTAAAAGTACGAACCATAGTAGGCTTACCACCTACACCTTGCTTAACTGCTCGCTTACGTTTTACTGCAGATGATTTCTGCCCTGCTGTCATACTCTTTGCTTTTGCAAGTGGCACACACTTAGGATATTTACGCTTTGTATTCTTGGTTGACTTTCTTCCACAGGGTTGATACTTTCCGTCCTTCTTTGGTGCACCAATATCAACCCATTTCTCGTCTACCCATTTGCGTAAACCACCACCTGCTTTCTTCTTTACAACTTTTTTCTTTTTATTTCCACCCGGCTTTACCTTGCCACTACAAACAGCAGACGCATACATATTTGCATAAGCTGATGGATATACATCAAACTTACGCTTTGCTGCAGCTTTACCCTTTGGACATAGTTTAGCCACGTTTCCTTTTTCCCTTACTCTTTCCTGCCTGACTTAATGCAATTGCCACCGCTTGCTTCTGAGGATACTTTTCCTTTTTCAGCTTACGAATGTTTGCACTAACTGTCTTTTGGCTTGAACCTTTTTTAAGAGGCATTACATGTACAGTCTATTCTGACAACCGCCCTTGCTTTTTTTACTTTTACTCTTTGATGATTTAGATGGCTTAGACATTTTACCCATAGCCATTTCCTGTTGCTGAGTGATAGCACCGCCATCTTTGTACTTCTTAACTTTACCACCACCCATCATTTTCTTTTTACCATACATTGTAGTTTTCCTTTCTTAATTAGTATTAGGTATTAAGTTGTTGTCTGCACCTGCAGGACTTGCAGGAGTTTGCATATCATCGCGTCTTGTTCTACGTGCCTGATTGCGCTGTAGTTCAAGAACTTGACCATACTTCTGTTCATACAACTGAGCAGCAGGCCAATCCTTTTGGAATAACATTGCTTCAATCATTGATGCATTGAACAGTAAATCATAACAGTAGTCAGAAAAATAGTTTGTCGGTGTAGCAGAAGTAAGAGTAGTGGGTCTGCTCACATGTACTATCTGTCCACTGTACGTAGAAGCAGGTGTAGGTGCAATTAATACTGTACTATTGTTACGAGGAGAATAATATCGTGGCTCTGCAGTTGAAGCTGAAACAGGCCAGTAGTCATTTAGATATTCATCTGTTCTTTGAAGTAGATTAATTTTTGTAGCATTACTTGAAATATTAATATTTTTTATAACACGTGTACCTGTAGGAAGAGTAACAATATTATTACCCAGACTTACAGCAACAGAAGTGTACGTTACCAAACCATAGTCATCTAGGTCTTTGGTAAGTCTTTCTTCTGCACGATTGACCATATTAGGTACGTAGTTTAAAAACTCTGTACCGTCATTCTCACATGCATTAATAATATCATTTACAAGATATGTGTAATTAGCCATAGAATACTGCTACCGTAGAAGCGGAAGTAGGAGCAGAAACTTTTATTGGACCATTCATACGAATGCCAAATTCAGGAACATACACTTCATTTACATCATTGTTTGTTGTATTTACAAACTTAATATTGTTGCCCTTGAGTGTTCCGTACTCATCTGTAGATGTACCTGTAATTAAAAAAGTACCTACACCTGAAGAATGAATAGCACGAACACGTGTATCAGCAACTGTAACGCTTGAAGCAACATCCACAACTGCACCACTGCCTGTTACAAAACCCTGTCGAATGTTGGTTGGCATTTATTTTTTCCTTTAGACATATAATAAAACTAGGTTTATTATACTTCATAAAACCTAAATACAAAAGAAAGAAGGGCAGGGAAAAAATAATTTAGTTTTCTTTCCCTACCCTTTACTTTCTTTAGTTTACTATGGTACTATTAGGAAGAACCTGAAGCACCATAAAAACCACGCCAGTCGGACCAGCCAAAGCTGTAACGCTCACGTGCCTTGAACCGAAGATTACCTGTATCAAAGTCAGGTTCCATCTTGGTCTGTAGTGGTGCGCGAACAAACATCTTTGTACCATTTGGTGCGTCTGTCTTTAAGAACCAAGCATTTGTATCAGTGAAACGATGGTTTACAAAGAAACCACCGGGAACTAGACCCTGATTACGAATGCTGTTAATGTCATTGACATTAGTAACACCAGTTGTGCTGTTAGTAGCAGTGGTGGTGCTTAATGTGCTGTTTAGAATCTGATCTGCAGTAAAGGCAAGATCAGGTGGAATGTGAAGAGACTCTGCACGAATACCGATTAGAATACCACGATCATCCTGTGCTTTGGAGATAGTGATAAGAGCAGATTCGAGAGATGCTTCTGAAAGATCGGTAGCGTCAAGATCATTGTCTTGAACACCACCATCAATGACTGGATGGTTGTCACTGAATAGTGGCTGACCATCACCACCAAGATAAGCATTGCTAAAGCCGTTATTGAAAACGTCTGCAGCTTTTACCTGCTTGGTGTTTGCCATTGAACGAGCAAGACCACGTGCACGTAGTTTGGCAAATGTGTCATAGAGGTTGTCTTCCATTGCCTCTTCTGTAATTGAGAAGGCTAGACTGATTGTCTCGTGTGTGTAACGAGCAGTGTAGCTTTCTTGTGCGTCATCATACTGGACAGCAGCACCTTCACTCTTAACAGGTGCAGAACCAAATCCAGTAAATAGAACTTCTTCCTCAAATGCACGATCTGAATTTTCAATATCGAATAGAGGTGCATGTTCATTATCAACATCACCATACTCAAGACCGAAAACGGCATTTAGACCGGGAAGAAGCTCTTTAGCAATACTAGCGCGATTAATAGCCATTATTAATTACTCCTTTCCCTTACTTAGTTTACTGAAGCATCAGCAGAGATATATGCATCCACATGCTTCAAGATACGAACTTCCAGCTTGGGGAAGGCACGCTCTGTATTAACAGCAATGTCATTACCCGGTACATCAAAAACTGCAATTGCACGAAGCATTGCATTTCCTGTTGTACGAGTGCTGGCTTTAATTCCAAATCCTGACTTGCCAGTAAAGGTAGAACCTGCACCAAGTGTAACATTAAAGTTTTGTGAATTGATATCTCCAGCAGAAACTGTTGCGTCTGCCTGAACAATAAATGTTGCCTGTGGATTATCAACAACAGCAGCATATGCTTCTGTTACTGAAGTATTAGCTGGCCAGTAAGTTGACCAGCTTGGTTCACCATTAGCAACATAACGGCAACCCATGAAAACACCCATGGCTTTCTGAGTTGTAGTAGTTAGAACTTCAATATTCCCAGCATTGTTAACGACGATATCACCAGTAAAAATGTTAGTGTTATAGGCACTCGCAATTGGATAGTCATTTGTGGCTTTGCTGTTTGGTGCACCACCACGAATGCGGGAAGGAGTAAGTCCATTTAGTGTCTTAGTAGTAGTCATAACACTATGTTCCTTTCCTTGTTAAATACATTGACAAACAGGAAAACAAACTAATCTTGAAAAGACGCTCGCCGTCCTGTTGTAATTTTTGATCGACTAGAGTTAGAGATAGGCATACGAGAATCAGAGCTGTTCATTAGCTGCATGTTAACAGCTTGTACTGCCTCTCTACTCTTGTTTTCATAAAACTCTTGACGAGATTCAGCTAGGTCAGTAGGCATTTTGCCTAAAGCCAAGTCTCCACGACAGACCGCTCCTGCATATCGTCCTTCTTCCCTCACGACGGAAGATATAAGCATTTCAGGAACTTCTTCCTGACTGACTAATTCCCAACCTTCGGCTAAACGTTTGCCAATGTTTTGAATGTCGTCTTGTCCCTTCAAAGTAATTCGCAGCCAGCGAAGAGACATTCCTTCACTCTTAAAACGGTTGCGAACTGTGTCAGGAATATTTAACCAATTTGGTTCTTCAAAAACTCTACGAGTTTTATTTTCCCTCATGCTTGATTCTCGTGATGTTGTGTTTCGTGTCATTGTATTTGTCCTTCCTTATCCACGCTTAACTATAAACACTGGTGTATTCGCCATCAGCCTGTTCGACCTTTAGCTTTTCAGCAGCGTACTTTTCAAGTGGTATACCCCATTTATTTGCCAACCTTACATCCTCTTGAGTAAGTTTGACTTTATTGCTACTCTGAGAAGTTTTTGGTGTGCGTGACGCACCCGCTACCACTTGAGCAGAACTTGTAGTCGTGTCCTGCAAACGAGGTGTTTCAGGTTCAGAGTTAATATCCTGAAACTTGTGAGGATAACGCTGACGTAAACGATTGTCAACTTCCTCGTAAAAATCATCATCTGAAGGATCATAACCTTCACCCTTCAGTTCTTGGTCAATAGTAAGAGCAGCGGCAGTCATAATCTGATCCTGACCAAACCATGAATTTTTAGTTGCCCATTCTACTGCCTTTGGATCGTACTCTTGAGTCTGTTGTTGCTGTTGTGCAACTTGTGCTGCTTGCTGCCCATTTGACTCTAAAGCACGATTGTATTCTTCCCAAGCTGCCTTCTGCTGTTCAACACGATTTTTTTCTGCATAGGCTTTGCTCATGCTTTCTTGTGCTGTCAGCATTCCGTCAGTATCACCTGACTCAACGGCTTGCTTATATAACTGTTTAGCTGCTTCAATGTTTGACTCTAATTGACTCTCAGTACTGTCAATAGAATTTTTTAAACTTGAAGAAAGCTGTGTATCTCTTTCCTGTACAGCCGAACGTAGATTATTAATTTCACTACGTAGCTGTTGTAATTCTTCATCGCGTTCTTTACGTTGACGAATTAATTGTCTAATTCTTTTTTCTGCACCCTTGGTCTGAATACCGTCTAGTTCTTCAGGTTGTTCTTCTTCTTTTTCTTGCTTCTTCTCAACCTTCTTAACTTCTGGTGCAGCTTCTAATTCTTCTTCAACTTCAAACTCAACTTTAGGAGTTTTGTCCTCATCTGAATTTACGTCAACTGTTGACCATTCTTCACTCATTAATATATTTCCTTTTTCTCTTACCCGTTAGCAGCGAATCTAACGTATTGGTTTAATCTACCCGCTGTATTAGTATATTACAATAAATTATTATAAGATACAAATTTAATTTGAAAGATGATATGTAGGATCAAGTAGACTTGGTTTTTCAACTTTCATAATTACTTGATCATCAAAGATAAGAAGTAGCTTCATACCCTTGTACATAAACTTTTGTCCTGAATACTTTGCGTAACAAATATAATCACCTACTTCACACCATGCTCCGTTAGGAAACTTGTCTTCGTCTTTGTAAGCTAAGTCACCTTTCTTTAAAACTTTAGCAACGGTAGTGAGGTAAGCTACATCGTCCTTTACTTTATCAGGTAGAATAATACCACCTTTTGTCTTCTGCTTTACTGCTACTGGAAGAACCAGTAGATGAAAGCCAGGAATGCTTGGCAAACTTTTAAGGTCTACCTTTACTGCACTCTCGTCTGTTACCCAATCAGCAGCATCAACTGCCTTATCCATTCGTACTGCTTGCATCTAGTCCATATCCTCCTCTTCATAGATACGTTGTTTTACAATGTGCTTGAGGCATTCAGTTGCCCATTCCACACCTTCAATCACACCCACTGCGTGACGATATTCATCGTAACTTGAAGCGTTACCATATGCAAGAGAATTTTTTAAGTCTAGTATTTTTTCTTCGTACTTTAAATTCAACTCATCCCAAAAGTTCAAAACCTATTATCCCCTACGTGCTTGTCCAATAAAGTTAGTTAACATGTCTGCTGCTTTCAGTGCCTTGTCCTTGTCAATGCTTGCTTCTGTCTTGGCAAGATCAATAAGAGCATCCAAAGCTGCAATTGCTTTCTTTGCATTACGATCCAGTTCTTTTTCTTCTTTTGCACTAGAAAGGTTAGCACCTTCTTTGAACATATTCAACTGAATTTCCATTTCCTTTAGATCAAGTTCACGGTTCTTATTAGCAGCAGTAGCAGCTTCCTTTGCCATCTGTGTTTGAACTTTCTGTTGCTCAACACCCAGACGCTGCTGTTCAATCTGAACCATCTGTGCTTCAGGTGTAGCTGCCATTTGCATCTGTGCTGCAGCTTGATTTGCCTGTGCCACCTGTTGTGCAGCAGCGGCAATAACCTGTTCCATAAGACGTGGGTCTTGTACGTCCACACCTGCAGCAGCAGCTTCAGGTCCGTACTGTGCAATCATTTCTTTTGACACACCACTAATCTGTTCCTGATACTTCATTATCATATGTTCCTGAATGTTTGCTTGCAGTACAGGAACAATACGCTGCATCATAGGATTAGCACCATTCATCGGGTCTTGAATGTACATGGTCTTTACCTGAATATGTGCGTCATGGTTCTGACCCATGAATGCCTGAATTGGCATACCTTTAACTGCAGCTTGAATATCACTGACAGGATCAAGAGGCATTGGTGAAGGCTTTTCAGGCATGATCTTGTCCAGATTAGGAATGTTTGCTGCCTGAAGAATTGTCTTGTTAAGTTCTTCCACATTGAACATACCGGGAGGTGCTGACTGAGACAACTGCAGTGCAAGCTGTGCCATCATCATACGGTGTGCAGAGGAAGGAATATTAGGATCAGATACAGGAATAATATCAATCCTGCCATCAAAGTCATTACGATAGATATTAAGTGTACCGTTTGGAATATCTACCATTGATTCTTCAGGTAGATATTCATAGTTAATTCTACTTAGTAATTTAAATTCGTCATGTTGTGACTTATGTAGTCGTTTGTGAATTGCACTAAAGAATTTGCTGCTTGCTTCCAACAGTGCCATTGTTGTGCCAACAGGACCGTAACTTGCTGCATCTGAAATAACCTGTTCGGTTGTGTCGGCAAACTTCTGTGCAGTAGCAGTAACAAAGTTAAGCATCTGAAACAAAGTCTGTGAAGGTTCTTTGTATGGCAGATTGATGATCATCTTGGACAGATCATTACCTGTAGCTTCAACTTCTCTAAACTCACCGGGAGCAATAGGATCATTGTCACCTACAATACGTAAACCCTTCGCCTTAAAGCCGCCGGGTAGGTTTGCAAACTGACCTGCATCAACCAAGCTACGCATTGCTGCAGTTGCAGTCATGGTAAGATTACCAAGGAAATGAATCAATCCTAGACCATAAAAACCAAAACCGGGAACAAAACGATAATGAGTAAAGAAGATTTTCTTTTCTCTGCGCCGATCATCTTTATTGTAGTTTCTGCGAATAGACAAAACCTTACGGCTCTGTTCTTCAATGGTAACAATATAGGGAAGAGACAAACCATCATCGTCTGCAAACTTACCGGGCAGATCAAGATAGCAGTGCTGCTCAAGTAGAACGTACTGTGGATCGTGACTACCAGAAGGAGACAGACCCATAATTGTATCCATCTTCTGACTGATAGGAGCAAACTCTGGTGTACTTGCTTCAGGTAGGTCTATGTCTGCGTACATTCCTGCTGCCATGTCTCGCTGCATCTCTACTGGTGAGCGATAGATAACATGCGTGTAGCGATCTGCTCTGCGTAGATCGGTAGCATAGTAAGACACATAGAACTGGTCAATAGGAACAAACTCTGATACAGGTCGGTTTAAACTGCTGTCAAAGTAAATCTTTTTAAATGCTGATCCAATAAGCGGCAGGTGAAAGAGCATACGCTCAAACTCGTCAAAGTACTCAGGCATTTGTTCAGTGATCTGATAGTTCATAAAGTCTTTGACTCTATGGCTTTGCTTTTCTTTTTCTTCTGATACTTCACCAATGATCTGGGACTTTACTGGTCCACTGGCAGGAAACAATTCCTGTGTTGCCTTTGACTGAAACTTAACTGCTGACTCAATAAGGATTGGATGAACTGCAGTACATGCACCTTCAAATGGTTCTGATGTTTCTTCCAGCTTTAGACCTAACAGATCAAAGCCACGTTCAAACATACTTTCCCATTCTGCTCGACTGTCCTTGTCTGCAGTAAAGTTGTCATGTACTTGAATGGCAATGTCTTCAAGAGTTTCTTCGTCCAGATCGTCTACCAAGTTTCTAAAAAACTCTTCGTCCTTTTCCTCAATCTGTTCGTCAGACAAGCCTTCATCTAAATTACTCTTAAACTCTACTACAATACCACCATCACTAGGATCGTATTCCATGCTTGCATTTGAATCTTCACTCTCAGTTTGAATCTCTACGACTGAAAGTTCTACTGAAGGAATAGGATCAAAAGGATTGCGTTCAGTTGCCATGTTTTATATTGCCTTTGCTGTATAGTTGTAAGGATTACGTTCTACCACAGAACCACCCCTTTTTCTTTTTTGTACTACTGGTTTTTCTTCTTGTTCTTCTGAGTTAACATTTTCAATAGCTGATCTTACTAAAGGTTTTCCTGCTCTTACACCAAAACCAATTGATGCTTCCTTTATAAGTCTTGAATAATCTTTTGCATCTGGTTTTAAGTTTGCTACTGCTTGTACTCTTGCCCATTGTTCTTTTGTTTTAAAACCAACAGGCAGTGGTCCAGATATATCTATATTAGAAATTTTTTTATATTCTTCTATTGCTTTGTCTGAAGCAGCTTTTTTCTGAGTATCTAAACTTATTTTTTTAGCAGCTTGTTTTTTTGTTGTTGCATCTATTTTAGATTTAATTAATTCTTTAACTATAGGTTCAGAAACATTCATATAACGATCACCACCGGGAAGTTTTCCTATAGCATCTGTTTTAAAATATTTTTTTAAAATAGCTGGAGTACTAAATAAATCATGCTCATCATTAACAATAGTAACTATTTTTCCATCTTTAGAAATAGAAGACATATAATTAACGCCTCCTAATTCCCAAGCATCCGATTTACCACTTCCTTTTACAATTGCTGCTTTTCCTTTTAAAACTTCTTCTGGATTTAAAATATTAACTTCTGCTTTTTGTAATGCTGTTAAAAATTCTTCATTATCTTTATATGGTTTAGGTTTAATAATTTTACCAGTTTTTGAATTAAATCTAGTTGGAAAAACTTCAACTTGTATATCTTCAAGACTCTTTCCACCAAAAACTTTTGATTGCATACCGGGATCAAGATTTCCTGCAGATTGCGTATATGCTCTCCTAATATTCATCTGATAATTTTTATTTGGATTAATGTTTTGAGTTTTTTCAATTTGTTTAAAAATACCAGCTATTTCTTCTTCAGGTAACCCTGATAAATCACCAACTGTTTTATAATAATCTTCTACATTAAAATTTGAAAATGTTTTAATATGATCAATTTCATCAATATTTTTTAAAAAATTTCCTGAGCCGTCTTCAGGACCAAAGTATTGATTGTACATAGAACGAGACTGATTTAATTGCCCCATTGCTTTTTTTGCTTCTACATTAGCACGCTTAGTAGCCTCACTAATATCATTTTCAATTTTATTAATATCTTCTTTAATTTTTGTTTCTTTTGCTTTTTCTAAATCTTTTTGTAATTGTTTTATATTTTCTGTTTCTCTTTCACTAACTGCTAATGCTTTTTTTGCTGCCTTTTGATCTGCAACACTAATATCAAATTCTTTTTGTACTCCTCTTTGTTCAGGAAGATATCTAGCTTGAAGCATATTACCTAAACCTTCTGGTAAAGTTTTTGCCCAAGATGATCCTTGAACTACTGGATTACCTGTTGCATAAAAACCCGGTATATCATTCCTCAAATTAGTAAAAGCCTTTTGTGCAGTTCTTGTAACACTTCCTGAAGGAACAAAAGGAAGTAGTCCTGCAGCAAGTAAACCTGCATTAGTTAAGCTAGGGTCTTTAATAAGTGCAGATACATCTGCTGCACCACCAATAATATCACCAACAACTGGAATAGGCGAACTAACAAGTGCAGCTTTTTCAAGAGGAGACATATTCTCCCATATGTCACCAGCAATCTTAACTGTCTTTTTTACAACACCGTTATCTTCTTTATTAGAAGAAGCAGAAGTTTCTTTTTTTGGTTCAGGCTTTTTTACTAAAGATTCAAGACCATTTGCCATTTAGTTTATACCTTATGTATGGTAAACAAAAATATAATCTGCTACTGTTTTACCTACGCAGTCCATACCCAGATCAGCAACAAGGTAGTCTGCTATTTCCTGTTGTGTAGTACCAAATCGTTCACACGTATTTTTAATTTCAATATTGATTACAGGTTTTGTACGTTTGATTGTTTCACTTGCTCCCTTGAGAAACTGTAATTCAAAACCTTCAACGTCCACTTTAATGTAATCAATCTTTTCAAAGTCAAAAGAGTCAAGTGTCTTTAGTACTGCCTTGTACTCTCCCTGTTTCACATCCGTAGTAATTGAAGCAGTACCGCTATTACCTTCCGCAGCGTACTCCAGTGCAATCTCTACGTCATTCTCTGCTCCCAGTGCATAAGGTAGTATTTCAAATCTATCACTAGGAAAACCTGACAGATTACGTGTAAGACATTCCCTGTGTATTTCAATTGGTTCAAAACAATAAACCTTATTGAACTTGTTACACAAGTCTACTGCCCATGTACCTACATGACTGCCTACATCCAATGCAACATCAAAGTCATCTACAAACTGTAAACTTCTTATTCTGTGTGGCTTTTGATACTCTTCTCCTGAAAAGTGATCATCGTTGACAGGAAAGTAAAAGTCCTGCCTCTTTTCTAATTCATATGCAAGTTTCATTTTTAGATTATAACCTCAAACTCTCCAATATGCAACACGTTTCTGCCTGCGTGGATTAACATCGTCCTCCCAGTCCGGGTCTTCAGGATGTTCCAAGCGCCAACTGTCCTTGACATAATGTATTGCCATGGTCATTGCGTCCACCTGATCATCATGTCTGCCATAGGGAAACAGTATCATTTCCTCGTACAATTCTCTTGCCCATTCTTTTCCCTTTGGTAACCACACTCTTCCTGCTTCCAACAAGGGAGAAGCAGTAAATACTCTTGACACTTTGTCCTTGTCAGGCATATACTCCAAGACAGGAAGACCACTTCTTCTCATGTCTTGTATAAGTGACTGCCCACTTGCTTTCTTTTCTACCACACAAATATCAGGCTTATGCTTTTGATATTCCTGTTGTGCAATACGTCTTAGATCAGGATATTCAAATCTACCACGTACACTACCCAGTAGCAACAAATTACTT
>Ga0099851_1000491_pt1 | contig 16397 bp, 7 predicted proteins | sample CB_VirMetaG_6_FD_78176 | JGI IMG/M metagenome (GOLD analysis project Ga0099851, IMG submission 78176) | Freshwater to marine saline gradient viral communities from Chesapeake Bay - CB_1508_2 Viral MetaG | ecosystem: Environmental > Aquatic > Marine > Coastal | place: USA: Chesapeake Bay... | reverse complement strand
CAGACCCGGAAGGTGGAGCTGACGCCCGAGCAGAAGAAGCACTACACGACCATGATGAAGCGACTGGTCATCGAGATGCAGGCTGAGGGTACCAGCATCAGCGCCGTGAACGAGGCGGTGAAGGTACAAAAACTCGTACAGATTGCCTGCGGCGTGGCCTACACCGACGACGGGCAGGACTTCGAGATCGACTGCTCACCACGGGTGAATGCAGTGAAGGAAGTTATTGAGGAAGCAGGAGAAAAGGTGATCGTGTTCGTCCCCCTGACGGGGACACTGAACATGCTGGAGCGTGAACTGTCCAAGCGGTGGAGCGTGGGTGTCGTCAACGGCGCCGTGTCGGCCAAGAAGCGGGACCAGATCTTCTACGACTTCCAGCACAGCAAAGACCCGCGTGTCCTGATCGCCCATCCGGCGACCATGGCGCACGGACTGACCCTCACTGCGGCGTCGACCGTGGTGTGGTATGGGCCCATTACCAGCAACGAGCAGTATGTGCAGGCGAATGGGCGCGTCGAGCGTATCGGGAAGCGGCACGTCAGCAACGTGGTCCACATCGAGGCAACCGATCTGGAATACAAGATGTACCACCGGCTGGCGAACAAGCAGAAACTGCAAGGCCTGCTACTCGATCTCATTCAACAAGCAACGGAGTGACAGATGGCTAAACCAATCTTTAAGGACCAATACGGTAAGGCACTGCGGCCCGGCTACATGACGGACACCAGACAAGCTATGCTAGAGAGCTTCGATACGCTCCCCGATAGTGCGCTCGTCGATGTCCATATTGTTATGGCTATGGCTGGGCGCAGCCGCGCCTCGATTTGGAGAGATGTCAAAGCTGGCCGGTTGCCTCAACCTATTTCCATCGGACCCAAGGCGCGTCGGTGGCGTGTTGAGGATGTCCGTGCCTACCTGAACGGAGGTGCGGTATGACCGTGACAGTCGATGCCGTCATCAAGAAGTACATGAAGCTGCGGGAGGAGAAGACCGCGGTGGAGGCCGAGATCAAGGAGCGCGTGGACAAGATCAAGGCTGACATGGCGAAGCTGGAGGCGTTCCTCAAGGCGAAGATGGATGCCGATGGCCTGACCTCGTTCAAGTCGGAGCACGGCACCGCGTTCCTGACCACCACCGACTTCGCCAACGTCGAGGACTGGGACGCCGTGCTGCGTTTCATCCGCGAGGAGGAGGCCTACGACATGCTGGAGAAGCGTGTCAGCAAGACAGCCGTCCGCGGCTACATCGACGCCAACAAGGAAGTCCCGCCGGGTATCCGGTACGGCACCAAGCTGGATGTCAACATCCGCAAACCCACTGCTCGTTAAGGAGGATTCCCATGAGCAACCTCGTTCCTACCAACATCCAAGTCCCGGCTCATCTGGCCGCCAAGGTCGGCCAGCCGTCGGCGCTGTCGCAGAGCATCGCCTCCGGTATCTCGGCCGGCCCGTCGTTCCCGCGCATCTCGATCAAGGGTGCCCGGTTCCGCATCATCGAGGATGGCACCGAGACGGTGCTGGACACCACCTCGCTGGATGTCGTGATCGTCGGCGCTAACCCGAAGCTGTCGAAGACCTATTACGCCAAGGCGTGGGACAAAGACGCTGAGCCGACTGCGCCCGACTGCTACTCGCTCGACGGCACCAAGCCTCACCCCGAGTCGACGAGCCCGCAGAACGACGTCTGCGCCACCTGCCCCCACAACGCATGGGGTTCCAAGAAGGGGCTGCAGGGGCAGGATCTGAAGGCCTGCACGGACCAGAAGCGCTTGGCCGTTGTGGCAGCTGACGATCCCGATGGCCCGGTCTATCTCCTGCAGGTCACGCCGTCGGCGCTGAAGGGGCTCAACGCCTATCACAAAGAGCTCTCCATGCGTGGTATCCCGGCCGAGATCGTCAAGACCAAGATCGGGTTCGACACTGACGCGTCTTACCCCAAGCTCAAGTTCGGCTTCGCCGGCTTCCTCGACGAGGATGCCTATGCCGCGGTCGAGCCGCTGTTCGGTGCTGACAATGTACTGGACATTACCGGGGAACGGCAGCCGGAGGTGGCGTCGACGGAGACCAAGCCGCGCAAGGCAGCGGTGAAGGCTGAACCTAAGGCCGAGCCCGAGCCCGAGCCGGTGGCCGAGCCGGTGGCCGAGGAGAAACCCAAGCGTGGGTTCGGTGCCGCCAAGGCCGAGGCGCCGAAGGCTGCTGCCAAGCCCAAGGCCGAACCGAAGGCGGCCGCGGAGGCGGACGACGTCCTGTCGCTGGCCGACGAGATCGCCTCGCTGGTGGGGGATGACGATGATGACTAATCCACCCCTCGACTTCGAGAAGGTGGAGCTCGTTCGCGAGCGGATGGCACTGACCATCAAGGATATGTGCAAGTTGCTCGGGGTGTCCCGCGTCACCTACTACCGGTGGGTGGAGGGCGGACCGATCCGGGAGAGCAATGAGAAGAAGGTCAAAGAGACCCTGCGCCAGATCCTTCCACTTTTGAAAGATGGTACTTGGCCCCCCGAAGGGGCCCAGCACTGGACGAGCGAGAGACGGCTGAACACACTTCTTGAGATTTTAGGTATCGAGGCGTAGTGTGGCCGAACGGGGGAGGGCGACCCCCTCCCCCACAATGGGTAGGATGTGACACATGGATACGCTGGACTTTCTCCGGCGTGTCCTGCCCACCGAAGGGACATACTGCAGGTTCACCCTTTCCGGTAAGCGGAACAAATTTCTCGGTGATCTGGCCGAGGTGGTGAGCGAAGTGCAGGCGTTGGACCAACGCGGGCAGGATGCGTATTTCGCTATCTCCAGCTTCAAGGACGGTAGCAGCCGCCGCAACGTGAACGTGCTGGCGACCAAGGTCATCACCATCGACGTGGACTGCGGCGATGGTAAACCGTTTGCCACATGGAAGCAGGGGCTCAAGGCTCTCGGCGCGTTCGTCGCAGAGATGAAGCTACCCAAACCGCTGATCGTCCGGTCAGGCAACGGGCTCCACACGTACTGGGTACTGGATCGCGATCTCGACCGAGACGAGTGGACCCCGCTGGCCCGGGCCATGAAGGCCGCAGCCGAAGGCCAGAAGTTCGACATCGACCCGACGAAGACAGCCGACGCATCAGCAGTGCTGCGCCCTGTGGGAACCCACAACTTCAAGGACCCCACCAACCCCAAACGCGTTGAGGTGTTGATCGACGGCGGGGACACCACCGTGGCGGCCATGCGAAAGGCGCTGGCCTACTACTTTAACCCGGCCGATACGCCGACCAAGAAGCGCAACAACGGGCTACTGGACAGCCTCGCAGCGCGCAGCGACATGCCCCCTGCCATTGGCAGCCTCGTGGCCGAGAAGTGCCAGCAGGTTCAGTGGGCGACCGAGAACCAAGACAAGGTCTCCGAGCCCCTGTGGTACGCCCTGATCGGTGTGGCTGCGTTCTGTGAAGACCCCGAGGACACGGCCCGCCGGTGGAGCGAAGACCACCCGGGCTACTCCGAGAGCGCCACGCTGAAGAAGCTGGACCACTGGCGCGAGCAAGCCACAGGGCCGACGACATGTGCCAAGTTCGAGTCCGAGCGCCCCGCTGGCTGTAAGGGCTGCCCGTTCGCCGGACAGATCGGCAGCCCAGCGCGACTGGGTGTGCGGTACAAGGAGGTAGACACCAGCGCTGAGGCGCCCGAGGCCGTCGTTACAGAGGTCGCTATCCCCAAGCCGTTCAAGCGGACGTCCAAGGGTATCATGGCGACCATCGATGACACCGACATCGAGGTAGCCCCGTTCGACATCTACCCACTCAGCTATGGGTATGACGAACATCTCGGGTACGAAGTGGCTCAATTCATGTGGGATCGTCCCCATGTAGGGTGGAAGGTGCTAACATTGCGCCAAGCCTATCTCGCCGATGGTACCTACCGCGAGTTCGTGGGCGTCATCGCAGACCAAGGGATTGTGCTGCAGACGCGGAAACAGACGGAGTACTTCCAGCTCATGCTGCGCTCTTACATGAACGAGTTACGCAAGGTCAGGACCGTCACGAACCACTACGCCACCATGGGGTGGAAAGAGGACAACACGCTCTTTGTTCTGGGGGACGACCTGTACCGGCGCAAGGACGACGGCACTGTCGAGAAAGACACTATCCGGCTGGCGGCTCATGTGAGTCGGGCGGGCAGCGACATGTACAAGTCCCACGGCAGCTATGCTACGTGGAAGGCTGGCACATCGATCCTGCGCAAGGCCAAGCTGTACCCACACCAGTTCTCGATAGGTATCGGGCTGGCCTCGATCCTCATGCAGTTCACCGGGCTGAAGGGCGCGACGGTTTCGTTCTACGGCCCCTCGGGGAGCGGTAAGTCGCTGGCCCAGCTGATGCAGCAGTCCCTATGGGGCGACCCCGAGAAGCTGCACTTCCAGTCCAAGTTCACTGCCAACGCGCTGTTCAGCCGCTTCGGTCTCTACGGTAACCTACCCATGACGGTGGACGAGGCCACCCAGATGACAGACAAAGACGTTGGGGATTACCTGTACTGGGTCAGCCAAGGGCGCGACAAGGCCCGCCTCACCCGCAGCGCAGAAGAGAAAGCCCCGAAGGAGTGGGCACTATTCTCCACCCTGTCCACTAACAAGCCGATCTCTGGCAAGCTGATCTCCAGCGGCGATGAGACCGACGCCCAACTGGCCCGCCTGTTGGAGCTCCGGGTGGACCCGTCGCCGTTGTTTGCCGAAGGCACCGACGCCGGCCGTAAGCTCCACCGGCTGTTCACGGAAAACTATGGTCATGCAGGCCGGGACTTCCTCGAACGCGCGATGACCATAGGTGAGCAAGGGATACGGGCCATGCAGGCCCATGCCTTCGGTGAGTTCCCCAAGACCTACGGCAAGACCTTCAAAGGTGTGGAGCGTTACTGGGAGACCATCTGCGTCATGGTGGATATGTGCAACAGGTTGGCACATGAGTGGGGTATCATCGACTTCTCGCAGGAGGACTCGACCCGCTGGGTTCTCGGCCAGCTGGATAACATGCGCGAGACAGTGGCGGACAACTTCCGCGACAACTTCGACCTACTGGGCGAGTACGTGAACGAGCACCTGAACAGCATCGTCTTGGTACACCACGACCCCGGCAAGGACCCGGCACCTGTCTACGAACTGCTGCCCAAGGGCCCGATCCGCATACGCATCGACGGACGCAGGAACCGTGGGAGTACCAAGCTGGCGGGAGGAACGATACTGCTGGAGCGCACGCACTTCCGGCAATGGTTTGCCAAGCGGGGAGGCGATGTCCGCGACCTCATGAACCAGATCATCATGGATGGTGCCGACGCCACACCGGCGACGAAGAAGGCATCGCTGGGCAAGTTCACACCGCTATCGCCTCCGCAGTGCTATGTTATTGGTATTAACTTGAAGCACCCACGGCTGCAGTCGATCCTCGAAGGGCTCGAACAGGAGGCAGACAACCGCCAAACAGCGGATGTCATCAAGCTGAAAACTTAGGGCTGACCCGCCGACATCAGGAACCTCCGGGCATCTCTGGCCTGTGCAGCGGAGAACCGCTCTGTTGCAGTCATACGCTGGCTGCGCAGAGCGCGCTGCACACTGTCACGCATACCCCTGATCTCTAGCCCGGTGCCTCTGGCACGCCGGTTCCAGTCGTCAACATCGCGGTATAGCGCCCTGACTGTCTCCATGTCGCCGCGCGACTGTGCCTTGACGATCTTATCACGGAACGCCAGCTTGAGTGCCTTCTGGTACTCGACCGCCCGTATATCCATACGGATGAGCGAGTAACGATCCGAAGCCGCCTTCGGATAGAACCCGGCTATACGCCAGAGTGCGGTGCTTGCGTCGAACTCGTCCGAGATAACGTAGCCGCGCTTGTCAACGATAGCCCCGCTGCGCTGGTATGCGATTGTATCACCGATTGCTCGCAGGATCGAGATAGGTTGCTCTCTAAGAAGTGTTTCCACATCACCGGGCGCACCACCGGGCAGGAAGTCCAATGCATTCCCTATAGTCAGCGCCCCGTATTTGGCGAACGACACCATGGGGCCACCGATCTCTTCCAGTTCGCGCAGCGTATCACTACCGGCGAGGAAGACGGAACTGCCGGGGAGGATGTTCCCGTTCGAGGTGCGCGCACCGAAGTCCGTGCCGCCGAGAATCTCGCTGATCGCCCCGGAGACCAGTATCTTGCCGAAGCCGGGGTATATCTGGTCGCCCAGCTTAATCATCTCGGCCCGCACACTGCCCATCGGGATACCCAGCTTCTGCGCCAGCGTATCGACAATGTCTTCCATGTCTTCCGCGAAGGGCACACCGCGCAGACCACTGAGCAGGAGCAGGCTGCCCAGCATGATGGCCTTGCCGCCCCACGACAAATTGCCCAGCAGCGCCGCGCTGTTTACCACGAACATCTTGAACATAAAGAGGAACTGCTGCGGCCCGCCACGGAACAGCGTGGGGCGTCCCAGCGTCGTGTAGTTCCCCAGCGTGAAGTCCACGAGGTTTTCGGCAAAACGCTCAGCAGTCTCGGCTGCCTCTTGGGGGTCCACTCCCGCAGCGATCTGCCTGTCATACTCAAGGTTAAACGCGGCCAAGGCAGACGCGCGGCGCGAGGCTTGCTCCGTCCAGTTGAATGGGATCATGAGGGTCATGATGCCCTTGTTCATCAGTCCACTGCGCATCCGCCCCCGGCCCGTGCCCATGAGCGCGTTGGTCTGTGCGGCTTGGAGGAACCCACCGTCGATGCCCTTGGCCATGAAGTCCGCCGCTGCCCGGGTGATCCCCTTCTGCTGAAGCTCTTCGTTAGACAGTCCGCTCCAGTACTCGGACGTGTCGAACTTCCCACCCATACCTGCGATCTTGATGGAGCGGAACAGTTCAGTGGCACCCTTTTCGCCAAAGCCTCCGCCGAATCCGTTCTTGGGGTTGTAGGATACCAGCGCAGGGAGCACGTTGGTCGGCACGCCGACGAGGTTCAAGCCACCGCTGGCGATGGACGCCATGAGGAAGCTGACGGATGTCCACATCTGGATGGCCGAGACGGTCTTGCTGGATGCCAGATCGGTCTCCAGAACTCCTTTCTGCTGGTCGAGGAAGTCCACGGCTTGGCGGAATTCACTGTAATACTTGTTCGCATTACCCTGCGAATCGTTGGTCTTGAACCAGCTGTGGTATTCATCGAACCGCCGCCGCGCCAAATCCTTCGCATCCTCGGTTGCAGCTGGGTCAGCCTGCACCCGCTCCATCTCGGCCTTCAGACGATTATACTCTACGGGGTCCCCGCTCCACTTGAGACGTGAACTCTCTTGGCTGCGGTCGAGCAGGTTGCCCAGCTCCACGGAAGTTTCGTTGCGGGCAATCGTTGAGGCACGGGACTCGATGTGCTGCGAGATCACCGATGTCAGATCGTTCTCCGAACCCGGAGTGAACTCCGCTTTGAACTGCCGCGTAAGCATACGGTCGTTCTGCGTAACGAAGGCGCGGATGATCTGCTCCGACCGGACGGGGTCGAGGTTGACATTGAACCGGCGAATGAAGCGCAGGCTTTCATTGAGGTTCAGTTCAGGGTCCGCTGTCGGTGCTGTGAGCGCGGCCTCTACCTTCGCCTCCAGCTGGACTTTCATCAGGACGTTCCCGCCAAGGCCATTGTTGGCCTCGGGGTCAAATACTTCGAGTGTGTGCGTTGCGTCAGCGGTCGGTCTTAACAGTTCGTTGACCATGTCCGCGATGCCTTTTGCCTCCGAACTGGTCTCAGCAAGGAAGTACGGCAGGGTCTTACGGTACCGGTCAGAGATCGTGTACTCCCGCCCGTTGGCTCCGATGGCAGCCACTCGGACTTGGACCTTACCCTTGCGGACGAAGGGGACGTAGCCCGTTTCCAGTGTCTGGACGGCCCGGGTCTCTGCGTCTTGGCGCAGCATCAGCTGGTTTGCCAGCGACCGCACCTCGGCCTGCACGACAAAGCTCTCCGGCCCACGTGGGCGACCGGGTGTAGCCTCCGGCGGGCTGTACCGCGTCTTAAAATCCTTGATCGCAGCCGTGATCTCGGCGCGCTCCGACACCGGTATAAGCGTCCTGCCGTCCTTGTCCGGTGTGAACAGGGCGTTGATGCGGTCCGTCCCCGTGCCCAGCAGCGCCGCGTTCATCTTCAGTGCGAACTCATCTGCGCGGCTAACGTCGATGGACGAAGCGATGCGCTGACCGTTTTGGTCAAACTCGACGTTCTCCACCATGATCTCATTGAACCGCTGCACGAACCGGTCGATCATCTTGCGGTCGCCCGATGTCATGGGTGCGCTCATGACCGAAGCAATCTTGCGGTACGTGCTGGTGGTCTCTTGGTTGTACCGCGTCAGGTGGCTCTGCAACCACCTGACAGTGATGGCGGCGATGGAATCCAGCTCTTGGTTGAACGCCTCCCACTCCTTGTCGGTAAACGTATGCTTGACCTTGCGCGTCCGCACAACCGTATACGAGTTGTCGTTTATAAGGGCTTCGTACTTACGCTCCACGCGTTTGCGTGCAGGCTTATTGTCCTCCGGTATCTTGGCCAGCTCCGCATCGCGCTCGGCGCGCAGGCGCGTGCGTTCTGCTTCCGTCATGTTCTCGGTGGTCTCGTAGCGAAGAGTAATACCCTCTGCGAATTGTTCCCGTGTATACCGACCGGACTGCTTGAGCTTGGTCAGCGTGTCCGATTGCAGCTGATATGTGTCGGTCGTCGGGTTGTAGACGAATATGCTGGGGGGATTGCGTTTCGGTCTGTACCGGAACGAGTGCCCGATACGGTTTATCTTCATCGCGAAGCCAGCCCGCTCACGCCCTTGGGCGTCCAGACCGGCCCCGAACTTGAGGCCACCGATTTCTATTTGGGGGTTTAGGGCGCGGCTGCGGGTTCGCTCAGCTTCTGCGATCTCCCGGCGAGCAATGTCATACCGCTTCTTGAGGAGCCGGATACCCTCTTGGAAACCCTCGTTGCGGATGCCACGCCACACGGTGGGAGAGAACACGGACTTCTTCACTGCGTCAAAGATGTCGGTGGCATCACCAGTCAGGCGCTTGGCCACGCCCAGTGCGCCATCCAGCCCGTCGAGCGCGTCATCAAACGTACGCGGCCTAGTGAAGTCCGGGCTCTCCACGGCTGTGAGTACGCCGAACAGGTCTGTGGACTGGTTGGCGTGCGAGAACCGGCCAGTCCCGTTTGGTACCGAGCCGTTGGCCATAGCGTGGTTCTGCAGCGCCATCACGTGCGCATCGAAGAACGAGGAGGTGTCGCCGTTCTTCACGTACCGGCGGGCCTGCGCCATGAGGTAGCGAGCATCGTCGTCGTTGAAGCGTAGGCCCAGCTTGTTCAGTGCATCCTTGATCGCCGCCCACCACCGGCGGAGTGTGCTCATCTCGATCCGCGCAGCGTAGTCAGACAGGTACTCCTCAGTAGCCTCGGCCCGGGACAGACCACGGGCAGCCATGGCACGGTCGATCAGCTCTTTGGTTTCACGCGGGCTACGGTTGTACAGCCCTTCCATGGTCTGGTTGAACTTCGCTTCCCCGATGATGGCGCGCAGGCCGAAGTGGCCCATGGTTTCGTGCGCCATGACGGTGTTGAGGTGGCCGGAGTTGGCGATGCGGTCCGAGAAGATGATGATGTCGTTGCCGCCGAAGAAGTAACCGGAGGCTGCCACGGTGTCGAAGTCGCCTTGCGGACGCGCAGCCGCGGCGCGCTCGTACAGCGCAGGGTCTTTGCGCTTGAGGTCGGCTTGGTTGGCGAAGATGTGGGTCTTCGGCCTTACCTTCAGTCCACGGACGAACGTACCGACCGCCATGCGGAGTTTGCCGATAGGCATCGGACGTACGGTTTTGCCATCTGGGTAAACCATACCCTCCAGCGTGTTGTAGTTCTCCAGCGACGTGGCTGCAGCCAGCCCACGGGGGCGCGGTGTGATTTTACCGGCCTTCATGTTAGGCCGCAGGTCGGTGGTGCTGCGGGCGTAATCCAGAAGTTGCGCAGCCTGCGTGTTCTCGCGCCCGCCTTTGCTGATCGTGCGCATCAGCGAGACGAACCGGCTCTCGTTGAGCGTCGTGTTCAGCGGGTCGGCGTTATACTTGGTGATGATGTCGGCCAGCTCAGCCGATGCCTGCGCGACCGGGTCCACCTTGCCGCCATTGAGCCGCTCCAGTTCGGACCGGCGTTGGTAAATCGCGGTGAGTTCGGCATACTGCGCCGGGTTTACCTGTGCCTCAAGCGACTGGGTCGCGAGGTCGCGCACCTCCACGGGCATCTCGGGGTCGTTGGCCATTGTCAGTAGATCGACCCCGGCATCGACCTCCTCTTGGCTCATGGACTTCCGATTCTTCGCCCCGCGAAGTTTGTCCTCTGCATCTTGGATGTTGTCGAAGGCATCTGTGAGATCACCTGTGTCGCGCTGCGTTTCTGCAGCAGCGTCCACCAGATTCGTGAATGTCCGCGCCGGGTCTTCGTCGGGTGCAATCCGCAGGCCAGCCTCGCGCCACTTGGCAAACGCTTCGGGTGGCGGGGGGTTTGATTTGTTCGAGGCGAATTTGCCGTCCTCGACAGCCTTGATCCACGCGTCCTGCTGGGTTTCGGGGAGATCGTCGAACGTAGGTAGGTCGTTGCGGTCGACGCGGCTACCACGGATAGCATCCCACAGCTGGGGGGCAAGATCGGCTGTCTCGTCGATCACGGTCTCCGGTACAGCTTCAGCTTCACGCCGTGCTGCGGCTTCAATCTCTGTGCGCTGCTGAGCTGCCTCCCGTGCAGCCTCTCCACGTTCGCGGTCAGCTTCGAGTTGCTCCTGAGTACGCCGAGGCGCAGCACGAGGTGCGGCGAGGTCGATGGCTGCCTCTACTGCATCCGGGTTAGTCTCGATGGCAGCGTCGATGTCGGGCTCCCCAGTAGCAGCAAGCCGCCGTTGCACGGTAAGGAGTTGCTCATCGGTCAGGGCGTCCACGCGCTCGGCAAGTGTGCGCGGAGCAGGCGCTACGACTTGGACTTCTTCCGCTTCGGCTTCACGCGCTCGGGCAGCTTCTTGCCCTTTGGTGTCTTTGCCTCGAACTCTCGGGCTAGTTTTGGATCCTTTGCGTAGAGTGCCCTCCTTTGGGCCTTGCTTACGAACGGCATCTGGTTCTCCTCCCTTAGGTGCGGCCCCTTTGGGCGGCGTGGGAGGTGTAGTGTCCCGCGTCAACGCCTCAAGGGCTTGTTCTTTGGTATCGCCGAGGTAGGTCGTCAGCGACCCGGCATCCATAGCATCCAGATTATGCCAACCGAACAGATCACCCGCACCATACATCCGGGCAATACGCACAATCTCACCGTCCGGGGTGGCGACTTCGTGGACCGTTAATCCATCTGCATCTTTCTTACCACGGGTCGATACAGGCTGCGCCTTACCGGTCTTTACGGCCTTCCTTATGGCCGCACCCCGCGCTGCTGCCTGCGCTTGTGCGGCAAGATCGCCTCGCTTGGGGGGAGTCGGTGGTGTGGGCGTGCCTTGCAGATCAGGTAATTTGCCTACGTCCAAGTAGGATTCAATGGCTAGGTTCGGGAACAGCGCCCGCAACTCGGGGATAATCTCTGCGTTCGCAGGATTGACCAGCACACCGGTAATATCAGCAGAGGTGGGGCTACCGCTTAGCCCTCTACGGAAGGTAATAATAAACGGACCATCGCGGTACGCGGTGCCGCCGGGAGTGCCTGTCACGCTGCCCGTGCCGCGCATCGGGTTAGTGAGCGCGTCGGTGTATAAGCCCGGGCGGATGTTCCCACGCAACATACTCAGTAGGTCTTCGACACCCTTGGATAGCGTAGCAACCTTAGCCATACCATGCGCCGGGATTGTAGCGCCCGCACCTTCCACGGCATTGAACGCCGTGTTGGACTCTGCAACACCGCTACTGAACCACTCCTCGCTGCGCCGGTTACGGTTTGCACGGTCCCATTGCTGGGCCTTTTCTTTAAGCGTGGCCTCTACTTCTGGCTCAGGCGCGGGCGCAGCCTCAGGCTCGATGATCGTCGGTGGCTCAGCACGCTGACGCCGTGCGCGAACCGGTTCCGGTTCCGGTTCCGGTTCCGGTCTCGGTCTCGGTTCCGGTCTTGGTCTCGGCGCAGCCTCAGGCTCGCCGCGTACCGGTGGTTCCGGCAATACACCCTCTTCGTTACGCGCCCGCAGCCTAGCCAACGCTGCCTGCGCGGCTACGAGCTCAGCACCAGCCTGTTGTATCCGGACGGGGTCCCCAGAAGTCCTTGCCGCGCGGAAGGCCTCGTCGGCGGCCGCAACCCGCCGCTCAGCGCGGATCAGGTTGCCATATAGAATCCTAGCCGCTGGAGTACCCTGAGTGGCCAGCGCCTCCTCGATCCTTGCGTCGGCAGCAGCACCTTGTGCTGCTGCCGTCTCTTGCCGCGCAGCACTTGCAAGGCGGCGCGCGGCCGACGCCTGTGCCGCTTGGGCTTCCACATCGGCATCGGCAGCGGCACCACGGCGCGCAGCAAGCTCGGCATTCCTCTGCCGGAGGAGGTCACGCTCCCGCCGTGCCTGTGCAATCTGTGCGGTCTGCGCAATATCAAGTTGTCTGTTCTGCTCAGCGACGGCGGCCTGCCGCTCGGCGGCGCGTGTTTCTTGGATATTCACCTGCTGTTGGGGCGTAAGTTGCAGCGGCGGTGCAGCAGGCGCAGGAGGTGCAGGAGGTGCAGGAGGTGCAGGAGGTGCAGGAGGTGCAGGAGGTGCAGGAAGTGCAGGAGGTGCAGGAGGTGCAGGTGGGACGATAACGTCGGGCGCTGCTGCAGCACTACGGTCCGGCGCGGGCAACGCTGCTGGCGGTGGGGGTAGAAGGCCGGCCGGTTGTGTCCCTACAGGCTCACCTTCCGGGTAGAAGGGTAGGGCGAGCCGTTCTTCCGTAGCCTGCGGACCCAGCGTGGCACCGCTGAGCACATCGACCGGTTCGTCGGTGTCAAGGTTGCGCTGAGGCGGCGGTGTGCGCCCACCCTCGAACGGCATGATGGCAGCGCGGAAGCCGCCGCCCAGCAGGAAGCCTGCGCCCGCGGCGACGAGGCCCTCCTCGCCGTACTTGTCAACGATCAGCGGGGCCAGCGCGGCCCAGTCGCGCTCGTTGAACTCCGCCCGCAGCTCGGGGTCGAACATCACCCGGTCAGCCAGCGTAGCGAAGGTCTCTGCAACAGCTTCGGCGGAGCCGACACCCACGATGGGACCAGCTGTGTTGAGGATTGTGCGCCTGCTGGCGTCACGCAAGGCCGTGCCGAACGCGCGGCTGAAGGCCCCGGCGAGGAACGCCTCCGGCAGGGTCTGGGCCAGCGTCTTGATTGCCGCCGTCGCCCAGATATCCGACTGGACTTCGAGGTCGTTGACGTCGTACCCGCCCTGCTGCGCCGCGGTGTAGGAGGACTGGACCTCCATCGGGAAGATCGTTGCAGATACACCGGCCAGCTGACCGGCCCGGGCCACGGCCCCGCCCGCGGCTGCCGCGCGAAGACCACCGGCGAAAAGGGCACCGCCCCCGACACCGCCCGCAATGGCGAGGCCCAGCGTGGGGATCGAGCGCGCCGCGGCGGTGCCGATCTGGCCGAGCAGCCCCTGCCGCTCACGGATGGCCGCGTCCCGCGCCTCGTCGGCGGCACTCGGGCCGAGGAACTCACCGACACCGACCAGCGCCTGACCAGCGCCTTCGGCCCCCAGCATCTGGAGGCCACGCCCGACACCGCCCACGACGCCTTCACCTACGTCGCGGAAACCCATGCCCACGTTGCCGAAGAATCCACGGCCTTCGGAGATGGAGGCGATGTACTCCCCAAACCGCGATGGGCTGATCTCTTGCCAGTCCCCCGGCGTAGTCGGTCTGCCCGTCCGCCGACCCGCAAGCGGGGCCGCTTGTAGCGCTATATCATAGTCTTGGCGTCCGAACTCGATGTCACCGACAGCGAACCGATCTAGTCCGGGGCTGTAATAGATACCCGGCCCGGGGACCATCTGCTTACTTGCTTCGGGCGGGGGGCGTAGCCGGGGGGCGGCATCCACCCCTAGTCCTGCGATACGGTCAAGAGCTTGCTGTTGCTCGACTTCTATATCTGCTAACGTAACTCTGGTTGGTGAAGGGCCGAACGCACCCAGCCCCGCCGCCGACTGCAAGTCCGTACGGGCAAAGTCGGGGCGAGGGTCCATCGCCGAGTAGGGCGTAGTGCCGACTCGAAGGATTGGATCAGCCATCTCTCACCTCACTCGCTGTCGGGTAATGGGACGAAATCGTACTGCAGCAACGAAGCGCCCTCAGCGTCGCGGACCTCACGGAACGTGATGTAGCGCGGCGGTCCGTCTCCAGCGCGGTATTCAAAGATAGGTCTTTGCAGCCCGGTTGGGTCATCGATCTTCTTCAGCGTAACTTCGCCTTCGTTCTCCAGCCTAGCCAGCTCTGCTTCCAACAGTTTCAGATCGAGCCTGCCCTGCTGCTGGATGCTTTCGAGTGCGATGGCGCCTCTGGTTTCGAGCTCCTGCTCAATAAGCAGGCTCCTAAGCTCCGCGGCTTGTGCCGAAAGCGCTGCTTGGCCGGCGCGATACTCTTCATTGAAAGCGCTCGCCAGAGCCGCAAGTAGGTCGTTTTTGTTGTTGCGCCGAATAGAGTCCCCATCCACAAATATCTCAACGGTGTTGTCCGTGTACGGACGAACTTCAACAGTGCCGTCGGGATATACTTGTTGGAGATGAAGCTGCAGAGGTCCGTAGTTATCCAGCTGCACCCCGGCGAGTGCAAGTTGACCCGACATGTCGCTGAAAGCCTGCCGCGCTTGACCCAGACCGATTTCAGCCTGCACCACGCCCTGAAGGTCACCGATCTGTTGGTAATACCGTATCAGCCCCTCCCACCGTTGGATGTCCCGATAGGCATTATCTGCTGTCGTGAAGATAGACGCTGGGTTACGTAAGTAGAACTCAGATATGTCGCCACCGGTCTGTGCGGCAATAGCGTTTACATCCTCCGCCGCTGAAGGTGCCATGGTTACCCCAGAGAGTCCTGTGGGTGGAACATCTATGGTGGGCGTTGTCAGCTGCGTTAGTGCCGTGCCCACATCAGGTGCAGCCGGTTGCGTCGGTGCCTCGACCATAGGACCTTGGGTAGTATCAGTCTCTTCCCCTGCAACCTCGGGACTGGGTGGTAGCAGGCTAACGAGTTGTTCGTATAGAGGTGTACCGATTGGCGTTGATCTGGGGGTAATACGCTCGATCTCGGCCTCCGCCGCCCCCGAGGGACTCCCCAGAACCCGCTGTGCATCAACGCTAGGCACGGTGCCCGGCGGAAGCTGGGCTAGTAGATAGCGCAGGTCTACACCTTGATCCAATAGCGCCTGTACATCCTCCCGAGATAGCGTCGAATTGTCGACAATCAGGCGGATTGCTTCTTCTAGGGGCGTCATACCAGCGGGGGGTATGCTCGTGCCGCTAACATCTGCGACCTGCACACCGAACAACTCGGGGTCTGCCTCAAACGCCATACGAAAGGCTTCCGGCCCACTCAAACCTGCAACTTGTACACCACCTGCAGTACCCGCTGGTGTCATCCCCATGGACAGCGGAACCTCTGCAGGCGGGGGCGGTGGAGTAGTGTCGACACTAGGTAGCGAAGGCGAAACTGCAGAAGGTGCAGTTGGCCCAGCAGGTAGCCGCATACCGGCGAGGGGCGGCGCTGACGTCGAAGCGATATCGGGTATTGTCAGGCCCGTTGGCCTATTATTACGCGCAAACTCTGCTTGCGCCTGTTGTATCCGTGCCGCCTGAGCCGCAGCGCGCGCCCGGTCGGCCTTGGCCATCTCGAACTGTTCCTTAGCCCGCTGCTCGGCCGATGCCCGGAGCTGCATGGCTTGCTCGCGCTCGCGGCGCTGCTGGGCAGTAGTAAGTCCGGCGCGGAAGGCCTGCCCTGTTCCACGGCTAGGTGCAGAAATACCGCCGAGGACGTAGGTCCCGGGTGCTGTGTAGGTCACGGCCATGGGTTCACTCCTGTCAGGCGATACTTCCGAAAATATCGCCGGCCGTCTCGGCCAGATCATCGTAGAACGAATACTGCCGCTGTTGCAGCGCCTCGTATGTCGGCATGGCGAGGCCCGCATACCCCGTGGGCGCCGCACTCGGCAGGGCCGCCAGCCCTGCTTGCATAAGTTGGGTCTGGGTTTGCCGTCCGCGGGCCTCCTCGGCTGCCGCTGCTGTCGCACCGGCCTGTGCGCTGCGGATCCCGGAGCGCCGCTGGGCGAATGCAGCCTCCTCACCACCCATACCACGGGTCTGTTCTGCCAGCTGCCGCTCCGCGGCAATCTTGGTCTGCGCGTAGGCTTGCTCCGGGCGGGGGGCTTGCTGCTCCGCCATCTGCATCAGCGACTCTGCCTCGGCCACCTT
>Ga0099851_1000490_pt1 | contig 16413 bp, 15 predicted proteins | sample CB_VirMetaG_6_FD_78176 | JGI IMG/M metagenome (GOLD analysis project Ga0099851, IMG submission 78176) | Freshwater to marine saline gradient viral communities from Chesapeake Bay - CB_1508_2 Viral MetaG | ecosystem: Environmental > Aquatic > Marine > Coastal | place: USA: Chesapeake Bay... | reverse complement strand
TGAGGATACTTTAAAAAAAGTATTAAAAGAAATTAAAATAATAGATCCTAATAATGATTTATCTAAATTAGATTGGGATGATGCTGAAATTATAATAGAATGGAAAACTAACACAGTTATTGCGATAGATAATTATGATGAGAATATGGATCCCCACCGTAAAGAATTTATAAATGGATTATTATCCGATACTGGGACTCTTATAGATTATATTTATGATTCTTGGGAGAATGATGAGAGTACTCTTGCTATAGACTTACTCAATGAAATGGCAGAACCTAACCATATTTTCCAATGGAAAATAACTTTTTATAAAGCAGGTAATATTATTAGAGAATTTGATGTAATCAAACAAAAACCCCGATTTAAATCTTAAAAAATGAAGATACCAAAAAGTTATGAAGAATTTCCAGAAGGAGTATATGGTTATGTTTATGAAACAACTCATATTCCCACTGGTAAAAAATATATTGGTAAAAAAACATTAATATATAATCAAAAGAAAAAATTAGGTAAAAAGGAATTAGCTACCTGGGAAGGAAGAGGACGCCCACCTGTATTTAAAATGATACAGAAAGAAAGTGATTGGAAAACTTACTATGGTTCCCACGAATTAATCAAAGAGGAAATCAAAAATGGTAACCAACAAGATTTTGAACGTGTAATACTTCAACTTGCATATTCCAAAAAAGAATTAACTTATCTTGAAAATAAATGGTTATTTAGTAAATCTGTATTAGAGAGTGACTCGTATTTAAACGATAATATCGAAGGTAGATATTTTAAAAAAGATTTCCAAAAAGACTTGATTCTTTAAATTTTTATTCGTAACTTCAACCTCAAATAAAGAGGATGAAAGAAGATCAGTTAATAAATTTATTAGAAAGATTATTAGGAAAAAGTAATCCAGCCCGAGGTGGTGATGAGGCTGTATTTAGATGCCCAAATTGCAATCATCATAAAAATAAATTAACTATAAATAAATTTACCCAAAAATTCCAATGTTGGGTATGTGGATTTAAGGGGCAACGCGCTAAACAAATATTAAAAATAGCAAAAGCCCAAGCATCATTTTACCAGGAATTAAACAATATTGATTCCCAATATAATTTCAAACCATCAATTACAGATAAACCAAAAGAAGAATTAACCCTTCCAGAAGGATTTACTCCTTTAATTAAAGGAAGTGGACTAATAAGAGATAAGGCCTGGTTCTATCTTAAGTCGCGCGGTTTAACAGCACAGGATGTTGTTAAATATAATATTGGGTATATTGAAAATGGCCCATTATCTAATTTTATTATTATACCATCATATAACAGGGATGGATTTTTAAATTATTGGGTAGGCCGTTCATTTGACCCAAACGCCTACCACAAACATAAATTGCCCCCTGTATCTAAAGATATTATTGGGTTCGATATGTTAATTAATTTTGATTTACCTCTTATTATCTGTGAAGGAGCATTTGATGCTATTGCAGTAAAACGCAATGCAATACCACTTTTTGGAAAAAAAATCAGTAAAACCTTATATAAGGAATTAGTAAGAGGAAAAGTAAAACAAATATATCTTGCACTTGATCAAGACGCAATTAACGATTCCCTTAAATACGCTAAAGAACTTATGTCATATGGCAAAGAAATATTTCTACTTGAATTAGAAAATAAAGATCCTAGTGAAATTGGTTTTGAACAAATGACAAAACTATTACAAACCGCAAAACCATTAACATTTTTATCTTTAATAGAAAAGAAAATTTTATACCAATGATTGATATGTATAGGTAAACTACAGTTTATATGAAAATAGCCCTTTTACCTGGTGGATTTAAACCCCCCCATTTAGGTCATTATAATATGGCAAAATATTTAGCTAATTACGCTGATAAAGTTATAGTTCGTATAGGCCAAAAAGAAAGAGATAATATAGGTAAAGAACTTGCTAACGAAATTTGGCATTTTTATAAAGAATTTGATCCTGATCCCCTTGCTAAAAAATTAGTTATTAGTGTTGCTTCACATCCTTCTCCAGTAAGAGATGTTTATGATTTTGTAGATCAAATAGCGCCTGAAGGATCTAACCTTATATTAGGAATGGGGGAAAAAGATGCTGATGATGGTAGATATAATAATATACCTCAATTTGCTCAACCACGTAATATTTCAACTGAAATTAAACTGGTACCACCACAAGCAGGAGGAATTTCAGGTACTAGTATGAGAGAAATTATTAAATCTAATAATAAAGAAGAATTCTTTAAATATATTCCATATTTCTTACCTGAGGTAATTAAAGAAGAAATTTGGACTAAATTACAAGATACCCAACAAATAGAAGAATTTATGATGGGTACTATGAACAAACAAGAAATGGCTAAACATAATAAAAATATGAAAAAGCTTAGAAAACAGTTTTCTAAGCAAGGTGATCAAATGGTACCTGTCCCTACCAATTTAACTAAAGGATTAAAAAGAAAATTATATGAAGATAATTCATATGAATTGTTTAGTAAACAATGGTGGCAATATAAACTTATAGAAACATTTTTAATAGAAGGAGGAGCTGCAGGTCATATGGCTCATCCTTTTGATTTGCCCAATGTAAAAAATGGCCGTGACTTAATTAAAATATTTCAATTAGCTGCTAAAAGTTTAAAACAAAACCCTGGTAGTGTGAAAATTGATGGAGTAAATGCTTCTATTAGATTAATAAATGATGGGGGTGAAAGACAATTTGCTATGGACCGTGGTTCTAAAAAAGAACTTGATATAAAAGGAGTAACTAAAAATGATTTAGAAGCCAGATTTGGACAAGGACACGGAATGATAAAAGCAGGAAGTGAAGTATTAGATATATTTAATGAAGCTCTTCCTTCTATTCAAGAAGAGTTATTAGGATTAGGTTTATGGGATGATCCTAATATTATGTTTAATATGGAATATGTCTCAGGTAAATCTAATGTTCAAGATTATGGTAAAAAATTCTTAGCGATTCATGGGTTATTGAATATAGAAACTAAAGAAGTAGAAGGATCCAGAGGTATTTTATCTAAAAGAGTAACTACCGAAAAAAACTTTGCCCAGAGTGATATGGATGAATTAATCCAAAAACTTGAACCTTTTGCTAAAAAAAGAGGATTTGAAATATATGGTTCCGTACCTACTACATTAAAAGCTGAACCTGACTTTAAATCAGTCCTTACTAAAAAATATACTATAGAATTTACTGAGGGGAAACAAACCAAAACCTTAGCCCAATGGCTTTCCCAAGTATTATCTATCCCTAAAACCAACAGATTAACAATGAATATAAATGGTTCTACTAAAGATGTAGGTGCTTTAAGTAAACAAGTATATTTCGCAATATTTGGGGGTGAAAATGTTGATGACTTATTTGAAACTGAAAAAGAAATAGAAACAGCTATCCAAGGAGCAACAACATATTTAGCTACTGAAAAATTAGGAGATGCCATTTTAGATGTTTTGGATTCTCCAATGGGATCTGTAAATGACCATGAAGGTGTAGTTATTAGAGATGAAAATATATCTCCTAATCCATTCAAAATTACAGGCAAATTTATAACTGGAGGAGTATCCTCTCAATTTCAACAAAAATCTTAAAATTATGAATAATACCCAAACAAGACAACTTATAAGACGCCTTATAAAAGAAATGTTTAAAGGACAATGGGATAAAGCTACTACTAAAAATAAAGGTAGAAGATATATCCCCTCTACGTTAGATATTCCTCGAAATTTAATTAAAGAATTAAATGATAGTACTAATGGTCCTCATCTTAAAATTGTAACTAATGAAGAAACCCAACAAAAAGTTATAATGGTATCTGCTTTACTAAAAATTGCTTTAGAACAAAGTCAACGTGGAAGAACTTCTCGAGACACCGAAATGTACAAAAATCAATTATTAAAAAAATTTGATGAAATATTTGAAGGATTTTCTATGTTTAAAGTAGTACTTAAAAAAAGTTTAGATGGTACTAAATCAAGAGAAACTCCTTGGGGTACCTTTTTTACTTCTCGCTTAATAGTTTCTTCATTAGAACCCGATAAAATAGTAATTGATAATCCTTCAATGTCTGGAATGGCATCTGGATTAGACGAAAAAATAAAATAATATGTTAAAAAAAGAATTTAAAAGGAAAGATGTTGAGCGTATGCGTAACCTTATTAAAGGTCAAGCTAATGAATCTTCCGAGTTACAAATTGGTTATTCTACTAAAAAAGAAAATCACAAAGAGGGTGACATATGGGAAGAAAATGGTAAACAATGGACCATTAAAAACGGTATTAAACAAACTGCTACTAAATTAGATAATATAAAAAAAGAAGCAATTTTGCCTATTTTTTGTCCTTCTTGTAACAATATAATGAAAAAACAACATGATCCTAAAATGTATAAAATACATAAAATGTGTTTTGATTGTGTTATTGATATGGAGGCTAAATTAAAAAATGAGGGTAAATTTGAAGAATATGAACGTAATATTATAGCTCAAAACGCTGAATCTTACATAAAAGATTTAGAACAATATTTATTAGAAGCAATTAATACATCTAATAACCAATATGTATCTGAAAAAGGTGAGGTAGAAAGGTGGAAAGGGGGGTTAAATAAAGAAAAATTTATAAAGCATATAGAAACTGATATTGCTGAATTTAAAGAAAAAATCCAAAATTATAAAAATAATATACAAGATGATAAAACTTAAAGATCTTCTATTCCCTAAATCTAATGATTGTGGGTGTGGTTGTGGAGAATGCCACAAAATGAAATTATTAGAAGCTACCCAAATAACCCCTAATCTTCAATACCATTTAGATAATGAAATACCCTTAAGTGAATCTGTATTTAGAATTAGTTCTAATGCTCACGTTAAGTTATTCTCCGAAGTTAGAAAACTATGGGAATCTAATAAAATCCAATTATCAGAAGCTGATGAACATTTCATGCATACAGATGCAGGCCGTCAGGGAATTTATGAAGGAAAGATAGTACCACTTGACTTACCATATATTATGGAAGCCGAGAAGAAAAAAAATCCACCATTAAATAAACCAAAACGTGGTGGCCCCAAAGCATATTATGTTTATGTAAGGGACCCTAAAACCAAAAAAATTAAAAAAGTAACATTTGGCTCAGGTGGTTTAAGAGCTAAAATCAGTAACAAAAAAGCTGCTCAAGCTTTTGCAAAAAGACATAATTGTGACCAGAAAAAAGATAGAACAAAAGCCAGCTATTGGAGTTGTAATTTACCTCGCTATGCTAAACAATTGGGTTTGGGCGAACCTTCTTCCAGATATTGGTAAACCATATATTAACCTAGAGGAAACAAACGATACTATAATTCGTATGTTTCCTTCTTGGGTTAAACCTAAAAAATTTAAGTGGCATATGGATGATGAAGATCGTATTATAGAAGCTTTATATCCTAATAATTGGGAATTCCAATTAGAAGATGAACTACCAGTCCCTTTAAATAAACCTATATTTATTAAAAAACATCAATGGCATCGCCTTATTAAAGGAACTGATTCTTTATATATTAAGATTACTAAAAAATGAATACCCAATACACATTTGAAGAAATTAGACTTGGTTTAGAAGTATATGAAAAATTTCTTATACAAGAGGCCTTTATTAGTGATAAAGATTTACTAAATGAAATCAATCTCAATTTTAAGAATATTAAAAATTTACCACAAAAAGCTTTAAAAACCTTTAAGTCTTTTTCAGTCCCTGAAAAAACTTTTGTTGGGTTATTAGGAAAAATAAAAAAAGAAACTAACAAAGATGCTAAAGAAATAGTTGGTTTTATTAGAAAAAAATCTCAAGAATATAAGGGTAAATCATTAAAAGATATTAAAGCAGACGCAGAAAAATTAGCAAAAGAGTTATTTGGTAATACATTAAAAGAAGAAGATCTTGAAAAAGATATAAAAAATAGAAAACGTTTTAATATAATAGGAGGACTTATAGCCCTAGCTATTTATATAAGTTTTAATCTTGTTCCTAGTGTACTTAAATCTGCCGAAGCTATAACTACCCTAGATAATTCCCCTACTATAGAAAACCCCGTATCTCTTGATAGTGGAGATGATGATTCTAATGCTATAGATTATGAAGATGCATTATCCCTTATGGCTGTAGATAATTCATACAGCGATGTAAAAAATGCTGCAGATTCCCAAAATGTTAATATGGATTTAGGGGATATAGGGGGTTCTTTATCATTTGATACTGGCGAATTTAATACTGATGCAAAGAGGATAAACGCAGCGGCAGCTGAAGCTTATAATAATTTAGTAAAGAGTTTAGGTGGAAATAATTTAGAATCTGTTAATATAGATCCATTTGGTATGATATCTAATACCCCAGGAAATCAAGATAATAATCCCAATGGGCCCGATAAAGATGGGTTAGACCAAAAACGTTTAGAAGTAGCTAAAAAAATTGCTGAAATTGTAAAGCAGTTAATCCAAAAAGATTACCCAGATGCCCAAGTTAACATAACAGATGGGATGATTAACGGAGATAGTGTTGATAGTCAAAAAGAAGTTATTAAAGGTTCACGAGAAGCTAAAAATACCCAATCAGCAGGGGTTACTTTTTCTGATATAGAAGATACCCCAAAAGACACTAAACCAACTAAAACAGAAACTCCACCCGCATTAGCTCGTCTTATAGATCCTAAAATAGAATTAAGTGATACCTCACGTTTTAGAGCTATTATTGCCTTATTCCTACCTCTTTTAATAGATGATTATGAAAAAGTTATGGAAAAAGCATCTATATCATTACAACTAGATGATAAAGATTTTCCTATTACCAGAAATATAATGGAAAAAAAGAGGCAGGTTATTTTAGCTAAACAAGATAAAGACGAAAACGATACTATAGCTTTAAAAATCTTAAATTGGGCTATAGGAGTTTCTAAAAGACCAGAAACCTTACGTGTTAATATAAATAATTTAGACCCAAAAGTTGCTTTAGGTAAGAGAAAACTCAAAATGAACATAGCACCTGGTAAAAGAGGTACTAATGTAGGTCTACCAGGTTCTGGCCAAACCCAAGGAAATACAGGATTCCAAACCACTTCACCCGCTTCAGGAAAAGAAGTAAGCCCCAAAGGACAATTTAAGGGAACACAGGTAGGAGAATCTTTATTACAAGAAGCATCCACAGATTTTAGTGAGTTACCTAACTACAATGAATCTAAAGCTAAATCTAATTTAGGAATCCTAGTCCCATTATACTCAGCGTTTTGGTCTTCTGAACCCGGTCAAACTGCGTCTGGTGATGTATTGCCCTCAGGATTTGATATTGATTATGTAATGGATACTTATAAAGATAGTTGGAGAAAATTTGAAAAAGATTATCCAGTTATTTCAGGTAAAATAGATTATGAAACTTATTTAGATTATACCCCTGGAGGAAAACAGCAATCTCAACAAAAAACTAAACAACAAGGTCAAAGCAAAACCCAATCCTCACCTAAGTCTTTTGATAAGGATCCTAATATATCTCCAGATGCTCAAAAAATAAAAACCTCAATTGACAAAAATAGTGCACTTATTACCCAATTAAATCGTATTAATAATAAAGAAGAATTACAAAAGTTAATATTAGCTATTTTATTTTACACTAATAAGGATTTTATTGAAGCTAAAAACCGAGTTACTAAAGCAATCTTTACAGCACGTAATCGTTTTAAACCAGTAAAAGAAAATGCAGATGCTATGCAAAAAGCTATAGCAGCTATGGCAGATGAAAGAGGTAGTAGATTAAAAATTATAGACGTACTTAGAATTTCTAAATACCTAAATGCATATCCTACACTACAAAATTTACTAAATAAAATTAATTCCGAAGAAGAACTAATAGATCTTATTTTGGATGTTATTTTACCTCACGTAAATCCAGCATTACATAAACAACCTTCTATAATAAAGGGTGCCCTAATTGGTGCAGGTAATCAATTTAAAGCAGCTAAACCTGGTGAAGAATTAAAAATGTTTAAAGATAATGTTAATGAGCGTAAACTTTCTAAAAAAGTAGAAAAATTCGCTAAGGATTTACCTGATAATGAATTTAAAAAACGTTATGGTAAAGATTGGAAATCTGTAAAAATAGCTACTGCTCAAAAATTAGCAGAAGCTTTTGATGACCCCATTGATACCATTAATATGGATATTCCTTTATTTCTACGTGCATTAGAATATGCTAAAGAAGATGCTCAATCTGATCTAGATTTACACGACTTTACTGAAAAAGCTATTGCTTTAGTTAAAACCAAAAATCCTTTAACTATGAAGGATTATATGTCATTAATTAACGAAGCCAGAACTAAAAAAGGTAAAAAAGTTAATCCTAACTATCTTAAAGGTTTAAAAAGTAAAGGAGAATATGGGTCAAAAGAAGCAATGAAAAAAGAAATTGATAAATTTTCTGGCAAAGACACATACAAAAAAGATTGGAAAGCCGATTATGGGGATGATGGTAAACGTATAAAAACAAAAACCTCAGCAGCTACTCAAAAATACAAAGAAATGTTTGGAGAAAGTTTAGAATCTCTACTTTTTATAAATGAAAACTCAGACAAAGCTTTAAAAAATAAAGCCGAAAAATCTAAAATACCTCTATCTATCTTACGTGCTGTATATCGCAAAGGAAAAGCTGCTTGGAATACGGGACATCGCCCCGGTACTTCGCAAGATCAATGGGCAATGGGGCGCGTAAACTCATTTATCACCGGTTCCGGTGGGGCTAGAAAGGCTGACGCAAAATTATGGGCTCGTGCAAAGAAAGCAAGAGCAAAGAAAAATAAAAAATAATAAAATGGCAAAATTAAATTTAAAAGATTCTTTAAATAAAGTTCTAGAAAGAACAGACCTTGACGATAAAATTCTAAAAGAAATTAATGATATTAAAAATAAAATTGAAAAACTAGAAAATAAAATAGAAACTAAAATTGAAGATATTTTAGAAGAACCTAAATCATTTTTTACCAGACTAAAAGAAACTTTTGGTTTTTGGTCTGTGATTGAAATAGGAACTATTTTATTTATATTAGTTCCTGCCTTTGAAAATACACCTAGTGTTGCTTTAGGGGCAGCTTTATTTTGGGTTTTGATGCATAAATTTGATAAAATTTGGTTAAAATAATGGAAAGAGTAAGAACCACCGACCCTATTGAAGCTGAAAAATTAGCTAAAAAAGGTATACCTGTAGATTTGGTAGATGACATTGAAGAAAAAAAATCTAAAAAACGCCCTGATTATGCTGATGTAGATGGTGATGGGGATAAAAAAGAACCTATGGCTAAAGCTTTTAGAGATAAAGAAAGACTTAAAGAATCCCAACCAGAATACGCTGAAAAAGAATACTTCCAACCTATATCTAGAGAAGCATTCGCTGATTTACCCGTAGGAAGAACAGTTCAATACCGAGGAACAGCCTCAAAAATTAAATCCAATAATGGGTATGCTATTGAATTAGAAGATGGGGCCAAAATTAATTATAATATGTTTAATGATTTTGGAAGAATCCCCCATAAAAATCAATATAAAGATGATATATATGAATCCCACACAGGAAATCCCAATGACAAGTATATTGTCCGACCTTGCAAAAATAAAAAAGAACCTTGGGCTGTATGGGAGGGTGAAACTAGAGTAAAAGGATTTGCTACAAAAGCTGAAGCCAAAAAGTATGCTGATAAAAAAAATAAAAAACAAGGATTAAAAGAAATTGCTGAAGCTTGCTACCGTAAAGGTATGGATAGAAATAAAATAGCTGAAGTTCTTAAAAAATATCAAAGTAGATTAAATGAATCCAGTGGAGAATATTTAGTTTCGTATCAAATAGGTAGTTGGGGAGTATCTAAAGAAAAAAAAGTTACCGCTAATTCACCTGAAAACGCTATTGATATAGTAACAAAAGAAATCAAAGATAAAGGTGATACTATCACAAAAGATAATATGGGAAATCCTGTTATCTCAGCTAAACCTATATCAGGTAAAACATCTTATATGGTTAAAGAACAAGATTTTTTAGGGCCAGATAATAAAGATTATGAAGGGGAAATGGCTAAAAGTCAAATGCTTAAAATGAAAAAGTATGCTGTAGCTTTATGTAATATGATAGAAGATGAATCCCAATTAGAAGCTTGGGTTCAAGCTAAATTAACTAAAGCATCTGAATATATGTCTGCTGTTTACCATTATTTAGATTATCAAGCTTCTCAAAATAACGAAATGATGGTAGGATCTAAACCTGAAACTGACATGATATTTATGGCTGATAAAAAAGAATTAAAATGAAATCACTCATTAGAGAATATATAAAACAAAAAGTACGTCGATTATTAGAAGATAGAGAATATAATTTTCAAAAATTATCTCCTGCTTGTTATAATGCTTTAACTAACCCTGAGGGATTGAATTTATCTCCTGATTATGTTGAAGATGTAAAAATTTTAAAAGCTACTCGCCCAATATTTAAGATATTTTTAGAAAATGGAGAAACTTTTAATTTAATTGATAATGGTGATTTCGTACAAGCCGATATGAGTCGTATATTGTTTGACCTTAATGATCCTAGAGATTTAAATGCGGCTAAAAGTGAACTTGAACATACTTTAAATAAAGGCCAAATTAAACCCGAAGAAGAACCCACAACAGGAGGAGAAGAAGAATTTGAAGAACCTACTCCATTAAGCCCTGAAACCCCTGAAGAAACCGCCCCTGAAGAACCCGAAGCATAATGAACGATAATCCCGAATTTAACCAAGCAGCCGCAGGTATATACAGAGATGCCGTTAAAAAATTCGGTATTCAAAATACACCTAAACTTTTTCTTCGTAAAGATGAGGAAAACGGATCTAAAACTTTAGGTAGAACAGCATATTATGATCCTGATAATTATACTATAGTTTTATATATTAGTGGTCGCCACCCTAAAGATATACTTCGTTCGTTTGCCCATGAATTAATTCATCACGTTCAAAATGAACGTGGAGACTTAAAAAAAAGTGGTGATGCCAGTAATCCCCAATACGCACAACAAGATGATCACCTTCGTAATATGGAAAAAGAAGCCTATCTTGAAGGTAATCTATTAATGCGTGATTTTGAAGACAATTTTAAATATCAACGTAATGTCAATGCCCACAGATGTTAAAGCTTATATAAAGTATATAAGAATGTTACTTCAAAAGAGTAATTATGATAGTTTTGTAGATAAAGTATGTACGTCTATTGAAAATAAAGGTTACAAAATGAGCCCTCGCCAATATGAAGTTTTAAGAAAATATGAAAAAGGAGAAGGAGGTAAAGGTCCTGGTGGTGGATGGGGCTTTAAAGAAGGAGTAATTAATGAAGCCAAAAAATATAATTACACCCCTTATACCTTTCAGCCTGATACCACTACTTTAAGTATGGCAGAACATAAAAAAATGTTAGATGATTTAAGAAAAAAACCTGTAAATTTTTTGGATTATTTAAAATTTTTATCTCTTATGAAAGATAACGATATTATGTATTTCAATATGCATAAAAAGTTATTAAAAGCCAATCTACCTAAACTAAAATTTGTTTCGGTCCAAAAAGAAATACTTGACTTGATTAATGAACCACTATTAAGTGGTATAAATTATAAAAAAATCATCGACTTTTATAATAAATATAAAAATCGATATCCTTTATGGGCCAAACAAAATGAAGAATTCTTTGCCCATTTAGTAGACCAATATTTATTTACAGGTAATTTAAATGAAATTAAAAAAATGAAATTAAACGAAACTCAATTACGCAATTTAATTCGCAGAAGAATTAAAAACTTATTAGAATCTCCAGCACCTGCTCCTGAAAAAAAACCAGACATAGCTGAACCAGACACAGATACTCCACGTAAACCCAGACGTAGAACTTTAACTCCCCCCAAAGAAGCTCCTAACACTCGACCAAAAGCTTCTACTAATGAAAATGAGGATGAATTAATAAATAAAATTGCCCAGAAGTATAAAAAACTAAAGGGAGGTAATTAATGAAAAATAAATTTATAAATATTATAAATACACTTCTTGAATTCCAAGAAAAAAACCCTAATATTTATATAGGAGGAAGTATTTCTTTAATTTTACAAAAAGTTATCCCTATTAGAATTCCTAAAGATATAGATATTATTGCCCCCCAAAGAACACATATATGTGAAATTTTTCATCTTGATAAACCCCAACATAGACTTTTTAGAAGATATAAATACAATGATGTACTTTTTGAGTTATTTTATAACCCAAAAGCTCAATATATTGAATATACTATCAAAAATAAAATATTAAAATTATCACCTATTGATGAAATTTTTGAATGGAAAATAAATCCTCCTTATATTTTTAATGAAAGTACTTCTAAAAAACATTCTAAAGATATTAAGGAATACAACAAATATTTAAGATACAAATAAAATGGAATATAAAGACTTTCTCCAGAAAAAAACCTTTGACAATTTATCAAAACAATCCGCTGACAGTTTAAAACAAATGTTAAATGATAAATCTATTTTTCAAGCTGTCCAAGATATTCAGGAAATTTTAGCTTATTTAGCAACAATAGAAAGACCCCACATTTCTGAATTGGAAAAATTAGTAGTAAATATTATTGAAGATATTTTTCCTATTGTTAAAAGAGAAAATATTACTATGAATATTTGGATAGGAGAAAAACCTGGAGAATGGGAAGAACACGAAGAGGAAAGTGAAGGAAGTGATGATTTAGAATCAATGATTTTAAATATTGATAATGAAATTAAAAGACGCCTAATTAATGGTATATCTCAAGGGGCATCCATTAGAGGGGCTTTTGCATTTCATTTATTTGATGATAAACTTAACAAAATTAATGATAATTTAGTAGAAAAATATGGAAAGCTTTTAAAGGATGTTTTTGGGATATATGATAGTGATGAAGCTATTGCTATGCTTTTAGCTATGGTAGCCCAAAGTGGAGGAGCTAAAGGAGGAGAAAGTAAAGTAAAAGTTAAGGTTAAGGAATTCAAACCAGATGAAGAAGTAGATCCTGAAATTTTGATAAATGTATGGGCTCTGAACTTTCCTATGGCTTTACACGAAGCAGTAAAAGGTCTTTACGAATTAGTATCTCTACAAGGATTTAAAGACTTAGGAGCTGATACTGCAAAAAGAGTAGCAGGTAATGTAGATAAATTAGAAAACGAACCTGAAGATATGAGATACGGTAAATTTATCTATGATGCTTTAAATAACATTATAGCTAATAGTAATTACACAGACCCTACTATAAAAGAATTCTTTTTTGCTGAAGTATACCAAATGGGTGCTAAAGAGTTTATTCCCTTTATAGAAAATTTAATTAATGATGAGCTAACTCCCCAACAAAAAAGATGGGTAAATGATACTTTAAAAGATATAGATGACGATATAAAAGCTGATGATTATGATGATTTAGGAATAGATGAAAATGTTCACCCTTTATTATTAAGAAAAGCAAAATTAGCTCTTTATGAGTATAAAAAAAAAAGTAATCTATTAGAGTATAGCGAAAAATTTATCAATGATACTATTGAAAGATGGAAACAAGATAATCCAGAAGTAAATAATAATGTTGCACGACAACTTATACAAAGATTTGATCAAATTAAAAGTGGGTTATCTTCTAAATTAGAAGTAGTAGTTCTACCAGATGATTTAAAAAAAGGGAATCGCTATCTTAATTTAGATTTTTATTCTTTTGAAGATTTAGTTAAGTTAATAAAATCTATACCTGAAAAGGAATCCAATATTATTAAACAAGCTATTAAAAGATTTGTAGACAAGTTTGGAGTTCCTCCAGAAGCAGCTAAAGATTATACAAAAAGATTTTTAAATAAAAGAGAAACTTTAAAAATAGGGATTACTGACGGAATTGAAGAATTAGGATTATCATCCCAAGATATTTTAGACTATATCCCCCAAAGATTAAGAAGAGATAATACCTTTCTAGACCCCAGAGTATGGAATTGGGATGATTTTGAACGTTTATTAGATGGTTTATTTCCAGTTTATGCCAAAGTTAAAGATGGAGATGAGGTTGATAACACAGCTGAAACCAATGCGGATAAAATCTATAATAAGGATGGGCTAGAAGTATATAAAGCTGATGATGTTAAAAAATGTATACAATATAATCCTACCAACAAAGACACAGGAACAAAAACATATGGGTGGTGTGTAACCCAACCTGGAAATACTAATTATGATTATTATAGATTCAGAGATAATGCTCCTACTTTTTATATTGTGTTTGATAGAAATAAACCTTCAACAAAAGCTTATGGTAGATGGGATGATCCTTGGCATGCTTATGTTATTCAAGCAAAGAATGATGATACTTACATAATCACTAATGCTAATAATGACAGAGATTTAAATGTTGATAGTTGGGAAAAAATATCAACTGAATCAACTATTGACACTGAGGGCTGGAATAGGCTAAAAGGATTAAAAGATTTATTTAAATCTATTCCTCTCTCCGCTATAGAAAGAGGAAGAAAAATGGCTGCTGGTAAAAATTTATCATTAGATGAATTTAAAGAATTATCTATGGAGGATAAGATTTTATATGTTTTAGGACGAGGATCTAAAAACTCTATTTCTGATGAATTATTAGAAGTATTACCCAGATTCCCCAAAATCAAAGTAGAAGGAAGAAGTACTACATTAACTAATGTAGCTATAGATAGTGGTCAAGAAATCCCTTATAAATACTTAAAAGAATATCCTGCTCTAGCTAAAAGATATGCCATATTCAGATTTAGACATACTGACTATGGGAATACTCCTATACCTTTAGTTTATGTCCAATATTTAGACCCACCAGCTAAAGAAAAATATTTAGAAACATTTGATAATAATTTAACTTTTGAATATATATTAGAATTTTTTGGAGAAGAACTTGCTCGAAAATATGTTAATGAAGAGGCTAAAAAGTTAGAATTTTTACCTCCAAAAGCTATTAATTTTATAGATAATAATAATTTAAAACAATTATATGTTTTGTATAGTAAACTTATTGAAAATTGGCAATTTAGTTCTAATACAAATATATCTCGAGAAGAATTGGAAAAACAAAAATTTATGCCTGAACAAACTGTTAATCCAAAACCTCTAAATTATTCCCAACTAAAATCTATGTCTTCTAATGAAATAAATACAATTATATCATTAATTAACAAATATAATAGAGTGGAGAAGTATAGTACTTTATTATATGCTTTACCATTTTTAATAAAAGATAATAACAAAGAATATTTTTTGGTTCCTAACAAAGCTGCCAATGAAAACGATGTAGAAAAATGGATTTTAGTAGATAAAAATATGAAAATCTTAAAAGAATATGATGAAGATTTAAATTATAATGATATTTATATTTCGCACGGATATTATGTAAATGATGAAGGGCAAGTAGATAGAATACTTGACTTAAAATCGATATCATCTGAAGAGTAAACATACAGACTGATTCATAGCCAGTCGACTTTTAAAAAAAAATTGAAAGGATCTGTGGCCCTTATTTTGGGTCCAGATCCTTTTTTCGTATATTTAACTGTTAAACTTACATATAAATGCAAGAAAAAATCGTAATTGTAGGAGCCGGTGTAGCGGGCGTAAACGCTGCAACTAAACTGGTAGATAACGGCTATCAGGGTGAGTTAATTACTATCATTGATATGGGTAATGACCCATATAAACGTAAACCAGAAGAAGTAATGACTGGTTTTTTAGGTGCTGGTGGTTGGAGTGATGGTAAACTTACTTACCACACAGCAATTGGAGGACACATGTCAAAGTATTGTGGTGAGGAAAAAGCAATGGAATTATTTAATGAAGTAATTACCAACTTTAAACGTTTCCACCCTAAACCAGAGGAAGTTCAATGCTCAAACCCAGAAGCAGAACCAGATTTCATTAAACCATATTTTGGTTTGCGCCTATTCCCAGTATGGCACGTAGGAACAGATTATCTACATGAAATTGGTAAAAATTGGTATGATTATCTAGTATCTAAAGGTGTTAAATTTGAATGGAAAACTAAAATAACTAATATAGATTTTAAACACCCTTATGGTTTTATATTACTTGAAGGGTTTAAAAATATAGGAGGTGGAGAAAAAATTCATTACACGACCCTAGGAGATCGCCTAATTTTTGGTGCAGGTAAATCAGGTATTGACTTTGGTAAAGAACTTGCTGAACAATATAATTTCCCAACTGAACCAAAACCAGTACAAATTGGTGTTCGATTTGAAGCACCACAACATCATTTCCAAAAATTAATTGATATTAGCTATGATTTTAAATTATATCGTAAATTTGAG
>Ga0099851_1000489_pt1 | contig 16428 bp, 13 predicted proteins | sample CB_VirMetaG_6_FD_78176 | JGI IMG/M metagenome (GOLD analysis project Ga0099851, IMG submission 78176) | Freshwater to marine saline gradient viral communities from Chesapeake Bay - CB_1508_2 Viral MetaG | ecosystem: Environmental > Aquatic > Marine > Coastal | place: USA: Chesapeake Bay... | reverse complement strand
GCTTTCCCTCGGTATCTTCTATTTTTTTAATTGAAGGATTTTTAGAAAGCAATTCTTCTAAACTATAGTTTTTTATTTTAGCAATTTCATTTAGATCTTCTAATGAATATTGTTGCCCGTTTATTTCGTACATTTTATTTGATTTTTTTAGTTAAGATCTCCAGCCATGATATTAAGAGACGGTCTGTAGTTGAACCCTTTGCCTTTTTTAGATTGCTGCTGCTTCATTACTAATTTTTTAAACTCTGGTATATCTTCCTTGTCTAAAACACCAGAATTATCTGCCCATTGGTTAAGCAAAGACGTAAGGTCTTCCATAGAAGTTTTGTCATAAGTATCATAAGTAGGCTCTAATACTTTTCCTTCTTTAGTTTCAACTTCTTTAGTACCTGTTTGTATTTTAATAGTATTTCCATCTATATTTACTTTGCTACCAAATGAAGATCCTTTCAATGCCCCATCTATATCATTTAAAAATAAATTGTACGTGTCTACAACATTTTGTTGTCTTTTTTGTTCCGCTTCTATTTTATCTTGTCTATTTAAAATAGCGGTAGACGGTGTGGCTGGCGTTGGTGGTTTGTATAACTCATTATAAGCTTTTATGCCATCTTCAGCTGCATTTTTATAAAAAGAAAATACTGCAGCGGCCTTGCCTTCTTTGTTCATATTCTTAAGCGTACCTGCATTCACTCCGCTTTTTCCTGTTTTGCCTGCAAAATCTGTTAATATAGAATCAAGCTTATCTTCGCTTTGTAATTTTATTGCGTCTTGTAACTCTTCAATTTTACGATTAAATAAAAGGCTATCCGATTTAATCCCTTTTGGACCAAGAGTAACCGCTATAGATTCTGCCATCTTAGAAAATGAGTCATGTTCAGGCGAAGCTACAGTTTTAGGTGTAGGCAAATTATCTAATGAAAAAAAGCCAGACTCGTTTTTGCCGTCTATTATTTTAGCATCTGCACCAACGTTAAATCCCATCTTACCGTCTTTCTCAACAATTTCATATTTGCCACTCATCATTTCTCTATAAACCCTTTGTTCTTCAGCAGTCATAGATTGGCTAAATAATTCACTTCCGCCTTCGCCGGCAATTTCTATATAATCCGCTTGCCACTCAGCTAGCTTATTAACTTGATTGTTTAAATCGTTTACTTTTGTTTTGTATTCGTTTTGCTTATCAATAAACTCAAATGGATCCATTGAAGCTTTATTTTGAACAAGTGAAGCAAAATCTTTCTTTAATTGAACAGCAGAGTTTGTAAAAACTTTTCTAAATTTTTCTGGAACTTGACCGTCTTTAACTAATGGAGCACTAGCATATAAGTCTTGTGCTTCTTTTTCTCTAGCTTCTCTTTCTTTATCTAACTTGTCTTGCTCCGCTTTTATATCAGCGTTTATAGACGTGAACGTTTGATCAAAAGACTGATTAAACGCTCCAGCTATATCGTTAAATTTTGGCGCAGCCATTGCTGCTCCTTGTATTAATGCTGTATTTGCCATAATTATTGTTTTAGAATTTCAGGCATAGGGATTGTTCCACCTGTTGCTTTAGCAAAACCGCCTGCTGCTCCAAATGACGCTGCTGCACCCGCTAAAGATCCAATACCTCCAACTAATGACTGCGTAGCTTGCCGTCTTGCTTGATCTGCTGCTGCTGATCTTTGTTGAGACATACCTAACAATGTTTCTGTTCTGCCAAATTCCATACCTTGAACTTGCATAGCTCCTTGAGCTTCCTGCATTTGCATTTGCATTTGACCTTGCGCAGCCATTCTTTCATTAGCTACTTCTTGTTCTGCAATAGAAGCTGAAATTTGTTGTTGATTTGCTGATTGCTGCATAGCTAAAGATTGTGCTACTGCAGCTGCTCCTAAACCGCCTCCTGATTGTCTTAAGGCATCAAGAGTATTTGCTAATCCTTGTTGTTGTTGCTGAGCTTGAAATTCCGCTCCTTGAGTAGCTACTCTAAGATCTTCATATGGGTTTTCCATATTGGCAAAAGCGTTTTGAAAGTCAAAACCTTCGTAAGCAGCTGTTCTTTGCTTCATTTCAGCATTAGCAGCTCTTTGCTCTTGTCTTCTTTTTCTTCCTCCAATTACGCCACCTAATATCCCCGTAACACCTTTAATGCCGGCACTTATCAATCCCGCTGCTACTAATGGGGCAATAGACCACAGCGGAGAGCTTGATATATTTGGGTTTTCACTTATTAATTTTAGTATTTCCATATTCTTTAATTACTACTTACAAATATTTCTGAGTTCACTGCAAAAAGTTCTGCATATTGATCTGATTCGTTTACAAATTCAACTTCCGCATAATAACCTAAAAGTCCAGAAGTGTTTATTTCATTATCTTTACCAAAAAATATAAAGCTTGTATCCGTTAACTCAGAGTCATCTCCGGTAACATCACAAACTATAGAATTATTATTTATAGATAAACACGGGCCTATTTCCTTAATATCCTGGCTATTGCCCAAATAGTAAACAACGTCTCCGTATTGTAAAGACGTATTTAAATTGAAGCTAAAATTTAATGTAATGGTTGCCATAGTAATAATATTACGGTTTTTAAAGTATTGTTAATGTTGGTATTAACGTATTGTTATTATCCTAAGTAAAAACCACTAATTTGTAATGTAAATTTAGGCTTCATGCCTGCGTTTGCAGATAAATGTAATACATCACTAGACCACAAATAACCTTCACCCGCTTTCCAATTGTCGGATGTTTTCCATATGTTATTGTCATTTATATCTTGATATTGTATCAAATGACCAACTTTCCAATCTTCTAAGTATATATTAGCTCTTACTTTAGTTCTTTTATCATTTGGATACTTTGTTTTTATTTTAAAGAATGTATCTCTATGTAAAGCTATAACATTGCCAGGCGGTTGTAATATAGACGATATGGATACAACTTCCATGTTTAATTGTTTGCCAAGCTCTTTAAAATCAATTTGATCTTCAGTATACCAAAGTTGTTGTATAACAGTATTATTTTCGTCATAAGTATCACCTAAACCGTATTCATCATGAATATCGGTTAACTCATGTACTTGATGCGATAAACAAGTTCCCTTGTGTATTGAATAATCCACTTTTGGTTCTAAAAATTTAGAAAGATCGTAATCTATTTTTATATCTTTAAGCATTATAGTATATGAGTATTAGTTATTACTTCGTCAATTCCTGTGTTTTCTTTCATCCAAATAGCATCTTTATATGTATTAAGAATCGGTTTACCTTGAATATTAAAAGAAGTGTTTAATAAAATTTTATGATGCCCTAAAAGTTCCCATAAAAAAGGATTGTTTTCTTTTGTAACGGTTTGTAATCTACAAGTGCCATCATTATGAGTAACAGCCGGTATATTATCAACTTTAACGGTAACATTATGTGTCATCCATTTATGCAAACCGTATGTATTAAAATATTCCTTAGCGTCTTCTTCCCTGCAAACAGCTGCAAATGGCCTAAACGCTTCTCTGTTTTTAACATTAGCATTTAATTTGTCTTTCATTCCTTCTCCTGGAGTACACAATATAGACCTATTACCTAGAGCTCTTGCTCCGTGCTCCGCTCTGCCTTGTATTAATCCTATAATTTTACCTTGACTTAGCATATTAGCTATTTCGCCAACCGTATGGCTTCTTTTTAAATTTGGCTTATCATAAGGTTCCGAACCTAAGAAAGCTGAATTAAGGGTATCCATTGGCTTTAATAAGTGCAATAAACAACCTAAAGCAATGCCCCTATCGTCACTATTAGGAGAAACAAAAGATTTATATAAGCTATTATTTAAAATATTCATACTTCCTCCCCCACTAAACTGCAATTCCTTATCTTGATGTTCTAATATATAAGGTAATGCAACTTTAGCAAAAGTTAATTCAAAAGTTTTTTGTACAGCCCAAGCTAAATCTCTACCATCTTGACCAGTTTCTAATTTTTGACCATTTAGTATATCCCAATACTCGTGAGCTTTATCTACTTCATTTGTTTGGCATAAATCAAAAAGTCTTTTAACTATATGTAATAGCTTTTCATTTTTATTACCATAACTAGATAGCCCCATAATTTTACCAGCATAAGTTAAATTACCAAGCCAAAAATTATTTTCTTTTTTTATTTCAGGTATATAATGACCTAAAGCAGCGTATGGTACGCAAACGTCTTGTGTTGACGAGTATAATATATTTGGATCTCTACCTTTTTTTGTTAGGTATATATTAAAGTGCCCGCTGTCACTTCCTCCATCAAATGAAATATTTAAAGCCTCTGGGGCGTCAGACTGGTACATAACATTAGAAACATGTGCGATATGATGGTCAACCCAAACTGTATTTGCTGCCCTAAACTTATCTAAATGTTCTTGTGGCCAGGAGTTATACATAGCGTAGTCATATTCCTTAGCACCATATTTTGTTTCAAAATAATCTAATATTTCATTTAAAATATCAATTGGATTTTCAACTGGAAAAACATAAAAAAACGCGGCATTTTTAACTCCAACCCATCTTTCAAGTTCTATAACTTCTAATATTTTACCACCTAATGATATTGCAACTCCGGCATTATGAGATCCGTATATTCCTAAATTAAATTTCTCCATAATATAATTCACCCCACAAGTTGTGCCAAGCATAGGGCTCTGATTCCCATGGGTATTTTTTGTAGATTAAATTGTTATGTTTAAAATTAAGACTTTCTCTGCTAAAATCTTTTTTATTATTGTAGCCCCTAAGTATATTTATATAGTCACTAAAAGTACTCATTCTTGATCCTAAAAATATATTAGCATTAGAAGCTATAATGGTATCTAATGTCATATCTATAGTCTGGATATTTTCTTTTAAGTCAGAAAGAAAAACTATATTATATTCAGATTTTAAGTTATCAAAAAGTGATAAATCTTTTTCGTCTGTAGCAATATATAAAGGAACATTTTTTCTAACGCGACCTTCTAATAAGCTTGGTAACTCTTTATATTGTTTTTCAACTAAAGTTGTGTGAACATATTTAAAATCGCCTCTTCTTATATGAATAGCATCATAATCGCCACTCATTAATTTATTTGCTTCATCATAAAATTTTTGCTTAAATCTTATGCCATTTTTTACTTTTTGTTGAAGTATTTTTCTAGCGGTATCATTTGGAGGATATACATGGTATCCAAAATGCCCAAATAAATTTCTAGGAAAGTGTATAACTTCATCTTCTGAATAAATATTATATAAAGCTCTGTTGTCAATATTAAACTTATCAAAGTGCTCAATGCTTTCAATTGAGTGGTACATTAAACCTTTAGATATAAAATTTTGTGGCCCCCAGTTTTTAGGTTCATCACCGAATGTTATACAATTTATATCATCGCATATATTTTCAAAATATTGATTCTTTGATTCATATTTTGCAAGTGGTGAATCTTTATATTCTATACAATCGTATTGAGATATAAACTTTTCTTTATCTAAAACATCCCACATATCCATAAATGTGGACTTGTCATTGTGCTCTGCAAAAAATAAACAGTAACCTTTTGGTGGCAATATAATGGTTCTTCCTGAAACATAAGACAAAGAGCCTGCAAGCTCATAAGTCATTCTTATATTATTCCATCCGCCCCACCACCAGTCAAATGATATATATTTATTCTTCGTCATTCAAAACTATTTCTTTATTGTTATAATCAAGAAATTTTCTTCGGTAAATTGTTTTTCCACCATCAGGTGATTCGTATATGTATATATTATTTTCCATAAGGGGTATGGGGGTCTTTTAAAGTATAATGAGCATAAATATTATCAAAGTAAGTTCCTGTAAATGGGTCTAGTCTTCCGTGTATGCAAACGCCAGATTCAAACATTATCATTTGCCCAGGTTCAACATCTACAGCCCACCATTGTGCATCGTGGTCTTGTATGTTCAAATTCCAAGCAGCATCTTTACCTAAAGTTATAGTAGAAGCTATATGATGAGTGTCTTGTCTGTCATAATGTGCTTTTAAAGTGCTACCCGCAGAATATGATCTTGGGCCATATACAACTGCAGGTTCTAACTCTCTCCCACACCACTCTTCGTGCATATCTAGTAAGCTTTTTTTAATAAAACTAACTTTATCTGGAAAAGCGTTTATGTCTTGTATAAAACAATCTTCTTTTATATAAAATTCTTTTGAATTATAGTTTTCAGGTTTTAGTTTAGATCTATCATAAAAATCAACTAAAACTTGATAAACATGAGAAGGTACGTCTACTACTTTAAATCCTGCAGCAGTAGACCTTGTGACTTCTAATTCGTAAGGAATAAACTCTCTTGTTTCTTTTAGTAGTATCATTTAATTTAATTTTTATTTATATATTAAAAACAATCAAATTCTGATGAACAAACCGTTCCGCTACTAAAACTACTTAGGGCTGAGCTATATTGTGGATAAGCTTGATTATCAGCAGTTGAGTAAATATCACCCGCTACATTTATTGCACATATATTGTATATGAACTCTGATCCGTTTGGTTGAGAAAACCCTAATCCGTTAAAAGATGATATTTGAATATTGCCAAAAGCATCAGTATAACGTATTCCATAAATATCCATATTTAAACTATACAAAGAAGAGTCATAGGTTACTTCATGACAATAAGGAGTTGCAGCAACGGGAGCCGGAACCGGAGCTACAGGGGTTGGTATTGGTTGAGGTGTAGGAGTTGGTATTGGCACAGGCGCAACTGGCTGTGGCACTGGTTGAGGTACTGGCGCTACAGGCACAGGTTGCGGTACTGGTTGCGGAGCTACAGGTACAGGCTGTGGGACTGGTGTAGGTGCAACTGGAGCTACAGGTTGCGGTACGGGTTGAGGTACTGGAGCTGTAGGCTGTGGTATTGGTTGTGGAACCGGTGCTGTTGGTTGAGGTGTTGGTGTTGGAGCTATTGGAGCAGGAACAGGCGCAGCTGGGCATCCAATTTCGCCGGTTGCTGAAACAATACCTATATTTGTTCCTGTAGTAGTTTCTCCCATAACTACATAGAATGTAGGGCCTGATCCTTCTACTCTATCTCCTGGAAATAAAGTTATTTCTGATGTTTCATTTTGTGTTCTAAATCCAGTAACGTCATCAGTGCATCTTCTTAATGAATAAAAAGTAGCTACTGTTGGTGCTGGCACAGGTTGTGGCGCAACAGGAGCTGGAACAGGGGCTGCTTCACAAGCAACCGCATCAAAGAATGCTGTTCCGTTCCACAATCTTGTTATAGTCCCATTAGTAACATGTCTTTGATTAGATTTATCTACTATGTTATTACTGTCACAAAGAACTGTAGCTGTTGCTAAGTCGTTTGTGTCCATCCAAAAAGTTGCTGTATTAGGATAAACACAATTTGCTACATAACTAGTGTTCCAATCTAACTGTTGGCTTAATAAAGATACAGCAGGTGCTGGAACAGGCACAGGAGACGTAGGAGCAGGGGCTACTGGCTGAGAATCTGGACATCCAAAGAACCCTGTGTAAATAACATTTCCTGCACTTGTATAGCCTTCAGGCGGGTCAACGCCTAGAATAAGATAGGTGTAGAATCCGTCTGTAACTCTTTCGTTTAATTCAAAAACAGCAGTAGTAGGATCACTCTTATAAGTTGTTAGTCCATCAGTACATGACTGCAAGTGATAAACTACAGCATTAGGTGATACAGGCGGAGGCGTTGGTGCTGGCTGACAAGCGTCACAATCCGCGTAAGTAGCTGATATATCTCCAGAATTTAATGGCCCGTTAGAACCTGACACCGTGTAGCATCCTTCTAAGTTAACCAACTCAACAACTGTTCCAATAGGAATTACATTAAGACTTCTTGCATAAGTAACAAATACACCTCCGCAAATTGTTAAATAGTAGTAATTATAATTATCAACTACCGGGGCTGGAACTGGGACTGGATCAACTACAGGAGAAACAACAGGGGCTGGAACAGGCTCAACAACAGGGGCTACCACTGGAGCCGGTACAGGAACAGGCTCAACTACTGGTACCACAACAGGCGCTGGAACCGGGGTTGGATCAACTACCGGTACAACTACAGGAGCAGGGACAGGTGCTATTGGTTGTGGGACTGGAATTGGGGCCGTAGGCTGCGGCGTTGGAATTGGTACAGGCTGAGGTGCAGGGGTAGGTGTTGGAGTTGGCACTGGTTGTGGCACCAAAGTAGAAGATAAACTACCAATTCCTTGAATTGAAAACTCTTTGCTATCTAAAGTATTTTTGTTTTTTGATATACCATCAATATTATTAAACCACTTACCTTCTTTGCCTTTAAAGTATATTACCTTACCTTGTTGCAAATCCGTAGTAATTGACGTAGCTTTCCACCCATTTATAGAGGTAGTGTTGCCCTGTGTTCCTTCAAAAGCTATTGTTTTAAAGTTTTTAACTACAGATGGTTCGTCATTAAATATAAATTTTACAGAAGAATTATATGGAATTCCATAAAAATTATTAATACCTAAACTATGATGTTTCCAAATTTGAGCATTTTTAAATGTAAAATATTGCCCGTTTAATGAAACTCCGTTTTCTGGAATATAAGATAATCTACTTGTCCATCCGTCTACTGCTTCTGAAAATGAAATACTCTCGTCTCCAGTTAATGATAGTATATATTGTCTTGTGTGTATGTCATATGAACCTATTATTGTAAAATCATGACCGTTAAATTTATCTCTAAAATAAGTTGACATACCCTTATCGGATAGTAACGTAAGGCCATCTCTTGAAAGCCTTAAAACAACACCTCTAGCTTTGTCTGCAAAATAAACTTGATAACCATAGCTAGCAAATGATTCTGGATTTTTAGAAATACCAAATTCTCCAGCATATGGTACAGCTTGGCCAAGAACATTATTAGAAGCCGTTATGTTAGTAGATCCATCAGCATTATATAATGCGTCTTTGCTGGCCAATATTCTTAATACTTTATCTTCACAAAAAGCTATTAAATCGGTATCTCTTGCATGCAACAATTGAATAGATCCGTATTCTGGATTTAAATCTTTTGTTATAGCTTCACCTGTATTAAATTGATTTAATCTATTAATTCCATTTCTTGAATTAAATAAACCAGACCATATAAGTCCACTAGTGTTTTTAAACCTTTTATATTGTTCAGAAATTGTTGTTGATACTCTAACTTGATTATCTATAATAACCTCATTAAAATCATCCCTAAGCCTATTTGATTCTATACCATTACCAAAATTAAAACAATTAAACCATCTTAATGTATGAGCGGCATTGTACTCGCTGATAGGGTAAGATTCTTCTGTTTCATAGTATATATCTAATAAATCATTTTTAACAGCTGTTTCAAAAACAGCAGGGCCACCGCCTGAGCCAGCATTTGATGAAGCATAACAAACAAAAACTTCAATATCTTGCCCGTTAAAAATAAGGCGTGTATATATAGTAACTTCCCCTGTTGAATCCGAATATAAAGAAGAATTAGTTTGCGTCCAGTCGTCTGCCGCCAGAAGAGTAGTGCTACCGCATGTAACCTCTCCTGCGGATGTACCCACTAAATTGGGGGCGGCATTAGAACATGACTCTTGAAGCACATAAACATTACCATCTTTAAACCAATAAGAATATTTATCGCCCCTGTCGTCTCCCTGTAGTACTATGCAAATATCTCCTAAATATAAACCATCAGTTTGAGGTACTCCAACAATTATATAATTATTTGGGTCTATCAAAGATGAATTACCCGCTAATCCTGAAGAACTTAAAAATCCATCTGATATAATACTATCTTTTTGAACTTTTACAAAAAATCTATCATCAAATTGCCCAGTTGCAGTAATGCTGTCAGGCTTGCTTGATTGTATGTCTAATACTTTATATTTAGCGTTTTTGTTGTTTAAAGGCGTATTTGTATTAGCCCCTTTTTTAAGAATAATATAGTCTTCTTCATTAAACTTATTTATTTCATAGCTTGGCACTGAAAGCCATAAACTTTCTTCAGTAGTACTATCATTATATGCTTGATCAACTATAAAATTATAATATTGTTGCGCAGATTCTTTTATATATATTTTAAATTTATCTATTTTAGAATCAGTAGGTCTGTTTCCAATCATTTGGACACTAAAAGCTTTGCCTTTTCCGTCGTCTCCAAGATCTATTTTTTTAATACCAAAATCATTGGACACAATAGGAGTTTGCCTTCCGTATTTATCTTCAAATAAAATACCAAATTCATAATCCCTATCTGATTTTATTGATCTTAAAGTATTTGTAGTTCTATTATTAAGCCCTATATTAAAATTAGGAGAATAACCGGTTAAATCAATACCACTTTCATAATTAGCAAAAACAAGCCTATTTGCAACAAGATCCATTGCTAGTGCTTTATTTGGAACAGCATCAAATTGTCTTAATAATTGATCGCTAGGAAGTACGGAATATACATTTTCTTTTTCGATAGTTACATTGCCTAAAAAATTATTAATTGGCAAGGTTTTATAAACGTATATATTTGTATTATTGGTTTCTTTATACAATATATCAATTTCAGAAATATCATTAACATTATATTCAATTCCAGTTAAAAACAATCCAGTAATGCTATTTACCATTTGATTGTTAAAGCCGGTTTCTAAATTATAATCTGAAATTTCTTTTGGATAAAAAGCTGTTTCGGAAAAAGGAGCCATTACAGAATACTGCCCATTGCTAAACTTCCATCTATATGAAAATCTTACAAATTTTTCTTGAAATATTGGCTCAATGTATTTTTTAACTACATACCTAACAGCGTCAGTATCTGCATTATTATTTTTATAAGTTAAATTTAAAGTTAAATTTAAATTTGGAGTTAAAGTTTGGCTTACAAAAGAACCTTTAGCGTAGTAATACTTTTGTGTAGCAGGATCAACATAACTTAACTCAACAGTATCTCCAATTGCAATATTGTTTATTGTATCTGGGCTATTGGTTACAACTGTAAAATTATCTCCAATAGCAACCTCGCTAAGATCTAAAACAAGTAAAGGTTCTACTGAGCCATCTAAATAGTCTGAAAAATTAATTACAGGCGCATTTAATGGCTTTTGTTTTATTATAGTTATATCTGACTCAATAAAATTTACTGAGTTTATTTGAGTATGTGTGTTAAAATCATTATTAGAATAAGAAATAAAATCTTGTATATCTAATATTTTTGGCTCGTTAGTATCGTCTGTCCAAGCTAAAAACCCTTCTATAATAACAATGCCTGTTATCTTTGTAGAGGGGAAGTTTAAAACTGATTCAGTATCAACAATAACTGGTTTTACAGTGTTTTCAATTGTATCGTATTCAGCTATAAAATCCTTATTAGTATCTTTAACAAACCAATATATTTTATTTGTTGTTGTATCCGCAATGGATCCAATGCAGAGAGCGTCATTTTCAGTAATAGAAGAAAGAGCTTGATTGCCTTTTAGGTTTTGTATTGCTCCTACATCATTACCGTCAGTACTAGCCAACTGAATGTTAAGAGCATCCCTGTATTCACCATTTGGTACTAAACGTTCGTCTAGGTCTTTATTCATTCGACCCGCGTTGAATAGGTGCTTAATTTCTGGCATTTAATTAGTGTTTAATTTGTTTGCTCTTACCTCTCATTACCTGAGTAAGCTCTCTTAATTTTAAATTTGAAAGACGTAGCTTAGCATTACGCATAGTAGCTCTTCTTTCTTTTTTAAACCTATTTACAATGTACTCCGGCATATTTGCTTTAGAGGCAATTATTGCGTGAGCTATATACTTATAGATAGCTTCTTCTGCTAATTTGTGTACTTTCATTTCTTTGTCAGTACCTAATCCGTCAGAAATATATTTTATTGTAATTACTTTACCAGATAAGTTACTACTAAAACCAAATTGTCCATTTAATTCGTCAACAACAAAAACGCCGTTAACCTGTGTAGTTTCAGGGTTTGATCCATATCTTCTACCTAATCCTATAACACTATTGTTATGATCTGCGTTTGAAAAGAAGTAATCATCATTATTAGATAAACCTATAGTGTCATTTGTTTCAACACCTTTAAAGTATTCTGTAGCAATGGAAGTACCAGTTAGTAAGCTATCGTCATCATCATACAAGTAGTTTGTTTCGTCGTCTTGTAATACAGGTTGCGATGGTCTTGATGTATCATTACTAGGATATATTATTCTTTCTAAGCCGTTACCATCTATCCAAGCTAGCTGTACATACCCAACGTAATCTTGAGGCATTGGGATAGTCAACGTAGATCCAACCTCAACTTCTTGTATTTTTTCTACTCTTGAAATGTCGTAGCTAAATTCCTGTATTGCTCTTTTAGCATGAAACATAACATCTAACTGTCTTGCAGTAGTTATTATTTTGTCGTCTCCAACATAAGAAACCATAAAGTTTGCTATAATATCTTCTAACGATATGTATCTATAGCTTCCGTGCTTTTGGTTATCTAATACTATTTTAACCTCTGTACCATCAACAGGCGCTACAGAAAAAGTAATTACACCCGTATTGTAAGTGTAATTGCTGTCATCTATTTCTTTGCCGTCAATAAATACAACAAAATCTGTAATAAGACTTGGTAATGGATCAAACGTAACTGTAAATACAGTTGTAGAGCCATCTGCTATAAATATTTCTGATAGGCTATAATACTGCCTTGCTGTTTGATTTATAAGTCCCATTTATTAAGATTTTTCTTGAGTTATTTTTTTAGTTTCTTTTGCGTCTGCTACTTGTGAAACGCTAGGATCTTTTATTGTTAATCCAGCATACATTAATATTTTAAGAACCAAAGTTGCTTCTTCAGACTCATGCAATTCAAAGTCTTGAGAATTGTTTGCGTTATAAAGGGCGTTGTTATTTACATTGGTGTATGCCCATTCAACTTTTATAGGCTTCTTAACATAAGTGCAAGTTACGCCAGATGTAATTGTAGATGGATATAATGTAACACTCCAAGAGCCATTAACATCTTGAATATAAACAGGTGTTGTAGTAGATGGTTGTGTAAGCTTAGAACCTTGATAATCAAGCAGCTGCTTTATATCAACTTTTTCAACCTCGGTTCCGTTGTATATAACAGTGCCTATTTTATGTAAGTCAGAAGGAAATGTAAATGCTCCAGAGGAGTAAGTAAGATTTCCATATGTTTTAAACTTACTAATTTTTTCATCAACAAGATTGTACAATTGAGCATACTCAGTGTTATTATCTTTTAATCTCATATACTGATTAAGATCAAAAAAATATTGCTCAAATATTTCTAATTGAGCTTGATTCGCAAAAAGATTAAACTCTTGCGGTGTTAAATAACCTCTTTGCTCTTTATTTAGAATAGCAAGTTCTCTTTGGTATACTGTATCTATACTTATCATGTTGTTTATTGTTATTTATATTAGTTAGGCCACGTTTAAGCGGCCTAACCTCTATAAAATATTACGTGTTATTTAAGCCTTTTTTCAACAGACTGAAAAACTTCTACGCCTTCATCTGTTTTAAAGTAAGCTGCTAACGCCGAGTATGGATTTTCATCAAATGGTACAGTAATTAACTTTCTTCCTGTTGATGCCCAACTAAAGGTTCTGTTGTCATCCGATAAATTAATAATCCTTTGTTCTACCGACTTAATAGCTAAGTTTCTAATATTTATATTTTCGTCATTAACCAACTCTAAGAACAAAATAGGATCTTTCTTAGCAAATAGCAATAAATCCCTTTTAAGCTCCTTAGAACTCATATCTGACACCCTAGATCCAACCTCAGTACGCAATATAGCTTCAGCTTGGTCAATATCTATAGAACGAGCTGCTACTAAAGCATCTAATTCTAATTCTAAAAAGTCTAATTCGTCTTCTGCATCTTCTTCAGCATCAAACTCTTCAAACAATTTACCTTTTTGAGGGTGATATAATGATAATAGTTTTTGTAACGTTTGTTTCTCTTTTGGTACTACCAATGTTCCATCAGTAAATACAATATGCCCTAATCTTGCAGGGCCTTGAAATTCATCAACAAATGGTGTTTTTTGATTTAAAGTATACTTGATTTCTCTTTCGTATCCTTTCTCTTCGTCAAACCAGTAAATTCCTTTACTTCTTATTGTATATGTTAATGCGTTTCTACCGCCTTTTAAATAGTATGTACGGTCTTTAACTTCCCAAAAATTCTTTTTTGGTTTTGGCTCTTCCTTTACAACAACTTTTTCAATTGGTGCTTCTAAAGCTTCTGCTATAACTTCAGTATCTCTTGGTACAGAAGTTGATTTTTTTGGTGTGACTTGTTTTGCCATGATATAATATAATTAAAAAGTGTATAAAAGTAAGAAATACCCCCGTCAGTTCAACGAGGGTAAATCCTACAAAGTTATGTTAGTTTAAGATCATGAAGTTATTCGCTCCTTGAACTACTAAACATCTTTCAGATAAGTAGTGTACTTCCATTGCATCAAGATCAGATGTGAAAGCTCCTCCAACTGAACCAGTTGTCCAAGATTTCATTTTTCTGTCATCAGCTTCAGAAGCTCTGTAACGTACGTGTAAGAATGGTCTTTTGATGTTCTTACCTAATACTTTGTCATAAACAGTAGAAGTTCCAGCAGGTACTAAAACCCCTCTGATGTCTGTAACAAGTCCTCTAGTAGTAGCATCGTTTAAGTATTTCCAGTCAGTTTTGTAGAAGTCATAAGAACCTCTTCTGAATCCAGAGAAACCTAAGTTAAGTGCCATATCTTCGCTGTTAGAAAATACTCCGTAAGAAGTACCACCTGCACCGTAAGAGTTTTGAGCAGCAAGCATATCGTCAATGTTTAAAGAAACTTCTCTGTTTAAGAAAAGCATGTTCTCTTCAATTGCTCCTTGCTTATCTAATTTCTTAAGGATTTCGTCAAAGTCAGATAAATCTTCTGCAGCAGAAGAACCATCAACACCGGCAGTTACGTGTCCTCTATCTTGGATAGCGGCAAATAAACCTTCAGTTCCTTTAACACCTGCAACAGCAGCTCCAGATAATGCAGCAGCATTTTCTCCTTCAACAACAGCCATTTCTAAGTAATCTTCGAAACGAGTTCTTGTATCTCCTTCAGCTTTCAAATACCATAAGTATCCAGATTGTCCAGATTCTCCAGTAATTTCAACCCATCCAATTTGTGATGCATCAGATCCAGATACTTCGTACTTGTCTTTGATGATGATTGGTTGGTTTGTGAAAGATTGGAAAGATGGAGTAACAGCTCCTGACATTCCAGTAGTCCCTTTGTTAAATTCAGCACCAAATACGAATAAGCTTACAGAACCGTCAGCAAAATCTGAATCAGTTGAAAATGCAGCTTTGTCATATCTTTTAGCTGTAATAGTAGTTGCAGTAACTGCAGATACAAAAGCTTTAACAGTTGTAGTTCCGTCAGAAACAACAATAGTTTGGTTGGCACGTACAGCGTGTCCACCAGATACAGTGATAACACCAGTTGAAGCAACTAATGCAGCCCCTTCGTAAGAAAGGTGTAATCTTCCTTGCTCTGACCATACTACTTGATCAGAAGTCATTGGCATTTCAGCACCTACCATACGTAAGAAAGAAGAAACAGTACGGTCACCGTATCTTTCAACTTCTGCTTCGTATAATTCTGGTAAGTATTGCTGAGACCAGTCATTTTGCCCTCCTGTAAAAGAAAGGTAGTTAGTTGATAATGTTTGTTTAACTGGAGCTGGAACCGCGTTTAAGCTTGGTCCTCCAGTTGGAATAATTGTAGCCATTTTAAATTTTTTAAATGTTTATTTTCTAAGTTTAATTTTTAACTTAGAGCTGTCGTCACCAGTTATGGCTCTTACTTTCATTCCTCCGGTTTCAATAACACCTGTTCCGGTTTTTCTTGGATCCATGTTTACATTCTTAGAATCTTTTGAAATTTCCCTAATGGCATCAGCTTTACCTTGTTCGTAAAAATGAGTAGCTAAACTGTCAGCGTTATTTGCAGCAAAAATAGCTTTGTGGTATCCTGAAGCGTCCGCGATCATATTATTTTCGTCTAAGAACTTACTTAGTACATTATTAAGATCACTTTGTACCTCTTTTGTTTTTTCCACATCTTTAACTTTAAACCTATATTTATTGTCTCCAACCTTGAAATCAAAACCTTTGAACTCTTGATTAAAAACTTTTTCAGTTTGCTGTTTAAAATGATTAAGCTGCTTTTCCTGTGTTTGCTGAACTTCGGATTGCTCTTTGTTATATTGATTAAAAAAGTCAATAGCCTTTTGCTGTTCCGGATTTAACTTTGAGTTCAACTTGATCTCATCGTAATATTTATCCTTAAGTGAAGTCAAAAAGTTTTTTGCTTTTGCAATCTCTTCTTTATATGCAAGTTTTTTTCTTCGGATGTCTCGC
>Ga0099851_1000477_pt1 | contig 16564 bp, 28 predicted proteins | sample CB_VirMetaG_6_FD_78176 | JGI IMG/M metagenome (GOLD analysis project Ga0099851, IMG submission 78176) | Freshwater to marine saline gradient viral communities from Chesapeake Bay - CB_1508_2 Viral MetaG | ecosystem: Environmental > Aquatic > Marine > Coastal | place: USA: Chesapeake Bay... | reverse complement strand
ATTCTGGCTTGTTCATCAATCAAACGCGTTTTAACTAATGCGGTAAAATCATCGTTAGCCTTGAATGCTATGCTTGGCCAGTCATTAAACAGGTGCTTATGGTCTGGCGCCAATTCGCGGATAGTTGCCATATTTGATAGGGCAGTGCTGAGATAATTGGTAATCTCAATTTTACCGTTTGCAACTTCGGTTGCCGCTGCATCTTTAAGGCTCTCAATGGTTTTCTTGTTTTTCATCGATTGAAGAACGTCACAAACCAAGTCAGGTAAACGGCACTCAACGCGCGTTTCTGCGTCATTGATTGCTTTGTCAATCTCGACTTTTGCATCGGTTAAAATACCAAGGCGAATATCTTCTTTGCGTTTAGTGATTTGCTTAGCTTCAGATAAACGGGCTTCTCTGATTTGGGCACCGATGTATTTTAAATCTTTGGTGAATGCGTCAATGTCGGCCACTTCGCCCAATACGCGATCACATAATTCAGTAATATCCTTTTCCGCTTTGGTGAAAACCTTTTGACGGGCTTCAGCATTAGCAAAATCTTGATCGGTTTCGATAATTTGACGAGACTTTTCAACCAGGTTATTAGCGGCCGCTTTATAGTCATCAAGGTTAGAAACAAGGCTTAAGCCATTCATTTTGTAAGTAATGGCGGGTAAGTCGCGGATAACTTCAGCGCTTACTTTTTCGGCCTTGGCTTCTGGTACATAGTTGGCTAAGTCGGCTTTAAACTGCTTCAGGCCTTCAATAAGTTGCTTTCTGCGACTAGGTGAGGAAACGTATTGAGTAGTGACCATATTTTCTTCTGTGCCATCTGACACAGTAAAATAAATAGAATCACATTCAGCAACTAGCAACTGTTGCTCAAGTTGCGGCCAGTGAGTGTCAGGCACTTCATTTGCGGCAACCATAGTCGCTAGTTCAGCATTAAATAATTTATGCTCCCAGCCAATGTCTTGCATCATGGCTAAACCGTCCATACTGGCTAGTAATAACAGCCCTTCAATTTCATTTGTAATTGTTGCTGGATAAAGTTCTTCACCAATTTGCGCTTCAATAATTGGACGGGCAAGGGCTTCAACTTCGTGGCCTTGATCGAATATTCTTTGCTTGCTGGCATTAACCTCTGGCACTTCACCGGTGGCTTTCATGTGAAGCAATTCAGAACGGCTCATGAATTTACTCAAACCAAGTGCGGCTGTTGCTTCGCTGGCTGTCATATCAACACTGGCGCGAATTTTTAACCAAGCGCTTGATCCTTGAGTTACGTTTATAATTTGTTTCATGCCGAAACCTCCTGAGTAAGATTTTCAATTTGATTAGCGATTTCTTCTGAAACCGTGTATTTGCTACTAATCATGTTAATTATGCTTTCTGGTGTTGCCTTGCCTGCTTGAATGGCGTTAGCCCACTTGTTAGCGTTATCATTAACTTGATCTTGTGAGTAAGCGGGTAGGGCTTGAATGGCTTTTGGCTCTGACTTAGCGGGCGTTATGTCACGTTCAATATAGTGTTTGCCTTCCATTTCTTCCGCTGTAGGCTCTTGACCAATCTCAGGCCATGCTTTGCGTAAAGCTTGTGCCTCGGTACATTTTGCCAATTGACCATAAATACGCTTTGCCCACATAGCGTTTGGCATTTCAGAGTATTTGCTTTGAGTGGCGTAATTCTCTAGCCAATATTCTTTTGCAGAGAAACCAACAACGCGATCACCAATCAATTTATAAACGGTGTACTTGCACCACTCTGGGTAAGTGAAAGTCTTTTTGATTTCTTTTTTGTTGTAGTCCTGACCTGTAAACTCTTGCGTGATTAATGGGCCAAACTCTGGTTCATCTGATCCGGCATAATCACCGCTTCGACTTGCCTGAATACGATAAAGCCCAACTCCTGGCATTGGTACGTCACGCATTTCATACTTGTCAGAACCCGCAGCCTTGATGCTCATAGGCACCAAGTGAACAGGCTTAAGCATAATGTCGAGTTTGCGGGCTTTGCAGTAGTCGATTGCCATCACAATTGAGTCAGGGTTTGCGCCCGGGTAAATGCTTGAACACAAAGCGCCCCATGTTGATTCATCAATGCCGCGAGCTACTAAAAATTTGTTTTGTTCTTGCCATTCAGTTAATTGATTACTCATGCTGCTTTTACTCCTTGTGGGGTGACATCCTTGTCTGACGATAAACAGTTACAAACGTGTTTTATTGCTGCTGATATTCCAGTGATTGAATAATCAAATGGAGGGCGCTTTCGCAATTCACCGTTTACATTCACTGACACGATTAACTTAAAGCCGCTTTCTGTGATGCTTGAATGAATCTTTAAAACTAAAATGATTGAACCTGGTTTGCTGAAACGGGCTTTAATATCAAGCAGCGTGCTATATAAATTCAAAAGCTCGCTTTCTTCTTTGGTTAGATATAAAGCAGGCTTTGAGCTTGCTTGTATTGTTAAATTGGTCATCGTCAGATATCCTTGTTTTGCTTACTTTTGACTAGTTAGCCTTGTGAACTTGTCTAGTCGGGTTTGAAGCCCTCGAAAGAGGGCGGTTTAAACTTTTGCTAATTCATCAATCTTTGCTTTAGCTTCTTCATTGCCAAGATAAAAATTAACAGGGCTAATCGGTTTGCCATTCGACTCTTTAAAAATCATCATGGCCGCAAATTCGTTTGATGTGGTTTCAGCCAATTTATAACCTTCACTACCGGCTAAATGGACTATCCAGCCAGCCCAGCAATGAGTGGTATCGCACGTGTGCCAGTTCCCCATTTCTAGCGAGTTATCACCATCTGTAGCAATCGAAACTTTTTGATTAAGCTTTTCAACTTTAGGTATTGCTAAAATATCTTTTGAACCTTGTTTGCCAGAGCAGCGAGAGCAGTCAGAGCAGCGATAGCAGTCAGAGCAGCGAGAGCAGCCAGAGCAGTCAGAGCAGCGATAGCAGTCAGAGCAGCGAGAGCAGCCAGAGCAGTCAGAGCAGCGATAGCAGTCAGAGCAGCGAGAGCAGCGAGAGCAGTTCCAGCAACCTTTATTTGACTTGTTATCTTCTTCAAAATCAGGGTGTGATTCTGCAAATTCAGCAGAAACACCATTCAAATTTTTATCTTCTCGCCCTAAAAAATCACTGTGACTTTTAAATATTTCTGTTTTCATCATCTCCCCCTTACTTGTTAAGCCGATAACTTCCAGCTTGAATTAAAAACCGTATAGCCATTAGCTTGCATAAACTCAGCTATAGCCTTTTCATTGCCAATGGCCTGTAAAACAAACTCAACTCCTTTTTCTTGGATGATTTGCTCAATTAACAGGTCATGCCTTACATCTACCAATAAAACTTCCATGGTTTTTTGATTGCACGGGCTAATTGTCATTGATGCAAAACTGCATTGAATTTCCATAAACGCTCCTAAGCTGCTAGTAGTAGTGCGTAGTTGATGTTCATGATTAACTTAACTCTTTACAAGTAATTCTTGTAACTAACTATACAAGCATTTCTGATTAATACAAGTTAATCTTGTAAAAACTTTTAAATTATTTTTAAGGTATTAAAAAACCCGCTTTAAGCGGGTTTAACATGGATTTATTTTTTGGTCTATTTAGATGGTTGGTAAATAACGTGCTTGGCTGTTAAGCCATTAGTAACAACTATACTTAGAATTGAATGAATAATAGCCCATGATAGAAGCGCTCCAAGACCTATTCCTATTGTAATAAAAATAGTTTGTTCGTTTGGGGTTCCAGTAAAATAAAATAAAACGATCACTGCAACAATATGTATAAATGTACTTATTCCGCTTAGCGTACTACCTACATTGATGGCACCTTCAGCTTTATCAAGATCATCTTGAAAGCGATTTTTTTCTAAAGCTTCTTCTTTGATATCTTTCATAAATACTTAATTCCAAATACTTGAGTGCCAGAACACTCTACCAATGATGCTTAACTCGTCTCGATCATCTGAACTAACAAGCCGATCTTCATAATCAGGGTTAAGGCTTCTAATTATTACTGCACCCTGTTTTTCTCTTAGTAGTCTTTTTACCATAAGTTCACCGCAATAGCTTATAGCATAAGTGCTGCCTTCAGCTATTTTCTTAGATGCCGTATCAACACCAACGACATCACCATCATAAAGTCTAGGCTGCATTGAATCGCCAGTTACTTTAACGCAGTAAGCAGAATTTGGATCTACCCCGCATCTTTTTAGTGTTGACTTGGCAAACCTTAGAGAAAATCCGTTGTTTTCCACACCTGGCTCTCTACCGTTACCCGCACTTAATTCAACATCCATCATGAATTTTATACTCACATCATCGTCATGTATTGGCGTGCGACTATCCCATGGCTCAATTGTTCCAGCGTGAACAGCGTTAGATTGAACGTTCTTGCTATGTGGTGATGGGTCGTCCGTTTCTGTGGAAATGTACGCAAAAGTGGTATTTAGGGCTTTTGCAAGTCGCAACTGATTTCTTCTCGCAACGTCATTTTTCCCATGTTCCCAATTTTGCACAGCTGTGATCGAACTTAATCCGATTGCCCTGGATAGTTCATCTTGAGTGAAGCCTTTAATATCCCTTAACTTAACTATCCTGCGACCTTGTTCGGCCTGTCTAGCTTTTTCCTCAGGCGTTCGCTTATCAATGATGTTAGCCATGTATATATCTCTCATTAATTAGTAACTCCAATTTACAAGAAACGCTTGTATAAAAATATGAAAGAATAACTTGCATTAACTTGTAATTTGAGCAAGTATTACTTGTAATTACTTTAGGAGTTAATAAATGAACGGTATTCAAAAGGCTATTTCCATTGCAGGTGGTAGAGAGCCGCTTCGTAAGCGCCTTGGAGTCTCTTACGAGTCGGTTAGGCAGTGGGAAGCTCAAGGCTTTGTTCCTCACACCAGTGTTTTTGCTGTTGTAGATGAGACGGGGGTTTCTTGTTTTGAACTTAACCCGACTGTCTACCCAGAACATAGGTTCAAAAAAGCCAGTTAATTCGTTTGTCATCTCTTTTTGCCGCTTTTAAACATTACACAAAGGTTAGTTAATATGAAAAATGAATTCACGCGAACAGAAACGGAACTTTCTCAGGGGTTGGAATGGGCAAGACGTGAGTTCGTTAGACGCCACAGGATTGATTTACTGGCTCCTAAGGTTGGTACCACTCATAAAACCCTTTTAGACCGTCTTAACCCTGATAACGACAACCACAAACTTAGCGCTGAAGTCATTTCAATGCTAACCGCTTTAACTGGTGACAATATTTTGATTGAAGGCTTGGCAAATGATGCAGGCCTTAAATTATATAAAGCTCCAACCTCAGAAGTATCAGACGAAAACATCATAAAACTTCACTTACGCAGATGCAGTCTAGGCGCTCAATTTGGCAACTTGCTAGAAGCCGCTTTGGATGATGGGCGAATTGATGCACAAGAAGCAAGTGACCTACTTAAATGCACAGACGATGCAATAGGGCAGCTAACCAAGCTAAAAGCAAATCTAAAAGTTAAAAGCGAGGCCGCATGATCACATTAGCTTTAAAAATAAGCATTGATGAAACAAGCCCAATCTTTGCAGAAATAGAAAAGGCCAAGTTAAGTATTGATTCGCTTTCAGTGGATGCTAAGGCGTTATTTGAACAGTTTTTTGATGGACTTCTCAAAGTCGGAAATGGTCTTAGTGAACTGGCTAGATTCGAGGTTAGTGATAGCCCCGCAAGAGCAGGGCATCTGCTTATTAGACTTTATCCATCGGATAGTTTTCTTTTGTTTACTGCCGCACTTGCCGCAGGGGACATCAATAGATTGGTTATCAAACATAGCCATTAGTTTTCCTCTCATTCCGGTTTTAGGTTGTTTTTCGCAACTCCAGCTTATCACCGGTTTGAGGGAATTTAAAAGGGGAAGAAAATGAATCTAGTAACAGTGTTAACCATCAACATTTTTAGCTTAAGCGAGTTCACTAACTTGGCTGATGTATATGCGGCCAATGACTCCAGTTTTAACCCACTGAGTGCAGCGTAATGGAGTTTCACAAGTTCATTAAGTACTCAGCCGCAGGCTTTGCATTTGCGTTGTTCCTAGCCGCTGTTTTAACCATTTTTGTAGGGATTTAGCATGGACATTCAATACACAGAAAAGCGCAAAGGTTGGTACAGAGGTAAATATTTAACTAGCGGGGTTGTAGTGGCCTTATTTGTTTTGGCCGTGGTTATAGCAATGAACGTGATTAAAGCAGGGTGATGTTTTCAATCACATCAGTTTGGTGAGGTAGCACATGCCATTTGAATTATAAATCTAAGCCCCTTCACTGGGGATTTTAGGTGCAAGAGATTGCCATCTAGAAATTACATTAATCAAACTTGGAGGCTCTATGAATAAATATATTTTAGCGTAACCAAAACCACACCAGTTCTGATTTACCAGCCCGTCTAGTTAACGGGCTTTCTAGGTGCCAAAGCCTGCACTTTGGAAGTTTATCAAGCCCTCGCAGTATGAGGGCGTTTAACACGCAATAAAAAACCCGCTCAAACGACTCTGTAAAGTCTCGCGGGTTAATTATCAAACACAGGAAAGATAATGAACCAAATTAAACAAATAATCAACTTTGAAGTTATAGGCAAGGAGACGGTAATAACCATGAATCAAAATACCGCCTCAGTCACACGCACAGAGCTTAAACAGCTTATCGACCACGCTATCAAAGCTGAGTATCAAATGAAGCAAACAGAGGACGCTAAACGTCCTTTAAGGCTGGTGATGTAATGGCAAGAATCAGAACAATTAAACCTGAGTTTTTCACTAGTGAAGATATTGTTGCACTATCACCACTAACCCGACTTTTTTATATTTCACTATGGTGTGAAGCTGATCGTGATGGGCTACTTAACTGGAAGCCAAAAACATTAAAATTACGCTATTTCCCTGGTGATGATAATGCCGCTTTTAATCAGGCAGTTGATGAATTATTAGCGTCTGACTTGGTGATAACTTATGAAGTAGATGGGAAGCAATACGCACAAATACCTAAATTTACTCAGCATCAAGTCATAAATAACCGCGAATCTTTGTCGATCATCCCAAAACAACAAGAACAAAACGAAGAAATTGACGCGTCAGGCACGCGTGAAAGTGGCGTGCAAGGGGAAGGGAAAGGAAGGGAAAGGAAGGGAAAGGAAGGGAATAGTCGTGCTACCGCACTGCCCCGCGATTTTTCGATTAATGAATCTATGCAGCAATGGGCTATTGAAAATAAAATCACAGTTGACTTAGTCATAGCCACTGACAAGTGGAAAGATTACATACTCGCTAACGGTAAAAAATACGTTGATTGGGTTGCTACTTGGCGAAACGGAATGAAAAAAGCTCAAGAATGGCACGCTCAACAATCACCTGGTAACGTTGTTCAGTTCCAATCAAGCCCCAAGGCTAACTTTGACACTCTCGCAGCAGGTATGCAGAAATGAGCACGCCTAACGGAGAGGTCAATAACACGGCCATTGTTGAGTCTGCCACGCTTGGCGCCATCATCATCAACAATACGCTTTTGTCTGAGATTGATTTAACGCCTGAAATCTTTTGTTTTGAAAACAATAAATTGATTTTTGAATCAATGCTAAGACTTTACAAAGACAGATCGCCAATTGATTTATTGACGCTTGAACAAGATCTTCAGCATCGCAAAAACGTAGATTATTTTACCTATTTAGCGGATCTGTGCCACAACACACCAAGCGCTGTTAACGGGAAAGATTACGCCAAAAAAGTTAAAGAGTTTTGGAAGGTGCGCGAAGTTAGACGCATAAGTTTTGAGCTAAACGAAAGTAATTCAATACACGGGTTTGATTGTGTTGATCGCGCCATCCGCGAACTAATGCAACTCAATACAACATCAAAAGTTTATAACTACCACATCAGCGAAGCGTTAAATACTGCCATAACCGAGCTTGAAAAGGCCGTTAAGTCAGAAGGTAAACATACTGGCTTACCTACTGGCATTGAAGAGCTAGACAAAATCACTGGCGGCATGCACAAAACGGATTTAATCGTTGTTGGCGCCCGTCCTGCAATGGGTAAAACCGCGTTACTGCTTAACCTAATGAGCAGGGATGAATCAATTTGCTCAGGCATCTGTTCATCAGAGCAAGGCCATTCACAGATCGGCTCAAGGTTCCTATCAATTCACGGCTCAGTTAATGGCGCAAGGATGAGGGCGGGAGAGCTTGATGACGAAGAATGGTCAAAGCTTGGTAACGCTGTAGGGCTTTTGAAAGATAGAAATATTTGGATAAATGATAAGCCTGGTATGTCGATCGCTGACATTGAAAGACAGGCCAGAAAGTGGCGCCACGAAAACCAAATTAATGCGCTTGGCGTTGATTACCTTCAAAAAATCAAACACGAAGATATGAGAATGCCAACACATGAGCGCATCGGTGACATAACCATGCGCCTAAAGGATTTAGCCAAAGAGCTAGATCTTCCCGTTGTTGCACTCGCTCAAGTTAACCGCAAAGTTGAAGAACGTTCAGATAAGCGCCCTGGTATGTCTGACATAAAAGACTCAGGGATTATTGAACAAGAAGCTGATCAGATTATGACTGTTTATCGAGAGCAGGTTTATGACGAAAACGCAGACCCTTTAATGTGCGAAATTGGATTAAAGAAAAACCGTCACGGCCCTATAGGAACCATTCGAGTTGTTTGGCAAGGCAAGTATATGCAATTCAATAACTATAGGAATCCTAACGCATGACCTCTATTTACTCAAACGAACAAGCCAAGCTTTTCACTGACACTCAGAAACAAATAAAGCTTGATAGAACAGAGACATTAAAAAAGCGCCAGGCTGAAGCAGAAGAACGAGCAGAAGCCAAAAGAATGAACGCAGATTTAAATCAATGGATTTTGGAAGATTTGGGGGTGGAGTTGTGAACGTACTTTCATTATTTGACGGAATGAGTTGCGGCAGAATCGCCCTTGAACGCGCCGGCATACCAGTTGAAAAATACTATGCTAGCGAATTGGATAAATACGCCATCCAGGTAACACAAACTAACTGGCCTGAAACAATTCAATTGGGCGATGTAACCTAGTGGCGTGAGTGGGCCCTGGACTGGTCAAAAATTGATTTATTGATTGGCGGCAGTCCATGCCAAGGGTTTAGTTTTGCAGGCAAGCAATTAGCCTTTGACGACCCGCGCTCGAAACTGTTTTTTGTTTACGTTGATATTCTTAACCACATTAAAGCGTTAAATCCTCGAGTTAAATTTATGCTCGAAAACGTGAAGATGAAAAAAGAGTATTTAGCGGTTATCAGTGAGCAGTTAGGTGTTGAGCCCATTTTTATCAATTCTTCACTACTAAGCGCGCAGAATCGCCAGCGTTACTACTGGGCTAATTGGCACATTGAGCAGCCAGAGGATAAAGGGATTGTCTTGGCTGATATTATTGAAAATGACTTTGTTGACCGTGAAAAGTCGCATTGCCTAGACGCCAGTTATTACAAAGGTGGCAATTTAAAAAGCTATTTTGAGAAAAACCGCCGGCAACTTGTTTTTATGAAGCAAACCCCACGCGGTAAAAACAAGAGCTTTGAAAAAGAGGTAAGTAAAACGCCAACTTTATCGGCTAATAGTTGGGAGCATAATAATTTTGTTAAATGCGGACAAATGGTAGGCCGTAAAATAAACCCTGAAACGGGAAAGCGCGACGATTACAACGCAGACTTAAAAACAATCCAGCGCATAGAAATACGCAAGGATGATAAAACAAACTGCCTTAGTACTGTGCAAAAGGATAATTTAGTTGTTACGTTTAATGACAGGATAAAAGGCGTCACCGAAGACGAAAGGGGCTACAGATACCACCGCGGCGATAAGTCAAAAAGCGGCATTGCTGAATTAGGCCGCGTTTTAAAGCCAACTGCAATTAAATCAGACACGTTAATAACGGCTCATGTGCCTAAATTTGCGTTAAATGACAATGTTGAAAATTTAAACTACAGAAAACTAACGCCAATCGAGTGCGAAAGACTTCAAACTGTTCCTGACAATTACACTAACCATGTAAGCAACACGCAGCGCTATAAGATGCTTGGCAACGGCTGGACGATTGATGTTATAGCCCACATTTTCAGCACAATGTCAGTCATCAATAAAACCCGCGAAGCTTCAAATCAAACCAGTATTTTTGACATATTGGAGCCAGCCGCATGACCACCTATTCAGTCAGAAACGAATATGACAGGGCACAAACAGTTAAGCGCCTGCAATCTTTACCTTGGCCTATGACGGTAACTATTCAAAGCGGTGCGCCTCGTTCTATTGAGCAAAACAGATTACAGCGTTTATGGATGGGTGAACTAGAAGATCAGGGCGATATGACCAGAGAAGAATATCGCGGTTACTGCAAGCTTCACTTTGGTGTTGAGATAGCAAAAGAGCATCCAGCCTTTGCAGATGCTTACGACAAGCACATGCGGCCGCTACCTTACGAAACTAAATTAGCAATGATGCAAGAGCCGTTAGATTTCCCAGTTACCCGGGTAATGACGACTAAGCAAAAAAAGCGGTACCTAGACAAAATTCATAATCACTTTACTAGTTTAGGTTTTCGATTAACCGATCCGGATTGGCAATGGATGAATGTCGCATGAACATATCCAAACTTACCCCACTAGAGCAGCGAGTAATTGAGTTAAGCCGCCAAGCAGCTTTATTAATCAACCAACTTAAAAACGGACAGATAAGCCGTGGCGGGGTTGATATTGCAATAAGCAAGTTAGACCCATCAGAGCAGCAAACCTTTAAAGACCTTTTGAATAAATATAGGGCGGTGAAGTGATGGCTAAATCAAAAACCAAAGCTGAAAAGCATCATCTGTCAAAAGTGGCCGCACTTGGTTGTATTGCATGCCGCACCATTGGCTATAGCGATACTCCAGCAGAATTGCATCATATTCGCTCAGGTATGGGGATGGGGCAGCGCAATGATAATTATCACGTTATACCGCTATGTGCTCGCCATCATCGACACGATAAAAACGCCATACATCAAAGCAAGGTTAACTTTGAATCTGACTTTGGTACTGAATTGGAATTATTAGAAATGGTTAATCAGCTAATCAAGGTGGCAGCATGAGAATAGTAATAGGCATTGACCCAGACACAGAAAAACATGGTGTAGCGGTTTACACCAATGGACGGTTAGCAGACTTAAGAAAATTCAGCCTAATTGAGATTATTGAGGAAATCATCAAGCGCAAAGAAGATGAAGAAATGATTTTTTCAATTGAGGACGTATGCGCTAACAACTTTGTTTACGCGAGAAATAAAACCAGAAACCCAAGTATAAATATGAGCATTGCTCGACGTGTAGGAGCCTGCCAGCAGTCGCAAACAGAGTTAGTGAGAATGCTAGAGCACTTCGGGATTAAATACGTTCTACACAAGCCACGGAGCGGAAATTGGGCAAAAGATAAAACCAAGTTCGAGCGCGTTACTGGTTGGGACAAAAAGAGCAATGAAGATACTCGTTCAGCGGCTTATTTTGGATATTTAGCCGCATGAATAAACGCATTAGAGAGTTAAAACCAATAGTAGAGAGGTTAGCAGCGTGAAAACAGTATTGGCATTTTTTAAAAGAAAAGTAGAGCCGTCAAATAATGTAGAAGAGTATTCAAAGTACATTGAAAGGATGGGCGCTCAAGATTATATCGAATCAACAAGGAAGTATTTAGATTACATAGAAGATCATCTTAGGCATGTTGCACAGGCGTTCTCAGAACTGTCAGATGCTTGTGACGGGAAAGAGCATTGGGTTGGCGATGATTGGAGTTGGCATACATTCAAGAATGAAGTGGTTGCTCATGACATAAGTAAACTGTCTAGGTTTGAATTTGTGCAATACCGTGACAATTTTTTCCCGGTTAAAGATAGTGATAAAGAAGCAAGTGGATTTACTGAAGCTTGGGATCATCACAAAGAAAATAATCATCATCATCATGAAACCGCAAGTAATTATATGGATATTGTCCACATGGTTATTGATTGGATGGCAATGAGTTATAAATTCGGTGGTTGCCCTTATGAATTCTATCTCAAACAAAAACCGAAAATGATGATCAGTAGTGAGTTTCATGAGTACGCTGAACTGCTTTTCAAGCACCTTCTTGAGTATAGATGCAAGGCAAATAAGCCATGAAACCCAACATAGAAACCCTACCTTGTTTTAATTTTGAACTTGTAACGATTACTTACAGGTTTAACCCATACACAGGGGAGGAAGTAGAGTGACCCACTACAACAAAGAGCGCGAAGAACATCTTCAGGAATTGGCATACCCGCAGCCTAGTGATTGGCCATCACCTGAGCGAATAGAAATAATAGCCAGCAACGGCAACGATGGTTTGCACTACGAACAAAAAGGCGAATAAATGCTAGCAAGAGGTGGTTTTGTTATTCGTAGAATGCGCTTAGAGGTAGGCTATTCACAAGTTAAGCTGTCAGACCGCTATGGGGTACATAAAAACACACTATCTCTGTGGGAATGCGGTAAAATAGAACCATCGTTTTTAACAGTCTTTGAAATTGGACGTGATTTAGGTTTTGAGATTGAAGATATTTACCGCCTTGTTAACGAAATAAGCTTAGAAGCCAAAAAAGCTGCTTAGGGGATTAAATGAAACCGATAACTAAAATACAGCAAGTTGAATTTAACCTCTATGTATGGGGCAAGTTTTGGGCGCAGAAAGAGCTAGGCGCAGGATACGCTAGCATATCTATTACAGCCCGTATATGTGACATGCTTAGAACTCAAATATGGTCATCATCCGACTTGCACTTATTCAGTCACTTATCTGATAACGTATTTGAACCCGAACACATAGAGCTAACAACAATTGCCATTAATAAGTTATCGACTAACTGCAAAAAAGCGGTATCAGCAAAGTACAAACACATGCATCAAATGCACGAATTACCCAAAGAAATCAAAGATAATTACTGGACAAGGGAGGCTGAAAACCAGTTATTAGGTACGATTTAGTTAATTAATTTCAAAATCACAATAAACAGGGATTTTTAACCCTAAAATTGTTGTAGTATTTTTCTATTGTTGCGAGAGTTATCTAATAAAGCAACAACTCTGCTTCCCTGTTTACCCTGCCTAGTGCGGGGTTTTTTCGTTTAAAGGCTCGTAATGATTAACTATGACCAATTAAAAACCCAACTGGTAGGGCATGAAGGGTTTAAATTAAAGCCGTATAAATGCACATCAGGCAAGTTAACTATTGGTGTAGGTCGTAATCTCGAAGCTAAGGGCGTAACAGAGCAAGAAGCTTTATTTATGCTTGATAACGACATTATTTATTTTGAAGAAGAATTAAGGCGCAGACTGCCAAGTTTTCGCGCCTTCTCAGGCACAAGACAAGCTGTATTAGTCAATATGGCTTTCAATCTAGGCGTTAATGGCCTACTCAATTTTAAAAACATGCTCAACGCATTAGAGCGTGAAGATTACGACGAGGCAGCAGTAGAGCTTTTAAACAGTCATTACGCTGTTCAAGTAGGCATGAGAGCGCACGAACTGGCTGAACAACTTCAAACTGGAGAGTGGCAATGATTCTCGAATTACTTGGTAGCGCTGGTTTTGGCTCATTACTTGGTGCCTTATTTGGATGGCTTAATAAAAAAGAAGAAAGCCAAACCTTAAAAATGAAGCTCGATCACGAAAGAGCAATGATTGAGGCTAATACAAAGTCACAAATTGAATTGAGCAAAATGTCCATTGAAGAAGCCAAAGTTGTTGGCCAATTAGCAGTAGATAAAACCGAAGCACAAGCATTTAGCACAAGCCAAAAATCTAGCGGCATCGGTGAAGCAATTAAGGCATTCATTCGCCCTGCAATTTTAGCCGTTCTTATGTATCAGACATACTTAATACTGGATGCACTAGAAACCTTAACAGGTGGCTTAGCTAGCTTGCCCGCTACTGACATCATGGCCCTATATAAAATTGTAATTCTTATGGTAACAGGCTTAACAGCCACGGCCGTAAGTTGGTACTTTGCTCAACGTTCTTCTAAACAGTTCGACAAGCTTGTAGATAAGTGGCTTTAGAGTGAATCAAATCACCAGATTAAGCACTTTCCCAAGGGTTATATCTTGCATAGTCATGTTTTTTTCTGGCTTTATGACTTGGGAAATATACGAGTGGATCAAAACCGTTGATGATATAACAACAGGGCATGGTGTAGTAGTTGCTGCATTCGTTGCACCACTGTTAGCCCTTTTAAAATTCTCTTTTGACTTTGCCGGTGATGGCAAAATCGACGCACCATAAGGTTTAGTAATGTTTGGTTTTGACTGGGAATTTATCGGTGTATCTCTTGCCGTTGTAGCATTCTTCCTTAGTTGCTTGTGGTGGATTGTACAAACCTTTTGGGGTTGGCGCTCTCAAGCAATAATTGCAAAACAAGAAAAGCTTGTTGAGTCGATCACAAAAGAACAACTTAAACCAATAATCGAAAGACTGTATAGCTTGGAAATTGATATGAAGAACTCAGCAATGGCTAACGTTCAAATGTCTCAATCATTCAACAGCCAAATAAATAAAATTTTGCTTACATTCGCAGGTCGTGATAGTGAATAAGTTAAAAGTTTTAGTAGTTGAAGATAGCCCAATTGAGATGCTTATCATCACTACTGCATTGGATTCAGCAAAGATTGACTATGTAGCAGTAAGCAATAGCGCAGACGCTATGGAAGCAGCTATAACCCATAAGCCTGGTATTGCATTACTTGATATGAACATGCCCGGCATTGATGGGCGTGAATTATGCGAATTATTGCAAACAAACCCGCTAACCAGTCATATTAAAGTTGTGTTCTTAACAGCTAGTGAGAGTGTTGACGATATTCTTTATGGGGTTAATGTCCATGCCGCTGCATATTGCATCAAAGGCATATCAGCCCACGAGCTACTAAACCACATTATCAGCATAGACTTTGCCACCGGCTTAAGAGCAGAAGTAAACCAATTCCAACAGTTCAACAAACACTTAGTTAACAAATACGAAAAGATTTGCTCAATACATTGATATGCTTATCATCTTTGGCCGAAACAACCACTGGGTTAGTAAAACAATCCGTTGGTTAACATGGGGCGATTGGTCACATGTAGCGGTTATAGATGGTAATCAAGTAATAGAGTCAGTAGGACCACCAATATCAGACTGGATACTGCACTGCCTATTCAATACTAAATACAAGAAACCTTACGGTGTTCAGCTAAATAGCTTAAAAGGCTTTGGCAAACGCTACACACATCATGAGATAAGATTCATTGAGGGTGATGTAAGCATAGCCAGAGCACGAATAGGCATGCCATTCGATATGCTAGGAATGTTCGGTTACCTCATTAACGCAGATTGGCAAGACCCCACTAAAGACTATTGTGTTGAAACTGTAGTGCATGCAGCAACACACATAGAAAACCACGTTGCTCATAAGATTAGTCCAGCAGCACTGTATTGGTTTAGTCAGCCTGTTACTGAATAACCATTCATATCAAAAGTGAATAACTGAATAAAAGTATCAAAATTCGTGAGGGTTATATTTCAATAGCCTGCATAAAAGGTGCATATCAATGAATTCAGCTAAAGACTTTAATAAATTCTTTGATAAAGCTTTTACTAAGATTGGTAAGCAGGTCGAGTTCGCAGCAGTATTGGCAGCAAATGAAATAGCTAAGGATGTTCAAATAGGTGTTGAAAGGCAACTTAATGCTGATATTGATAGGCCTACACCATTCACCTCAAAAGCATTCAAGATAAATCGAGCTAATAAGAAAACCCTTTCTTCATCGGTAGAGATTAAACCAATACAAGCCAAGTACCTTAAGTATCAGATTGAAGGCGGCACTCGTAGCGGTGAGACTGTTCTTATTCCAAGGAAGAGCGCACAGAACAAGTACGGCAACATGCCAAGGAATAAACTAAGTAAGCTTAAGCAGCAAGGCAAGACCTATGTTGCAAACGGGGTAGTCATTCAGAAGATGGCACGTAAGGTTAAGCCTTTAGCATTCTTCGCACCAAAGAAAGCCCAGTATAAAAAGATATTTAAATTCTTTGAGCGTGCACACAGTACAGCCAAGAAAGTTTCAAGCCGTCACTTTGTAGCATCATTACGCAAAGCATTAGCGACAGCTAGATAGTTAGTTGTTACCAAAGTAAGTCATAACATTGCTCATTACCATGCAGACTCTATCAGTGCCTATCTCAGACATACAATATTTATACTGTAGATAACGGTCAACAGATGGCTTGCCAAGGTAGGCGGCTATAAACATAAAGCTTATTACATACACATGCCTTGTCTTGATGCGTGATGGTGAGACTGATTGATTGTTCATTGGTATTTATCCTAAGTATTAAAAGAAAAGAATATAACTTAAGTGACACCCAAGCTAATTAAAATAGTTATCCACAGGTGGTGGGTGAATTTATCCACAATAATATATTTTTTTTGGGTCCTTCTGTGGATATGTTCAGGAGGGTAATTCGCAT
>Ga0099851_1000474_pt1 | contig 16606 bp, 15 predicted proteins | sample CB_VirMetaG_6_FD_78176 | JGI IMG/M metagenome (GOLD analysis project Ga0099851, IMG submission 78176) | Freshwater to marine saline gradient viral communities from Chesapeake Bay - CB_1508_2 Viral MetaG | ecosystem: Environmental > Aquatic > Marine > Coastal | place: USA: Chesapeake Bay... | reverse complement strand
CTTTGACATCCGAATCAACCCCGGTCGCTGCCGAGTTTTCATTGATGGGCGCCTTGTTCTTGAGGGTAATACCACTACGGGCGGCGCCCTTGAACTCAACCTTTGGTCTGGTGGCGACGTTGGGGGCTGGGGCATCGGATATAGCGGCTGTCCGGGAGGAGAAGGCTCTTATCAGGCGCTAACTGCTTGGCCCGGCTCGATACAAAGCGAACTTCGCTACTACGAGAACACGCTAGCCGCTGAAGCAGGTCCGGTCATTGCGGTTGTCGCTGACGCTAACGTCCCGGAGACCGGCCTTTCCGCCACCGGCGGCGTCGGCTCTGTAAGCATCGTTGGTGATGCGCTATTCAGCGTTACGGGTAACGAAGGAACCGGCGAGGTTGGCACTGCGACCGCAAAAGCCGGGGCCGTTGTTGTTGAGACTGGCCTGAGCGCAACCGGTTCTGTCGGAACCGTGATTGCCACGGCTGGCGCCACTGTTGTTGAAACAGGCTTGTCTGGCACAGGGGCTGTCGGCTCTGTCACTGCAACCGGGACCGCCACCATCGTTCCCACCGGGGCCGCCGGATCGGGTCAGGCCGGCAGCGTAACGATCTCCGCTGATGCTCTGGTCATTGAGACCGGGGTGTCTGGCACTGGGGCTGTTGGCAACATTGCGATTGCCGGTGACGCCCGAGTCATCGAGACCGGCCTATCCTCCACCGCCTCCGTGGGCGCTGTAACTGTAGCCGCATCGGCATCTGCCCAGCCTTCTGGTCAAAGCGGAATCGGCGAAGCTGGGTCTGTAGTCGTCAACACGGATCAAACTATCTCGGTCCTTGGCATCGCCGCCACCGGGGCGACCACCACCCCGGACCTCAGCCTCGACATGATCCTACTTCTCGGCGGATGGGGTGCTGGTGGGTGGGGCGAGTTTCCGTGGGGTGAAAGTGGGACCTTTGTCGGGACCGGCGGGGTCGGGGATGTCACCCTAGCCTTCGGGGCCACCGTGTCTGTTACCGGCGCGGCAGGGACAGGGCAGACCGGATCGGTCGCCGTCACCGGCGAGGCGAATATACCCACCACCGGGCTATCGTCCACTGGCAATGTCGGCATAGTCATAGTTGCGGCAGATGCCAACACCTCGGTCACGGGCAATGCAGGCACCGGCCAGACCGGAACGGTAGCGGTCACCGGAACCGCAACCATCATCCCCACCGGCGCGGTAGGGACTGGTCAGGTCGGCACTGCTGTCGTCGCGGCTGACGCAAACACTTCTGTCACCGGGGTTGAAGCCACCGGCGCTGTTGGCACAGTCACCTTCTCCTTGGGCGTCACCATCCTTGCGACCGGCGTCGCTGGAGCCGGCGCCGTCGGAACTGTTGTTGTTGCTGCGGGAGCGAACACTGCGGTAACCGGAAATGAAGGGACCGGGGAAACCGGCACGGTCGTCGTTGTCGCAGAAGCTGTCGTCATCCCGACTGGCGCCGAAGCCACGGGAGAGACGGGCGACGTAACAATCTCTGGCGCTGCTGATGTTCCGGTCACGGGCCTGCCTGCTACTGGCGGAGTAGGGTCTGTCACGGTTGCCGCAGGCGCTGATGTTTCCGTTACCGGAGAAGAGGCCACTGGCGCAGCGGGAGACGTTACTGTCACCGGCACGGCCACGGTCATTCCGACGGGCGCAGAAGGCACTGGGGAAGCTGGTACGGCGACTGTCGCTGCAGACGCTAACGTCCCCACCACCGGCCTTTCTGCAACCTCTCAGGTCGGTTCTGTCGCTGTTGATGCCGGGTCCGTTATTGAGGTGTTCGGCGAGGCCGCTACCGGAGAAGTTGGCGACGCAGAGGCTCAGGCTGGATCGGATGTTCCGGTCTCCGGCCTTTCGGCCACCTCCGGCGTAGGCACGGTATCCGTCACCGGGACGGCGGTCATTGTCCCGACCGGCGCTGAAGCAGCAGGCGAAGCCGGCGATCCGGTTATTGTTGGCGTTGCCAACGTATCTGCCACCGGCTCCGAAGGCACAGGCGAGGTCGGAGACCCCGAGGTCGATCTTGGTGTCACTGTTACCTTTGATGGCTGGGGACGCGGCGGCTGGGGCGAAGGTCCGTGGAATGAAAGCCTTGGCCTTGAAGCCACTGGCGAGGTTGGCACGGTCGATATTGCCTTTGGCGCAACGATCCTTGTCACCGGGGAGGCAGCCACCGGAGCCACTGGAATCGTTGATGTCATCGGTGAGGCTAACGTGCCCACCACCGGCATCTCTGCAAGCGGCAATGTCGGCACAGTCATCGTCGTCGGCGAGGCCAATGTCGTTGTCACCGGCGAGGAAGCCACCGGCCAGACCGGCACGGTCACGGTCGCCGCTAATGCCGATGTCCCAGTCTCTGGTGAGGCAGCCACTGGTGAAACCGGCACGGTCTTAATTTCTGGCGGCGCAGTTGTCTTGGCAACTGGCAGCGAGGCTACGGGAGAAGTTGGGACCGTAACCCTGTCGCTTGGGGTCACGATACTCGCCACAGGTGTTGAAGCGACTGGCCAGACTGGCACCGCTGTTGTTGCCGCTGACGCCGATGTTCCAGCCTCTGGCATTGAATCAACCGGTGAAACTGGTACGGTCACTATCGCCGCTCAGGCTGTCGTCGATGTCACCGGCGAAGAAGCTTCAGGGCAGGTAGGCGATGTTGAGATCGCTGGAGACGGCATCGTCGATGTCACCGGCGAAGCGGCTACCGGTGAGACCGGCACGGTCACCGTCTCGGGTGATGCCAATGTTCCGACCGCAGGCCTTGAGGCTACTGGAGCAGTTGGGACTGTAACAGTACAGGCCAATGCGGATGTCGCGGTTACCGGCGAAGAGGCGACTGGTGCGGTTGGCGATGTCACCGTTGTGGCCGAGGCCGTGGTCGATGTTACCGGTGAAGCAGGCTCTGGCGAGGTAGGTGATGTCACGGTCGCCGGTGCGGCTGATGTTCCTGTCGCAGGCCTCTCTGCCACAGCATCTGTTGGAACCGTCACGGTCGTTGCTGAAGCCGTCGTTCTGGTCACCGGAGAGGAAGCCACAGGCGCTCTGGGCGTCGTTACGGTAACGGCTGACGCCAATGTACCCACGACCGGGATCGAGGCCACAGGCGCTGTAGGGGCGGTCACAGTCACCGCTGACGCGAATACGGCGGTCACCGGGGAAGAGGCTACCGGGGAAGTCGGATCAGTGCAGGTCGTCTCCGGTGCAGTCATTGATGTCACCGGAGAGACGGGCACGGGTGCTGCCGGGACGGTCGATGTCGCCGCAGACGCCAATGTGCCCACCGCCGGGCTTGAGGCCACGACCGCTGTCGGTTCTGTTGTGGTCGAGGCTGGGTCTACCGTTGCGGTTCTCGGGGAGGCTGCAACCGGGGCGGTCGGTGATGTTCAGATCACTGGCGAAGCAAACATCGATGTCACCGGCGCGGAGGGTACGGGCGAAGAAGGCACGGTCGAGGTCAATGCCGGGGCCGTTGTGCCCACCGCTGGTCTTGAGGCAGAGAGTCAAGTCGGGACTGTCACGGTCACCGGCGAAGCAAACGTCAGCGTCACTGGCGAGGAAGCATCTGGAGCGGTCGGTACGGTAGAGGTTACAGCCGCTGCTGTTGTCGAGGTGACTGGGGAAGAGGCGACCGGCGAGGTTGGCGATGTTGTAATTCGCCTTAGCGCAAGGATCGCCGTTACAGGACTTGCGGCGACTGGTCAAGTCAACAATGCTATAGTAGTTATATGGAACCCAATCGACGATAATCAGACGGCGAGTTGGACTCAGATCGATGACGGGCAGTCCTCCGATTGGACCCCGATCGACGATAATCAGATGGCGAATTGGACTCAGATCGACGATGGGCAGTCCTCCGATTGGACCCCGATCGATACAACACAGGACGCAAATTGGGCTGCTTAGCAGCACGGTAGTCCCCTTGGAGGTAAATGATGGCTACTTACGTCAACGATCTTCGCCTTAAAGAGATCACCACCGGTGATGAGGCCGGGACTTGGGGTACGTCAACGAACACCAACCTTAAGTTGATTGGCGAAGCGCTTGGTTACGGCACCGAAAACTGTTTTGCAGGCAACATCAATACGACTGTCACTGTTGCCGATGGTGCCTCTGACAATCTCCGGGCCATGTACTTTAAGGCGACTAGCACTGCGACCCTGACGGCAACGCGGACCCTGACCATCGCGCCCAACACCATCAGCCGGGTGATGCTCATCGAGAACGCCACCCTCGGCGGACAAAGCATCGCGATCTCTCAGGGCACGGGCTCCAACGTCACCATCCGCAATGGCGAGACCCGGATGGTCTACCTTGATGGCGCAGGTGCAGGTGCATCAGTGGTTGATGCGCTAAACAGCCTCGAGCTTGGTGGCGCGACCGTCACGGCTAATGCTGCTGTTGGCACCAACGAGCAAATCTTTATTCGCGGATCGTCCGACAACAACAAGCAGCTTCGCGTAGGGTTCGATACCACCAGCAACTACGGCTCCATTCAGGCGCTAATCGAAGGCACTGATTGGCAGTCCTTGGCGCTTAACCCTCTTGGGGGCAACGTCGGGATTGGCACCTCAAGCCCCGCCTCAAAGTTATCCATTGCGTCAGGTGACATTCTTCTGGACAACACGCGCTCTATTATCTTCAAAGATAGCAACGGCGATGCACGAGGAGTACTCCAGTATTATTCGGACAACTCAACGTACCTTGATGCACCGAATGGGAGCACCATTTTTAGAAATGGCGCGAGCAATACTGAAAAGATGCGGATTACCCTAGACGGCAACGTCGGTATCGGGACGGCCTCGCCTAACGCTACATTAAAAGTACAAGGCCCAGTAGACACAGCAACTATATCGACATCATCTACGCCTGCTGCCCGAATTAATAACGGAGCTGCTATCTCTAACTGGATAGGAGCCAATGGATATAACTATGGCTATATTCAGTCTATTCAGGATGATGGGACTAACAACTTAAAGCCTTTGGTGCTTCAGCCTTTAGGAAACAACGTCGGGATTGGGACGACCTCGCCTGCGACGGCGCTTGAGGTAGTTGGCACCGTCACGGCTGATGGGGCTAGTCTTGATGGCGCGGTTGTTATTAACGAGTCCGGTGCGGATGTAGATTTCCGCGTCGAGTCTGATAGCAACACGCACATGTTGTTTGTTGATGGAGGTAATAATCGCATCGGCTTTAACCTCAGCAGTCCAGCAAAAGATTTCCATTATAAGTTTACTGGAGCAACGGATGTTAGCGCGCTTCTTCTGGAATCGGCTGGTTCTGATAAATACGGGGTCTATTTGCTAAGCGGTTTTACTACTGAGATGGGCCGCATTGGCGCATTAAGCCAAGGCGATGGCGATCTGGATGGTGCCTCTATTGCGTTTATGGACTTTGGTCGTGAGCTGGAGTTTAGGACTAATGAAGGTGCTAGCAACGCCAAGGTTACATATATTTCTAAAACCGGCTTATTGACGCATGAGAAAGCGGCAATCTTTAACGAAAGCGGTGGTGACAACGACTTCCGCATCGAGTCTAACAATAACACTCACGCGTTTTTCTTGGAAGGCTCCAGCAGCAACGTTTTTTTCTCCTCTACGAGCAACCCTTATAGCTTTACCAATGCAATCCTTGCTAAGACCATTGTGAGCGAAGGGTCAACTCGCTCTTATGTAATCCGTCAGGTTAGCAACGAAGGTTGGAACGTCGCTAATGCAACCATTTGGGCCGGAAAAGACGGGACCAACAACCGCTCAATTAACGCTGGTGGTACGATAAACGCTTCTGGTGCTGACTACGCGGAATACATGACCAAGGCTGGTGACTTCACCATTGCCAAGGGTGACATTTGCGGTATCGACAGCAACGGCAAGCTTACCAACGTATGGGCGGACGCGATTTCCTTTGTCGTCAAATCCACTGACCCATCCTACGTCGGCGGAGATAGCTGGGGTGCTGGGCTTGATGAGGCTGAGATGGAAGTTGCTCGCCAGACAGTGGACCGTATCGCCTTCTCCGGGCAGGTTCCGGTGAATGTCTACGGGGCCGCTCCGGGGGACTACATCGTGCCTTCGCAAGACGGGACCGGGATCAGCGGAATCGCTGTCAGCAATCCGACCTTTGAGCAGTACATGCAAGCTGTTGGCAAAGTCATCGCCATTGAAAGCGACGGTCGCGCCAAGATCATTGTCAAGAACATTTAAGGAGCATAACCATGGCCGCAACATTTAACTGGACCATCTCCACCTTGGAGCGCGAGCTATCTGACGGCGGAGTTATCGCGGCGCTCTGGGGCTGCGCCGCCTCGGAGGAAAGCGACGGCAAGACGTTCTCGGCGACCTGCTACGGAAGCTGCAGTTTCACCTACGACCCGTCCAGCCCGGACTTCGTGCCCTACGACCAGCTCACCGAAGAGCAGGTGCTTGGCTGGGTGTGGAACGACGGCGTGGACAAGGATGCCACCGAGGCTGCGCTTCAGACCAAAATTGACGCGCAAATCAATCCGACCACTGCTGATGGTGTGCCTTGGTAAATGGATGACGCGCTGCGACTAGAGCTGCTGCTTAGTCTGTGGCCTGTCGCAGCCGCGTTCGTGTCGGTGATTATTGTTTTAGCGAAGATGCATGCTGACGTCGAAACTATCAAAGAAAAGGTCAGGGTGCTCTTCGATTTGTGGAACGACAGAAAAAAGTAAGGGGCGGAAATGATCTCCATTGATGGGAAGGACTACGACGAAAACGCTCTCCCGGAGGCGGCGAAGATTCAGATCAACAGAATCATGCAGCTTCGCAACGAACTGGTTGAGCTTCATATGGTGACCGAAGAGCGCCGCATTGCGCTCAGCGCTCGCGAGCAAGAGCTGGTTCGCCTGATCAAGGTGTCAGAGGAGGGGCAAAAAGATGATGGAGCTGCTTAGCTTTTTTGAAGCATTCCCCGCATGGCTTACGGCGATCACTACGCTAATCTCCGCAGCCACTGCGATCACGGCTCTAACGCCAACTAAGGCCGACGACAAGTATGTTGCTCTTGCCTTGCGTGTTCTCAACATCTTGGCGGGGAACGTGGCCAAGAATCGCAACGCGGACGACAAGGAAGACTGATATGGACCTCGGCGTGACAACCGTCTGGAGCGGCCTCTTAACGGCGATGTTTGGTGTTCTGGCTTGGACCTTTAAGTCGAAGTTCGATGAACTCCATAGGATAAGCATCCTCCTCAATAGAACTAGGGAGGAGATCGCTAAAGAGTACGTCACCAAGGCCGAGGTCCACGCCGACATCAATCGGATCATCGACCGGCTCGAGGCCCTCGATGCCAAGCTCGACCGGCTCATGGAGCGTAAATAGTGCTTGAGGCGCTGATCGGCCCGGTTACCGGCCTCCTCGACAAGTTCGTCGAGGACAAGGACCAGAAAGCCCGTTTGGCGCATGAAATTGCGACGATGGCCGAGAAATATGCGCATGAAAGTGCGCTAGCGCAGGTAGAGACAAACCGGGAAGAAGCTAAACACAAGAACGTGTTTGTTTCTGGCTGGCGCCCTTTTATCGGATGGACCTGCGGAGCGGCTCTGGCATGGCATTTCGTGTTGTCACCCTTGGCGATCTTCTTTGCCGCATGGCTCGGCGCAGAATTGCCAGCATTGCCCGAGTTCGACATGAACAGTCTCATGACCGTCCTGCTCGGGATGCTGGGCCTCGGGGGGCTCAGGAGCTACGAGAAGACCAAGGGAGTGGCGAGGTGACGTTTAAACTTTCCAACCGGAGCTTGTCTCGGCTTGAGAGTGTCCACCCGTATCTGGTCGCCGTGGTTAAGCGGGCCATCGAGCTGACGACGGTGGACTTCGGTGTGATCGAGGGCGTCCGCACTATCGAGAAGCAGAAGGAGTATTTCGAGTCAGGCCGCTCTCAGACCATGAACTCGAAGCACCTCCCTCAGTCGGATGGTTACTCTCACGCGGTAGACCTCATGGCCTATGTTGGTGGCAGCGCCTGCTGGGAAGTCTCGGTCTACGATGAAATCTGCGACGCTATGAAGCAAGCTGCCCGGGAGCACGGAGTAGCATTACGCTGGGGCGGGGCGTGGTCCGAGGGAGACATCCGGGATTATCCGGGCACTTCCGAGGAAGCCATGAACGCATACATTGACCTGCGCCGATCAGAAGGCCGCAGGCCGTTTATTGATGCACCTCATTTCGAGATGATCTAAAGCCCGATAGGAGCACCGAGCATGAAGAAAGCATTCGCACCGCGCTACATCGAGACCGGCGACATTGAGCCGGAGCATGCCATCGAAGTGGTGTGCGGTAACTGCGGCTTCGATCTGGACGAGAGCGAGCTGGAGGCGGAGACCTGCTCTGACTGCGGCGCACCTTTGGAGCTGAAGCAGCACGTCGCAATCACTGTTACCACCGTGCCTATGTCTGGCGCGTCTATGTGAGGCATGGCCCATGCCGCTAATGAAGATCAACTTTCGCCCGGGGATTGATAAGGAAGGAACTCAATACTCGTCCGAAGGTACATGGTTTGATTCTGACAAGGTTCGGTTCAACAAACTGTTCCCTGAGATCATTGGCGGCTGGGTGAAGTACGTTGGCGATACCTTTCGCGGTGTGTGCCGGTCTCTGTTCGACTGGGTCGCATCGGGCGGCTTTCAGTACCTCGGCGTAGGCACGAACCTCAAGTTTTACATCAACGAGGGTCAGGCCTACTACGACATCACCCCGATCCGAGCCACGGAAACTTTGGGCACAGACCCCTTCGCAGTCACCAGCGGCTCAACTACCGTCGTGGTAACCGACACCGACCATGGCGCGGTGCTGAATGATTTCGTCACCTTCGACTCAGCAACTGGCCCGATCGGCGGAATCGATGCGTCGGAGTTCAACATCGAGCACCAGATCACCTCGATCGTTGACGCGGACAGTTACACCATTGAGGTGGCTACAGCGGCCTCTTCCACCGCCACCGGCGGCGGCTCGTCTGTCGAGGCTGAATATCAGATCAACACCGGCCTCAACACTTACGTCTCAGCCACTGGCTGGGGCTCCGGGACGTGGAGCGCCGGCGCATGGGGAAGCTCCTCTGCCATCTCAGCGGCAAACCAGCTTCGCTTATGGTCGCAGGACAGCTTCGGCAACGATCTGGTCTTCTGCCCCCGGGCGGGAGGCATCTACTACTGGACCCAATCCACAGGCACCAGCACCCGAGCGATCCCCTTGACCTCATTGTCGGGCGCCTCCAACGCTCCAACTGCGGCGCTTCAGGTCATGGTGTCTGACGTGGACCGCCACGTCATTTGCTTTGGCGCAAATCCTATCGGGGAAACGGAGCTGGACCCGCTCTTTGTTCGCTGGTCGGATCAAGAAAATGCTGCTGACTGGACTCCATCCGCCACGAACACCGCCGGCGGACAGCGCCTGAGCACTGGCTCCTTGATCATTGGCGCCCTGCAAACCCGGCAGGAGACCTTGATTTGGACCGACTCTGGCATCGAGTCCATGCGCTTTGCTGGCGCACCCTTTGTGTTTCAGTTTTCCGTGGTCTCTCGCGGGGCCTCTATAGTGTCTCCGAACGCGGCCGTGGTAGCGGATGGCTCGGTGTTCTTCATGGACCGTGGCGAGTTCTACGTCTACTCCGGGACGGTCCAAGTCCTCCCATGCTCGGTCAAGGAGTATGTGTTCTCGAACATCAACCTCAACCAAGGCTACAAGGTCTTTGCTGCCCGGAACGGGGAATTCAACGAGGTGACGTGGTTTTACCCGGTTGGAGAGGGTGACACTGAGATAACGAACTACGTTACATACAACTACGCTGATCGCATCTGGACTGTGGGAACCTTCGACCGCAGCGCATGGATCGAGGCGCCGACCCGGAATTACCCTATTGCGGCTGGCGTGAATGGCGAAGACAACAACTACCTGTATCAGCAAGAGTTCGGCATGACTGCGGACGGCGATGCTATTCAGGCGCACATCGAGTCCGGAGATATCGACCTCGACGATGGGGATCGCTTTGTGTTTATGCGCCGGATGATCCCAGACTTTGTGATCAACGGCGACGGCGGTACGCTGGACGTTGTGGTGAAGGGTCGCAACTACCCGATGAAGGACGCGACGGTTCGCTCAGTCTCTACCATCAGCGCCGACTCCGGCGAGGTCTACGTCTCGAACCGGATGCGGCAAGCGATCTTCCGGGTCGAGAGCAACACGGCCAACATGTACTGGCGCATGGGTCACATCCGCGCTGATATGCGTCCGGACGGGAGGGGCTAATGAAATCTTTCCCCCTACCAATCCCGCCCTCTGAGTACGACTCGAATCAGGAGGCTCAGTTTCGCCGCCAGCTCGAGCTTGAGGTGCTTAGGATTGACAGCACCCATGAGGCGGACAAGAACTTCAACAACAAGGATGCGTCGCTCGCATTGCGGCGCCACCAGTTCCTGCTGATGGGGGCATCGTGACTGACGTTCTGAAGCCGCTGGGTCAGGTCGCCCCGGACGCAACCACGGAGACCGTTCTTTACACAACGCCCGATGTTGCGATGACAACGGTCAGCTCTCTGGTGATCTGTAACCGGGGAGGGTCTGCTGGGACGGTGCGAATTTCGGTCTCTGTTGCAGGGGCCGCAACATCCAGCAAGGACTACCTTTTGTACGATAAGTCCGTTGGAGCGAACGACTACATTACGCTGGTCATTGGCATTACAATTAAGGAAGGCGACGTGGTGCGAGTGTACGCAAGCAGCGGCGACTTTTCTTTCAATCTGTTCGGCGTTGAAACGTCGTAACTGGCGCCCGGAGACGAATGATGCAGAAGACGCCCTATAAGCCAGTCGCGGACGAACTGGCCAAGTATGGCCGCTACGGCGACTCGATGCTTGTCCACATGAATCCTGTAGAGGTGGCTGGGCTAGCATCCCTATCTCCCACCGGCTCCCTGACGATCAACCCTCAGACGGGACAGCCGGAGGCCTTCCTGCCGTTCCTAGCCCCGCTCCTCGGCAGCGTCCTTGGAACGAGCTTCCTGCCCGGCCTCGCCTCAGCGGCCGGCCTTGGCGGCCTTGGGGCCACTCTCGCGGCATCCCCTGCTCTGGCTGGTGCTATCGGCTCCGGCATTGCAACCACCCTCGAGTCCGGCTCCCTTGAGAAGGGCTTGGTCTCTGGTCTCACCGGCTTTGGTCTTGGCAAAGCCCTCGGTGCTGCTGGAGAGCTTGCGACCGGGGCAGAGCCTATCGCGGCCCTTGGCGGGGCGACTGATCCGGGCGCTGCTGCTGTTGCAGAAATGGCAACGTCCATGGGCGCCGAAGCAACCGCCCCTTCCTTAACGGAAGCTCTTCGGGCAGGAACCAGCAACCTTGGCCAAATGATTTCCGACCCGGGAGCTATTGGCAGCGCTCTAATGAAGCCCGGCACCCTGATCCCTGCCGGCATCGGCGTCAACCAGATGGAAACCGAACGCCTCCAAGAGGAGCTGAAGAATCGGGACATCGCCCGGCGCCAAGCCAGAGAAGCAGAGTACGCCAGAGCGCAGTCCCAGATGGAAGCGGCCATGTACCCCAACCTCCAGTACCCGGACATCCCGGGCATGTCTCGTTATGGCATGGGTGGCGGGATCGTGGACATGCTCCCGTCCAAGAGAATGCAGGAAGGCGGCCAGACCGAGGCGGACTTCAGCCTCTCCCCCGGACAGCTCGCGCAGATTCAGCAGTTCCGGGATCGCCTAATGGGCACCGGCGTGTTTGGCTACGACCCCGTTGGCGCGGCCCAGACAGCAGCAGCGGCAGGAACGACGCAGGCCCCGGCGGCGGCGACTCCTCCGGAAGGCTACCGCCCGGGAATCGACCCCGAGTTCCTTTACAGCTTCTCGGGCGCCCCTCAGGCTGGCCGCTTTGGCGGAACGGTCGTTGGCACTGGGGCGAATGCGGTTGAGCAGTTCATCGTGCCCGGCCTGACCGGAGTGTTCGGCAACCTGAACCCGGGCGGCGATCCCTTCATCCCCGGCATCACCACCGCCTACGGCACGAACCTCATGGCCGACCCGCTCGTTGGCTCGGGCACCACCCGGAAAGAGATCGTTGATGAGATCACCTCCGGGAGCTTTGGTCGCACCGGTGACCGTGGCATGCGTACCGGTATTGAGGGGGATCGCTTCGGGAACCCGATCAATGCCGAGATGGCGTACCGCGTTGGCGCCCCGGAAGAGGCTGTTCGCCGTCTGGTCGAGCAGGAAGATGCCCGTCGCAAAGCAGGCCAGCAGGGCTATGCCCCGGCGGATCGTGTTGTGGCGCCCCCTACCGAAGAGCAACAGGCTGAGTTCCTTGCGCGTCAGGCAGCAGTCCAAGCCGGAGACACGGCTCAGTTCCTCGATCCTGAGGTGAGGGACCTGATGGATGCCGCTGAGAAAGCGAAGGCAGGGCTCGGTGCCTTCCTTCGTGGTGAGGTCGCGGCAGAGACTGCTGCTCCTCCTGCTGTGACGGAGCCTGTCTCTCCCGACCCCATCAGCGCAATCTCCACTGGAGGAATTGGTAATATCGCAGTTGAGCAGGGTCTCGCGTCAGGTGTGCGATCCCTTACCCAGCCTCCTGTTCCGCAGATCACTCAAGAGCAAATCCAACCCCTACGGAACACGATGTCTGCTTATCGCGGCATGGGCGGATCACCCTTGTTCGGTGCCCCTATGGTTGACTTCCAAGAGGGCGGCATGACCGAAGGCATGGATCAAGAGCTGGTTCAGATGACCGTTGCCGCGATCCGTGGCGAACTGCCTGATGGCGCGGACGAGGTGGTCAGCCGGTTCATTGAACTGTACGGCAATGACGAGTTCATGCGCCTCCGCGAGCAGGTCCTTCAAGAGGTTGTCCCCGGCGCCCAGACTCAAGGCATGATCCGTGGCCAAGGCGGCGGCATGGATGACGAGGTCATGGGCATGATCGGATCGAGCCAGCCTGTGGCCGTGTCTCCCGGGGAATACATCGTCCCTGCTGACGCGGTGTCTGGCCTTGGCGATGGAAGCTCTGACGCCGGTGCAGCGCGCCTCGACGAATTAGTAGAGAATGTTCGTAAGGCTCGGACTGGCACGGCGAAGCAGCCGGCTCCGATCAAGGAATCAATGGGCGGAAAGGTTTAAACAATGCATGAGGGCGCAGAGGTTCTCTTTAGCGGAGAAGAGGCTGAAGCAAGACAGGAAGATCGGAAGTATCTAACAACGCTTGTGCCGCCGGAGCAGCTTGCTTCGGTCTGGCCGCTGATAGAAGGGAAGCTTGTCGAAGCGGTCGAGCGATCCCGGGGCCGCTGGACCATGGAGGCCCTGTATCAGGCGTTGCAAGGCGAGGCCTACCATCTGTGGCTCGCCTTCAGTGAGGACAATGTTATTGATGGGGTCGGGGTGACGCAGATCGTTACCTACCCCGCCCGAAGGATGCTGGCGATCCAGTTCCTTGGAGGGGAAAACTTCATGGACTGGGTCTGGTCCATGCTTGGAACCTTCAATAGCTTTGCCCGAGATGTTGAATGCCAAGGGATCGAAGCCACCGGGCGGGACGGCTTCTGGAAGTGGCTCTCAAAGGATGGCTTTGAGAAAGCCTACACCGTGTTTGAGAAGAGGCTTGAGCCATGAGCAAAGGTGGTGGGGGCGCAGCCCCGTCTGAAGTCACTCAGGTAACCCAGCAGCTACCCGAGTACGCTCGCCCTTACTACGAGCAACTGCTCACCAGAACCATTGGTGAGACCACCCGGCCCTATATCCCCTATGGCGGCCAGCGTATTGCTGAGTTTACCCAACCTGAGCTGCGGGCCATGCAAGGCATCCAGCAGCTCGGGATGCCTCAGCAGATCGGGCAGGCCTCTCAGCTCGCGTTTCAGGCAGGGCAGGCTCCGGCTGGTCCCACCGGTGCGCAGATTGCCGCAGGCTTCCAGCCGAGCCAATACCAGCAAGGCTACTCGGCCCAAGGCTTTGACCCCGGCTACCAAGCCGCCACGCCGGCCGGCGGGTTCCAATCTCAGGCATTTGCTCCCCAGTACCAAGCTGGGCAGTTTGATGCAGGCTATCAAGCGAGCCAGCTTCAGGTTCCGGGCCTTGGTGGCCAACCTACCCAGTACGGTTCGCAATACACTGGCCAAGCCGACCTCGGCGGCGGGTTCCAAGCCGGGACCATCGCCGACACGGGGACTCTCCAGCAGTACATGAGCCCGTACCAGCAGCTTGTGACCGACATCGAGAAGCGGGAGGCCCAGCGCCTGTCCGACATTCAGGGCGCTCAGATCGGCCAGCAGGCAGCTCAGGCTGGGGGTCTTGGTGGCTACCGGGAAGCGATCATGCAGGCCGAGCGTGAGCGGAACCTTGGCCAGCAGCTTCAGGACATCCAGACCCGTGGTGGTCAGGCTGCCTTTGAGCAGGCCCAGCAAGCCTTCGAGCGTGATCGTGCAGCACGGCTCCAGCAGGCCCAAGAGGAGCGGGCTCGCGGGACTACTGGCCAGCAGTTCCTCCAGCAGGCAGAGCAGTTCCGGCAAGGCGCCTTTGGCCTGTCTCAGGAGGCTGCTCAACGTCAGGCCGGCCTGCAGATCGACGCCTTCCAAGCAGGGGAGCAGGCTCGCCAGCAAGCGGCTCAGCTCGGCCTGTCTGCTCAGCAACAGGAAGAAGCCGCTCGCCAAGCCCAGCAGCAGTTCCAGCAGGAAGCTTTCCGGCTGGGGCAACAGGAGCGTCAGTTCGGCGCGGAGTTCGGCCTCCAGTCCTATCAGGCGGGCGAGGCTGCTCGGCAGGAGGCAGCGCGCCTTGGTCTGTCCGCCCAGCAACAAGCGGACGCAGCTCGTCAGGCCCAAGAGCAATTCCGCCAGCAGGCATTCCAGACCAACCTTGGCGCCCAAGAGACGGCAGCTCGCCTTGGTCTGGCAGGCCTCGGCGCAGATCAGGCCCAGATGCAGCAGCAGCTTGAGGCGGCGCGAATTCTCGGCGGCCTCGGTGGACAGCAGCAGCAAATGGACCTCGCTCGCCTACAGGCACAGCAGGCAGCCGGGCAGATCGGGCGCGAACTCACCCAGCAGGGCTTCGACATTGGCTATCAGGACTTCTTGCGTCAGCAAGCGTTCCCGCGTGAGCAGCTTGGATTCCTCAGCAACATCCTTCAGGGTCTCCCGATTGCCCCGGGATCGACAGCAGCGACCTACGGGATGCAGCCCTCCACCACGCAGCAGCTCCTCGGGAGCGGTATCGCTGGGGTTGGTCTATATAACGCACTTGGCGGGCTTGGGGGCTAAGCTATGAATATTCTCGAAGTCGAAGACATGATCAAAGGGATGCCCGACCAATCCCTTTTCAAAGAAGCCCAGCAGCCTTCCGGTCAGCTCCCGCAATTTTTGGTGATCTCCGAGATTCAGCGGCGCTCTGATATGCGTCGGCGCTTCCAAGCCCAGCAGCAGCAGCCGAACGCCACCGTGAAGGACCAGATTCTCCAGCAGGGGATCGGTTCCGTTGCGCCTCAACAGATGAAACAGGACCTCGGGCCGGCCCCTCAGCGGGCCCCTGCTGTGCCTCAGATGGGTATGCCTGCTCAGCCCGGCGGCATGGGTGCTCCGGCTGGCGCCCCGATGCAGGCGCCTGTGCAGATGAAAGAAGGCGGGATCGTGAAGATGCAGGACATGGGACAGGTTCCCGGCATGTCTCAGAGCGAGCTAATCCAGCGGGCGCAAGGTCTCGGTCTGCCGCTCCAGCAAATTCAGGCCGCGCTTCAGTCTGGTCGGCTTCAAGAGCTTATTGATTCAAGCTCCAGCATGGGCCTCCCGTCCTTAGGAGCGTCCGGCATCGAGCTGCCCATGCCCACAGCCGAAGCAGTGCCCCTTGATATTGATCGCGCCTATGACAAGCGCAATGAGCTTGAGCGATTAGCGGAACAGGTCCGATCCCTAGACCCGCCTCCCCCGTTTAATCGGTCTGGGTCTGTCATGCCGGATGATCAAGAGCCGCCGCTCAATAACTCATATTTTGGCGGGCAACCCGGAGGGATGCCTGACCAGCAAGGCCTCGGCTCAATGATCGGCCCAAGAACCGAGTCCATGATCACCGCCGCGACTGATTTCAGCACCGACCCGACAATGGCCGCGCTCCAAAAACTACTCGATGAGCAGAAGGCTCGGGAGACCGTCGATTACAGCGCGTTTAAGACGCAGATTGACGAGCAGACCGACGAGCGGAACAAGATGGCAGAGGACCGGGTGAAGGAGTTGATCTCCGAGGCGGAGAAAGAAACCGGCAAGCTCTCCGATGAGGCACGTCGGGACGCCACCGCCCAAGCGCTTATTCAGTTCGGCGCCGGCATTGCAGGCGGTGATATTTCCCGAGGCCTTGAGAAAGCAGGGACCACTGCCTACGCCATCACGTCCAAGGCGCGGGATGACGCCCGTCAGCGCATGCGTCAGGCGCGAGAAGAAGGCCGTTCGACCATGGATGCCGCCCGGGATGCTGCAGACTCGGCGTTCAACACCATGCTTCAGCTCGACATGAAGACTGAGGAGGGGAGGGTTGCTGCCGCGAACGCGCTTCAGGACAGCACGAACTCGATCCTCACGGCCATGGCGGATCGTGCTGGCGAGAACGCAGATAGCAAGCGCCAGAT
>Ga0099851_1000471_pt1 | contig 16650 bp, 9 predicted proteins | sample CB_VirMetaG_6_FD_78176 | JGI IMG/M metagenome (GOLD analysis project Ga0099851, IMG submission 78176) | Freshwater to marine saline gradient viral communities from Chesapeake Bay - CB_1508_2 Viral MetaG | ecosystem: Environmental > Aquatic > Marine > Coastal | place: USA: Chesapeake Bay... | reverse complement strand
TTCAACAGGTCTTTCACATTCTTGACCGATAACCACATCTTCCCTGTCCTTAAGATCTCTCATTTGAAGGCAATCAGTTTGATCGGTAAATAACTCCCACCTTTGCTTCTTACCCCATGAATCGTTAGAAATATTATCTGCTTTCCAGGTATCAACTTCGAGTTGGGTTTTAAAGTTACAATTCCCGCCGCAGGGACTTTGCCCATCTGACATAGTAACAGTGACCGCTATTTCGGCGTAGGAAGTTAAACTTAATAGCATAAAAATTAAATATTTCATTATTTTATCCCCTCAATGGTTACATAGTTGTAGGTAGCATCAGTATGTGGGGTAAGTGCCCCGCCTGATCCTTGGATCGGTCTTATGTCAATATAGTCGCCCTTGACTAAATCTAAAGTCGTACCTCCGGAGACAGAAAGGAATATCGACGAAGCTGAGGTTGCCGGTAGTTGTTTATATCCAAGGTTGGAGTGGATTGCCCCGTTCTTCCATAAAGCTATACCTGCTGTTTCTGCAATCCCCCATCCAGTTGTTGTTGAGAATAACAGGTTTGTTTTTACGGAATACTTTGAGGTTACTGGTGCCGTAAACTTCCAAGCAGCTCCAGTAGTAACAGCTCCATGAGTGTCATACTCTAAATCTTCAAAATCCATTATGGTTGATGCATTATCAGGGATACTAGGAAGACCATTATTACTAGAAAACCTAGCTGCAACCGTTTCGGTTTCAAGAACTGTTTGAGGGGATGCTAATTTAGCTCCACCAAAAAAGGAACCACTTGTGGATGCTCCTACAAAGGTAAGCGCCCCTGAAAAAGTTTCTATAAAGTAAGCTCTTACTGTATCTCCTTTTACTAGATCCAAAGTTCTACTACCCGATTGAGTAGGTTGCATTATAGATCCAGGTGTTGCTTGGTATTCGTACCTAAAGAGCCTATGGTTAACAGAACCATTAACCTCTAGATCCATAGCGACTACTTCCCCCGCCGAAGGAGTGATAGAAAACTCCATTCCTGCATTAAATATATATTTGCCTGATTCTGGTATTGTAAACTCATAGGTAGATGTATCATATGATGCGGTTGTATCGTAGGCTTCTGTATCAAAATTTAAAGTACCGCTACCCGAAATAACTTGATTTGCCGATCTTGTTGCTAAAAAAGATACTTCCCTACCGCCTAGGTCTTGGCTCATTCTAGCCGTCGATTCCCAGCCAACTATGGGCACTCTATAAGTTAAAGTTACTATATCACTAGCTCCTACAGTAAAAGGAGTAGTTATATTTACCGCTGATGATTGTGCTGTAACAGCTGAATCGACCATAACTCTAATCGCAGTTGTGGAACTATAGAGGGCATGTATATCCCAGTTATTCCCGCCAGATTCGTATATAGTACCTTTTGCATTAATTGAACCTCTCGTGCTAGTTCCACCTGGTAGCTTGGCCGTGTCCATAACATGACCGGATGGCAGGTTTATCGTTAAGTCGGCGGATGAAGGTGCTGATGAAAGAGTCAGGTTTACTGAGGCTACAAGAAACTCGTTTTCCCTCCAGTATTTACCAACATAGGTTGTACCATTCCAGGAACCGGTTGTGGTTAAAGTCCCTAAGTTGGTAGCTATTGAGCCAAATGCTAATTCTGTAGGACCAACGGCGACTTGATCTGAGTAAGCTGAAAACCCGGTAGTGTTAGTAGCATCAGTTTGCATTACAATTAATCTATAAGAAGTTGAATCACTTGCAGTTTGGAATTGGAAATAATGAACGCCTTTTCCACTCTTTGTATCTTCGCCATTAACTCTTATGATATTTGTGTTCGTTTTATCGTATATAAATACTTTTACTTCATCATCGTTGAAGCCAGCATCAGAAAAATCATACCAAAAAGATCCTACTAATTTACGTGCCTTCATCCCAGAATCAATATCAAAATCAACCGAGCAGCCATGTCCTTGAACATCACTGGCTGCAGCGACAATTTTCAAATCCCCTGTTAATCTTAAGGGAGTCGTAGTATTTCTTGCACATGTCCAGTTAGCGTTTCCGCCACCAGTTCCATCTACAGGAACAGTGACAGCACCATCATCAAATGCAACCCAGTTACCTACACTTACTTCAAAGTCACTATCTTTAGTATCTTGTAAATAATTAATTCCGCCAGAACCAGAACCACCAAGATCACCCCAACTACTATTAGCAAAACCTTCAAACGATTCAGAATCAGAGTTGTATCGGATATCTCCATTAGCTCCCGTCGGTCTTTGAGCTAAAGTACCATTTGGTAAACCTAGAGCGGTAGTTGAGACAATATCTAAATCACCCGTAGTTAAATCACCTTTTATAAGATCAGCAATATTAAGTTCGGAACTTGCTGTGGGTGAACTAGTCGAAATATTATAACCAATTAGTATATTATCTGAAGCTGTAGTTGATGTAGTCCCAGTATTATAACCAAGCATTAAGTTTCTACTACCTACTGTTATATTTTTACCCGCTTCAGAACCTAAAGTAGTGTTCCCTGCTGATGTGCTAAATAGATCCTGCAATCCGTGATAACCGACTGCTGTATTATTAGATCCTGTAAGATTACCAGCACCACTACTAGCGGTAGAAGCCCCAAAAAAACTATTGTTATTTCCTGCAAAAACTTTTAGACCGGCTAAATTTCCGACTCCAGTATTATTTACACCTACTGTGTTAGTAGTAAGAGCACTCCCGCCTATCCCTACGTTTGCGTTAGTAGTTAAATCATCTGCGGCACCAGCACCACTACCCATGAATACAGAACCTCCTAGACCTGTTTGGTCTATCCGTCCATCATCATCAATAACAACAGAAGAGTCCTGGATTAGTTTCCCAGTGGTACTATCCCATCTTGCGATGGCGTTATCAGTTGAACTTACTCCACCTGAAACAGAACCATCTATATCGCCCCAAGCGGAACCATCGTATCCCTCAAAGGCCGTAGTCGTTGAGTTAAACCTGATCATACCGCTATTAGGAGAACCACTTCTTTCACCTGTCGTTCCTACTGGAAGATCAAGTTGTCCCGTTCCTGCCATTAAAATATCGGCTGCAGAAGTAAGCCCGTTTATAGAAAGATCACCATTTTTATCCCAGGAAAATAAAGAAACCGCTGATATTTTAGCGTGATCTTCAACTGGGTTAGTGGATAATCCGTTTCTAGTTCTTGTAATTCTAATTAAAAATTCTGCCCCTACACCTACTGCCCATGAAGGAATATCAGCCTCAAGCCATACAACAAGACCAGTATTTCTAAAACCACTCGTACCATCGATAGGTGAGAAAGTGGCCCAAGTTCCTGATCCAGTACTGTACTCAAATGTAGGTTGTACGTTTTGTGAAGCGGCTGTCTCTAATACAAATTCTAAAGTTTCAAATTTAGAAGCATCTCCAAAAGTTATAGAGTCATTGTCAGCTACAAAGAAGTCTACGTTGTTAGCTCCACCAGGGTCAGAAGTTGTCCAAGCAGTTATGTTATCTACTGCTATGGTTAAGGCACTATCCATATCTATGAATGTCCCTGACTCTTGTTCTATTACATTTACCGTTGGTCCAACACCAAGAGCGTATACGGTTGCTGATCCTTCAGTCGCTAGGACTTCCATCCCGTAAACATCCCCACCAGTAGCTAAGGTTTCATCTATGTTTACAAGTATTGCAGCCTCGGCAGATCCAGCAGCTAAAGCTCCCGTTACATAATCGATATCTAAAGCTTCATTTCCTCCGAAACCAGCAGCGTGCATATCAATTTCTAGCGCATTATTATCGGAGGTTGTTGCTGTGTAATCTATTATGGTTTCGCCATTAGAAGTTAATGAGTCTACCGTAAGAAGACCGGCTGCACTTAAGCTCATTTTAGAAGTTGAACTTAAATTATGTGAATCAGTAACATCGGTCCACCACTCAAATCCAAAGTTTCCATCTACTGCATTTACTGTTTTATTATAACCCTCGTTGTAGATAACCATAGATTCGGCTATTCCAGGAACGGCTGTATATCCACTACCTACCATAGAGATTGATGATCTATGAGAAGCATCGTTTAACATTGTGTATGATGTACTCGCCGAAGTCCCTGCGTTTTGATTTACAAGTTGGTACCTGACTATACCATTATGGTCACTAGCTAATGTATGATGTTCTATGTCTATAAAGATAACACCTAGAGAAGCATGGACTCTCACAACTCTAGCAATCTTCATTATTCCTTGTACCCCTGTAGGATGTGTAGCTGTCAATTGACCTGCTGTAGAATCAAGATACAAATCATCACCTTCTGTATATGAAGAAGTATCTATTCCCGATAACTCTCCAAAATTTTGGAAAGTTATAGTGGCGTTATTTGCACCTGCTTCAGTAGCGACGGCGATAGCATCGATTTTTGAAAAGTCATTATTAATGGCAAGACTAGCTTCCATCTGATTTCCGGTTGCTCCATTTATGTAAACAACTTCACCAAGGGCAACACCGGCTGCTTCATCAACTCTTGCTGAGAAAGTTACTGGGTGCTCTTCTAGTGGAGAGGCTTCATCCCAATTTGCAATATCTCCTGCGAAAGTAGCCCCTGCAGTATGCCCTGTGTTTGCTATCCATATTTTAAAATCTGGTGTTGTATAAACAAAGGCCCCTGTTCCGTATGTTGTTCCGGTTAACCAGGCAGATAAACCCGTCCCAGAACCAGCACCTACCCAAGATGCTCCCGTCCAATACTCAGTTGTAGCTGTGTCTGTGTTGTAGACACAAGATCCGGTGGCGGGGGAAGATATTGCGTCCCTTTGGATTTCAGTCATTTTTGGACAAGGTATAGAAGACTCGGTGGTGGATTGAACTATAAAAGTCGCTCCCGCCTCTGGTTTCGTATTATCCCCTATGGCTATTGTCCCAGGAAATAGGGTGTATTTTGCTTCAACCGAACCGATTAAGGTCAAGGTCACGCATAAAAGTAGTATTAAATTTTTCATTGTCGCTCCGTCTAACTTATTATAACTGGGATTTCTTTGCCAAGCCAAGTGATCTCACCAGAATATCCTGTTCCTAGCATATTATCTGATGTATATGAAACCAAGCCTACACCGAATCCATCCGTGGCCACGGTGAAGACAAGGCCATCAGGTTCTCCATCGTTGAGCACAACGGTAGATTCCCTTCCAATAAACCATGCTCCACTTATGTAATGCATAACTAGGGTGACTTGCACGAAACGAGTTTCTATACTATCACTTCGTTTTATCAGGCATGTTGCCCTAGTAAACTCAGTCCCAGTGTTATTTCTGGAGAAAGCATCTCCATATTTAGGAGCTTCTGCTATATCTGCACCAGCTCCTTCTAAGGCTATTCCAGTAACCTCATTATTTTGAATTGCTTGAGTCCCTGAATACTGATTAATATCAAGGTTATTTTCTACGGTTGTCAGTCTCGCTCTAGCATCTGCAATCAAAACATCTTGTGCCGTTTGAGCAGTATCTATCAAAGTTTGGGTGTAGTAATCAAGTAAACGATTTGCTATTGCTTGCTCAGTTCTTAAAGCTGTCATGGCCTTAGTATTTTCTACACCAGCTTCGGCTTCTGTTTGGTTAGCAATAGCTGTGATTAAACCATCAGCTCCATCACCGCCATTTGTTCCGGTGGCGCCAGTAGCACCTGTGTCCCCGGTAGCACCTGTGGCACCAGTAGGACCAGTAGCACCTGTGGCACCAGTCGCCCCTGCCACCGCAGTTAAGTTTTCAAGTGCAGTACCATTCCACCCTAAGTATAAACCGTCTTCCGCTTCTGGAAGTGCGGTCGGAAGGTTGTCGGCAGATCTAGGGAAGAGCAAAGCTCTATCTAGTTTATCATTAACTTCTTGTAACATTAAGGTTAACCGATCCGTTTGATCTTCAGTAAGTTGATCAGCGGTCGGGAAGTCTGTTTCTTGGTTGATAACTGTTTCTCTATAAATCAATATTTCGTCAGTAACTAAAGGAGCTATAGCGTATACGATCTTTGTAGGATCGGTAGCATCATCAAATGACCAATGAGTAGGGGCTGTTTGTGCTGTCTCAGTCGGAGGGGAAACGGTAGTATCCCTCTTAATAACTTTTATACTTGTGACTTCACCAGATAAATAAGCAAAGTTCAGAGCAAAGTCTACGTTTGCGCCATCCCCTGCGTATTTTATCTGGGTATCTAAATCGGCAATACTCATCGTCGTGCTCCTGTGTTCATTAATAAGTGTATATGATCATATATCTCTTTGTTAAGTTTGTTTTGGATGAAAGGAAGTGCAGTATTTTTCTCAAGTCTCTTTAGTATCTTACCCATTTGTTTATCGGCTTCCCTGGGATCTCCGTCAAGTGCGCTATAGACGTACTTTCCGGCTTCTATGGTTCCCTTAATAGCGTCAGTCATAACCCTTGGTCCTGGTCCTGCCATATCTTTTACGGGATCTCTCCAAATATTAGTTGAGTAATCTACTGACAAGAAATCTGCATAAATCCCGCCCACTCCTGACTTTAGTGCTGTCTCTGCCCAAGTTTTTGGGTCCGTAGCATCAGGCGGCTCTTTCCCATCATATATTGCTCTTAAATAATCTACCCCATAACGTAGTGTGGTGGCGGTTATAACTGCGGAGGCCAGTCTAGTTCCTGACTTCATGTTTATAGCATCAGCGCCCTTTATTCTCATTAAGGTTTTCTCCATAGAAAAAGAGAACGATTTGAATTGCCCCGCTAGTCTAGCGGCTGCCCCTAATGGGGTATTTGGGTTAGATTGCTCCACCCAATGCATAGTTTGGGAGTTTGGTGTAGGTGAAGAAGACTCAGCAAACTCTACAAGCATTGCATTGTAGTTGGTGGCCAACTCATTTCTTTTAAATTTCTTTTGTGTAGCAGATCCGCTAAAATTATCTAGATCCATGTCTAGAATTTCTAAAGAATCTATAACTCCCCTACCGTCTGGAAGTTCAGCGCCCTCACTTTTACTTATAATTGACCACTCATCTGCACCAATACCATACCTATCGAACAGGTTTTTAGTCCCGGTATCTAGGGCGTCGAAAGCGGTTCCTCTATTATTAAACATTATGTGGTTAAAAGCGTTTGCATTTGCTGTCTTAAACCACCTTGATTGCATAGGAAGACCAGTCGCCTTCATATAGAAATCATGTACTTTATCGAACCAGTTTGTAACCAACCCATTCTCATGGAAGTTGGTGTTGAAGGTCGAGTCCAAAACATCTTGTAGGAATACTGATCCTTGGATAGCGGCTTGTTTCTGATTAGGGAAAGTTTTTAGTACAGAGTTTAGACTAGCTCCTACCGACTCAAGCATGTTTTTACCAGTATCGGCTGACAATATGTGAGGACCAAATGCCATATCCGTTCCAGTTGAAAGCAAGGTTTTTGCTCCTAACATAGTCATATTTGCTATTTTCTTAGGGACATTTGCCACATTAGACCAAAATCCAGATCCCTTACCTTTGGATCCGTAAACTGTATTATTGAATTGGCTGTCTAAACTAGCTCTTCGGTAATCAGTCATCTCCACTTCAGACATAATTTTAGTCCAGTTAGCAGAGAAGTTTGGCCCAAGGGATTCAACAGCAGATATTTTACCAGAATCTCTCTCCACTTCGATCATTAAAGAAGTCAGAAGGCTTTGACCCCCATTAACTTCTTGATCGTATATGTGGGCGGACTCAGCATCTTTGAAATGTACTGACCTACTAGCACCCATATTTTTAGTAGAGGATTGTATCGTGATCTCATCTAGATCATCGCTTACGCCTTGTATGAACTTGTGTCCGGTGTTTGAAGTCCTGTTAGTCCAGATATCGTCCAATCGTTTTATAATATCTTCTTCAGTATTCAAGCCCATCTTTTCAAAATCCATACGATCTCTGGCCAAGGCTTTCCATTTGGTTTCACCGTATCTGATCATACCTGGTCCACTATGGAATTGTTTCCCTACTCTATTTTTTTGATAACCAACATCTAGACCAGCTTGATTCTTTACTTGATGTAAATGGTCTTGCATTTTTCTAGCGTTGTTGGCCATGGCGATTAAGTCTGGATCCATCCTACCCATCTCGGCTTCGGATACTTCACCAGCTAATATCTTTTTTATCTCTAAGTCATATTGACCTGAAGCGAATTTCTTAATTTGAGCATTGTCTAGGTTACGAACTAAAAGCCCCATGGAGATATTCTGTAAAGCTTCTCTCCTACCGTAAATGCTGGCGGTTTCAGCTTTGTACTTATGACCACCCTCAATAGCGATTAAGGATTGTATTCCTCTCCAAAGATCTTTATCTTTGAACTCATCTACCTGAGTTCTTGCTCTTTTATATGCTTCTTGGTTTAGATAATTTTGCCTAGCTTTTTGACGAATCTTTAAGGTCATATCCTTAGTGGCGTTGGACAAAGCTATCTCAGGCGAGACACCTTCTCTTTCTGCCTTAGTTACAATATCTTGTATTAATTCATCAAACTTAAGTAGTTTTTTATCGAGGTCTTTCTCACCAAAAAATTGTTTTAAGGTATCCTTAACAATTAATGAACATTCCTCATGAGTCTTTGCCATTATATTACCCTACATTTAGCGTATTCTTCTTGTATTTTTGTGATAGCTGTATCTCTCTCCATCTCTTCTTTTATCTTAACAGTTTCAGCATCCATCTCTACAGGAGTACCGTCCTCGCCAGTCTTCTCTTGGAAGATAGTTTCGACTTCCTGATCTAGTTCAGCTCTCACCTTCTCAGGATCATATCCGTCCAGTGTTTGGGCCATTTCTTCCGAGTCCTTATCATAGGATAGGTCGGAGCTTTTATCGTTCATTTTGGCATCAAAGTCTGCTAACTCAGCATCGGTATGGGTGAAGGAGTATTCAGAGTCAATTAAATCGACAGCTCTATCATCCACGACATCAGATTCTAATACTCGACTGATGTAACCCTCCACATCAGTTTCACTTATCCTCTCTTCTTCAACGGCCTTCCTGATGTTTGCCGCAGTATCCACAAGTGTTTCACCTACTTCTACTTCGTCACCAAAGGATTCTTTAATAATTATATTTGATTCATCTGTGTGGGTGATTGCTTTATCCATAACCTTCAGTATTTCGCCGACGGCATCAGGATTTTTTTCATTATCTATTAAGGTATCCACCACTTGTTGAGTATTCCTTAAGTATTTGTCACCGACTTTTGCAGCCGATTTCATTATTTTGGCCCCACCGTGGATAGCACCTGTCATTATGACAGCTCCACCTACGGCATTCGTAAGGAAATCTTTAGTTGTGTACTCTTCGAAGGTTTCCTCCCTATCTTTCCAGACCAAACCTTCTGCTACGGAGTTACCAATAGTGTTATCAACTGCATCTAAAGCGAATTTACTTGCCCCTTTTAGAGCAACACCTCCGGCGGCTTTAGTAACCACTTTACCTAAACCCCATCCTGTGAAGGCCCCTATACCAAATCCTATTGGATCCGCCATAGAACTTGCGGCACCAACAACAAAAGGAAGTGCAGTTCCCTGCCAAAACCCACTGGCGGAGCCTACAATAGCATCCCTTTTACGTTTTTCTTCTTTGCCATCAAATACGAATTGGGCTTCTTGTGCTGTCATTTCTCTATCAGCATTCAACCCTTTAAACTGTTCATTTAGTTTTGCAGGAGAAATTTTCTCCCCTACTTTAGACAGAGATTCCCTAGCTTGCATCTTAGCAATGATGTTGGTTTCTCTATCCTCAAACCCAGAATCCCAAGCTGATTGAACTATCCTGGAAGTGGATGTAGGCGGAACGAATGCGTTCTCTGGTGAATATGGGTCTTCACTGAAGGGCATTGCCATTACAGATCTCTCCCTCTACCGCTACGTTTTTTCACAAACTCATCAAACTTTCTTGCTTTCTCTTTTTTCACATCGTTTGTGTAGACTTCATTATTTATTTGTTCAAAAGTTCTTATTACAGGTTTCCCCTTATTATCAAAAACAGGGCCATACCTCCCAAGATCGTTCCTACCCATTAAGGTAAGTCCCTCGGCTTTACGGTTATAGACCCAACGACCCTCTGTTTTTAAGGAATCGTTCATTTCTTCTTTAGTAGTAGAAATCCCACTTGGTTTTTTCGGCAACCTAATGTCAAAATCCTTAGTGAAATCTGCACCCGATGTGTATGTATCTATAAAATTCTGAGTGTTAACAGTATTATGTTTTCTGCTTATAGGTATAGTGCCTCCCCTTGATTTAAGGGTAACGTACCTTTTCTCGAAACCTTTCCAGGCTTCTTTAATAGCTGTCTTGTGATCCATATTAGGGTTGGTCACAACTACTCTTTTGTACTCATTATAAACGGTATCGTACATAGCTTTAGTATGTTGGGCCCCAGCCCTAGTACCGCCATCTTGTACGGACATCGCTTCTAGGATAGGATGTCTCGAAAGATCAACTTTGATATCTCCCTCTTTTAAATTTGAGTCCAATCTTCTTAGATCGTAAGCTCCTTTAAGTTCAGTATCCATCAAGTTTTTCACAGCGTTTAATCTATCTTGCTTATCAGGTAATTCGGAAACTACAGCGTATTCTTTTGGAATATCTAATTCGTCAAAGTGTTTGTACCCGGCACCGTTTGTCATAGTGTCGAAATCAGTGATAAGAGCTTCAGCACTTTTATGATCACCATTAGTAATAAATGTTTTAAAAGATCCTTCAAAGTGGTTCTTTATAGGTGCTGACATGAACTCTCTTTGATTTACAGGAGTTCCCATCTGATCATATCTTGAGTTCATAGCGTTCATCATGTCATTGTAAGCTCTAGGGTTTTTTGTTGCCACCATCTCTCTAGCACTTAAAGCTACACCAGAATCGTTTTTAGCTATGTAATTAGCAGGATCATCTTTCATGTCTTTCAACATAGTTTGTCTTTGAGACTCTATGATCTTACCGACCCTACCTTTACTGGCAGCTTGTTGAAGGGGGTCGCTGATACCAGAAGATATTTCTGAGGCAGAAACCTTCGAGTCAACCTTATGTACGTCGAAAGCATGTTCGCTTAATAAATTAGAAGCTGCTTCGTGCGCCTCGATATTAGCTATTAACTCCCGACCAGACTCACCCATCTTGGTGCCGATTTCATTTTTTAAATTGGTTAGTATTTGTTTATGTTCTGGGTTTTTAGGCTTTAAAGTACCCATACTCAGACCGGCAATCCCGTCAGAATATTTACCTTTTACTTCATTAATCCCTTCGGTTTCCTTATACTTAAGTTTACGTTCAAGGCTAGTTTTAGCTTTGGTAACTACTTTAGGATCCATTTGTCCATAGACTCTTCCCATAACAGGATCATCCATAGAATCTAGAACTTCCTTCATTTCAGCAGTATTTTCCCTATCAAGGACACCATTCAACATATCTTTAGGTAGTTCGTTTATCTGGTTACGTAGTACTGCTTTACCCCTAGCATCGAATAGGGAAGAACTTTCTACGGATACCGCTAGATTATTCATCTTATTCATTACTTCAATAGGATCTGCCGTTTGGTACGAGTCCTGAGAAGCTAACTTAAGTTGATTCTTGGTTTCAAAGGTAGCGTATTGTGATTTTTGGAAAGATTCTTTATTTTGAAATCTACTCTCCATCTTTGCCATTTTCTCATCAAATGCCAGGTTTATCGAGTCTCTAGCAGATTCAGGAGCCTTTTCTAAAATAGAATCCCTTCTCTGATTCAATCGTTCCATTCCATCTTCAGCGTACCCGTCGAAGTTTGGTTTGTTAGATCTGTATTCTTCTTCCATTTCTCTATCAAGATCATTGAAGTTTTTAGAGAGTTCAATATTGGATTTAGTATAAGCTACCTTATTGGACTCAGCTATTTGCTTCCTCCTAAGATTCATTAAACCTTCACCCATTTGACCAGCTATTTGTGATACTTGTCTAAAACCAGCTCCTGCCTCTCCAGGTCTTTGAGTGGGAGATATGTTCGCTCTGGTAGATACTCTAGGAGCATCCGATAATGTAGGTATTCGTGCCATCTATTTAGCTCCTGCGCTCATAAACCCGCCGGCCATGGAACTGAATGCGCTCATTTTTCCGGCCGTGTCTGCTGCTTTTGCTCTATCCCAATCGAGATCCGCTTCCAATAGGAGCATGTCTCTCTGGGCTTCGGCCTCCATTTCGTCAACCAGTATTTGTCTTTCTATTTTTTTACCAGTGTCTTCCAGTACTGCAAGGGCGAAACCGGACCCAACATCGATACCAGAATCAGCTAAGGCCCCTATCTGTTTACCCTTGAATGTTTCACCAGATAACCTAGTGAACTCAGAGTTCATATCTGATCTTTTAATTAAGTCTTTTGCTGCCCTACGTTTGGCTATTGCAGAACCCTTAAAAGCCCCTGCTTCAGCTTCACCCGCTTTGTATTTACCCCATGCGGATATAGTCGTTCCCGCCATTGCCGCTACTAAAGGAATTGCCATTATATTCTCCCGTTAATCATAAGCTATCCCCTTACTCACTAACGCTAATATGTTAAGTGGTGTTGGGGTAGTACTTCTAATCACAATTTGCCCATCCGTATCCGGATTATCCATTAACTGAATCCTTTGGTCGGTCGTGGTTAGGTCATCATATTCTACATCTTCAAAAGAAAGGTCAGTTTGGCTTCGTTTATCAATAGACCCTATAGAGAAATTCTTAGTTCTATAAAGTTTTAAGTAGGATTCATGGATCTGCTTAATATCCCCCATAGATGAGCCGAATTGTCCCCCAGCTTCAGGAGGTAATGTCTTAATATTGGAGTCATATTTGTAGCCGAATATAACGTATTCTGAGGCAGCAAAAGTGTAGTCTAATTTAGACCCACCAGCACCATCTGTAATGATATCGATATCATCAACGTACCCAAAGGTGGTGGTGCTGAAATAAGTGGCCGTAACTACCCTGCCAATGAAAGCCACATCTAAACCAGTGACAATACCGGAACCATCTGCTTGTTCATGCACAGCTAAGTCCAAAAACCTAGGCATGTTGTTCATACTGTTGTAATAACCAGTTGTTGATGAGTATACGTATGGGTCTATTTTCAAACTAGTTTCATAATAAGGGATCGTTAGTTTTTCAATAAAGTAGGAATCAGAAGAACCATCATTTCTTCTAACCAGTAGGAATACTTCTTCAATATCTCCAATGGTGTTTTTAAGACTAGTGACCGATATTACGGAAGTAGTATGTCCCGTTTCTATACCTAGAGTGACAGTGGACCAGCCATTTATGCCATATTCAGGATCATTACCTAGTACGTATAGAGTGTTGCTCATAGCAACGAATAGTAATTTATGTTCAGCGTTCCATGTAAAATCCAGCACGTTTTTAGAGTAAGGCGTACTTGTGAAGTTACCATCATTGAAATCATCTAGTTTTACGGATAAATCATCAGAAACCCACGATCCGTTTTCATCGGAATATCTATAAGTTCTAAAGTTTCTTCGTGTGGCCCCTGCGAATACGATATCTTTACCCATTCGAATAGCTTGGTATGATGAAGAGCCGTAGTTTGAGTTTGCTTCAATGGTAAGGGTATCCAACCCAATATTTTTTATTAGGTACTCTCCACCTGTAGTTCCGACTGTTAGAACTCTGCCGCCTGTCATCCATTGGATAGCATTTGACTCGGTAGAACCTACCGGAAGGGAGAAAGGATCCGTACCCACTTGGAGCTCGCCAAAGAAGTTAAGCCCTGATGAATCAGTGGAGGCATCCTGGGTAAGCCTAACTGAATTTAGGTGGAATAAATTTCCTGTTAAGGAAGCCCATACTGTATCGGGGAAGCTTAAGTTCCCTCCCCATAATAGTTTTTGATTTTGATATGCTACTGATTTGGGCCAACCATGTCCAACAATAGAAAGGGTAGCATTAGTAGGATTTCTCCATAGTGATTCTCTCCAATCATCAGTGGCCGTGATATCTCCTGAACCAATAACATTGGAAACAGTAACTATTGTAGTGGAGGTTATCGCCGTTACTATTAATACTCTTGTCGACCCGGCAGATTCTACCGCAAAAAGTGTCTGGCTTGAGGACATTGAGGAATTAAAAAGAGCTGCACTGGCAGTAAGCGTAGACCCAACAAGGGTTAATGTAATAGCACTAAGATTTGGTTCACTCATAGGAACCAGTAAAGTCTGACTCATACCCGCATTATTGGTAGTGTATTGATCAACATAATTTATATCGAAAGCATCTACCGCCGTTCTAGTAATTACTAAAGGACGTTGCTCCCCCGAAACGTGGGTAAGAAAAAGTAAATCCCCTACCTGGCAATAATTCCAAGCATGATTTCCGCCGAAAGTACTAAGGGTAGCTGTATTTGGAGTCCATGTATCACCCCTATCTCTAGCGGTTATTTCTGTGGCACCGTAAATGTTGGCAGCTTTAGTACGATCATTATGGAAAATATGTAAGTAGGTGGCGAAATTTGCCATCGTTATAGTATGGGAGGTTAGATAAATTATGTAACTTTCACCGTCCCCGGCTTGAAAGGGTATCCCTCTATAGCTAGGACGATACGCATTCCCTGACGTAGAAGCCAATGTAGAAGTAATGTCAGCGATCTGAATTGTACCAGTTCTTTTAAAGGCCCCACCTATCTTATCAGGGAGCATGTTGTCCATTTCTTCTAGGCCATTTTGGTAGGCAGGCAAGTCGAAACGACCCTTAAATTTCTCAGAAACCTTTCCGCCTGAAAAGTTATTGTAAACCGTGGTAAATTTTGTCATTAATCCGCATCCAATCCAGTTACTCTAGCATCAAGCCACACATCGGCTTGGAGCTTTCTAGTTTTACTTGTTCTTCCAATCTTAGCATCGTAGAATCTTCCGTTACGTAAAGCAAGGTCGGCTTTTACCGCCATAGATTCACTAAGCCCGGTGCTTTGTTTTAACGGGTAAGCAAGTTCAGCAGCCAGCATGTAGGCAAGAACTTCCTCAAAAACAACGTCAAAAAGTGAAACATCGGTCACATCATATATGTATTTTAGTTGGCAAGTAGAACTATTTATCAGAATGGTTTGACCCTCTTCTTCCCAATCGTCGTCGATATCGACTTCAATAGGTAAAAGGTTATCTGCGGGCAATTGAAATGCAGCTCCATACCCAAATAAGGGAACGGCTACAAGTTTGGCCAATGAAGCTCTTTTTACAGCAAAATTCCATAAGTGTTCACGAAGAACTTTCCTACGTATTTTGTCATACTGGAGATTACAAAGGACAGAGGCTTTAGATGTTTGGGCAAAAGACGCTATCTTCTCTACGCCTATTTTAGAGAGCGCAGAATTACAGATATCTATCTTAGATGTTGCCATTAAAACCTTTTATATAGGGAGAGTTTCCTCTCCCATATTAATTAATTAATTACGTAAGTAATCCAAAAACTGATTGTTACACCAGTTGTTGCTGTAGAGGCTTCAGTCATGATCGCTTCAGTTCTAACAGCCGCTAGAAACTTCTTATCAAGACCAGCACTTCCGATAGCAGCTTTCGCTAAAACAGCAGCACCACCACCATCAGCTTGAAGAACAAATGCGTTAGGATCAGCAACTTCAAGTCCATCAGCAGAAGCTTGGTATCCAAGATCTAGAATCCCGCCAGTACCTAAAGTAGCATCAATCTTAACAGCTGCATCAAGAACTCTTGCGCCTTTTGGTAGCATTGGACCAGTGATAGTATCGCCGATAGCAAGTACTGCACCAGCTAAAGCGTACTCTTCTCTAAGGTAATGAACAGATCCGAAAACCTCGCCATTCTCAATTTTTGCCTTTGGTGAGGCAGTTTCTTTTGTATAATTTACACCAGATAAAGATGCCATAATATTTCTCCAATTTAAAATTTAAGTTTACGGCAGCTCCTAGAAACCACCGTTACTAATTATTTGTTGATTATGCTTCTAAACAAAGAATCTCAACAACTTTTTCTTCTTCCATACGTACAGCACCAACTTGGTGAGCAGCATATACTTGAGTTGAATATCTCTTAGTTGGAAGTTCATCAACTCTAACGATCATATCGATACCAGTTGCAAAGATCATTCCATCTTCGGCCCAAGCAATACATCTTCTTGCTCCAGCGGCGATCGTATCAGACCCACCAGTGATTGCTCCTGTAGCAGCAACAAATGATGTAATAGAAGCAGAGGTGACCGGAAGTCTTTCAGATCTAAGGAATTTAAATCCCATGAAAGTATCTACTTCACCATGAACTAAAGCTCTTACAGTATTGTAATCTGCAGAGGTAACTTCTGTTTCATTCAATAAGTTTTGCTTTTGTTTACCAGAGTAAGCAAGGTACTTAGGGATATCTTCATCAACATCGTTTGAATCAAATTTTTCAAGAGCGATAGTAAGAGTGAAAACGTTAAGCCCACTTGAAGCTGTACCGTTTGTAGCTCCGATTCTTTGGCCTGAAGAAAGTGCAACATTAACTGTTCCTTTCTTCCCGCTTCTTGCATTACCAAGAGCAGCCGCGATCCAAACATCATCTTTGTATCTATTGATACCCATAACAGCAGCTTTAACATAAGCATCGTCTGGGTTGATAAGTAATTTAACTCTATCCATCTTATCGATAAGATCAGAGTAATCTGCTTCTTCAAGATCTAC